>OKVJ01000227.1_pt1 | contig 24099 bp, 25 predicted proteins | sample 1606921 | NCBI WGS metagenome assembly OKVJ01 (sample SAMN03281016, study PRJEB24777) | human gut metagenome | isolation source: fecal sample PR161 from 1 month old female Malay infant, caesarean...
CACTCCCGAATCACTGTAAGCCGCTGCCGGGTAACCCGCTGGACGGTGTGATCCATTATGAGTGTGAAGCGCTATGAAAAGGGTAATCACTGTATTACTCAACGGCTGGGTGTGGGCTGTCGTGTTCTTTGGTCTGTGGATGTTCAGCATGCTGTCAGCCGAACAAACGGAAGGCCAACACAAAGACAAGGTTATCACTGACCAGCAAAAGGTGATTGATAACGCCTACACCAGTATCGAAATCTTTGATCGCGTGGCCGCGGCGAACGCCAACCGTAATATGCGCGCCGAGGCTCAATCACAGGAGAAGCAGATTGAATACCGCACAATCATCCGGAAAGAGGCTACCTGCAATTTGTATATTCCTCAGCCTGTTTCTGACGGGTTGCTCAGCCACGTCTACACCATCCGTGAATCAGCAATGCGTTCCGCTCCCGTCATCACTGACACAACCGGTACTGGCACCACTGCCACCCGCCGCCTGACATATTGCCAGGCGGTTGAATGGATAGAGCCACTACTGACCGCACTGGATAAGGCGAACGGGCAGTTAATGGATATCCGGAAAGCGGATACAGAGCGAAGCGGGAAGCCAAGATAAGCGGGCGATGCGGGAGATTGAGGCGGAGAGGGTGAAGTAAAAAAAGCCCCCATGACGAGGGGCACATATAAAAGACTCAGGAAATGTTTATTGTGATTTTCGTGTTGAGTATATCCCCGATAATTCCGTAATTTCAATATGCGGAACAAATAAAAAATGCCCTGTAAGAACAGGGCAAGTAAGTAATCGACAAAGAATATTTACTCTAACTACGATGCTCAATATACAGGCAATTTTGCGGGCGAATCAATAGAGCCTCGCTAAATAGCGGAGCATTTTATTACCAGAGGAAAAGCTATGTTTAAACATGAATTAGGTCAGGTTGTGCAGGTCACCATCAGCGGTGAAGAAGGTCATGTGAAAGCCCGTGCTGAATATCATAACGGCCCGAATCAGTATCTCATTCATTATCTGGCAGCGGATGGACGTGGGACTGATGGCTGGTTTGAGGAAGGTGAGCTGTCCCCGGCAGAACAACAATAACCCATCACAAAGCCTGCTCACTGAGCGGGCTTTACCCATTGGAGAAACAATATGGCTGCTCAGGGTTTCGATAATCCATCAAGGTTTTACGATGATGTTCTGAAGAAAATACCTCAGAAATAGCATGAGCTTTATAACCCATTGTTTATACATGTATTTATGAAAAGGTACTCCCGGAGGGGTACCCTTACCACGGGGCGGCGGCATCGCGGGAAACGGCTCATTTTCGGATTTCCATGCTGTCAGCAGCAGGTCAGTTAATTCATTGATACCGTTGATAAAAAACAACACTGAGGTGACAAAGCTGGTTTTTGTCTGTCACCTGAGTGCTGTTTATCCATTTGATTAACAACAATAAATAAGGAATACACCTGACAGTGTGAGGTGACAATGTCTAATATCAGCAATCTCGGGGACGCGTATCACTGGAGTGTTGCAAAGATTGCTGAAGCGTTCGGACTGAACCGGGGTACGGTTAAAAAGCGGCTGCTTGATGCAAATGTGGCGATAGCAGGAACAGTACGCGGCAATCCGGTGTATGCCCTCCGCGATGTCGGTCCGGTGATATTCGGTGCTGACACAGAGAAAGATCCGTCCGGTATTCAGGATCCGGACAAAATGTTCCCGAAAGACCGTAAAGACTGGTTCCAGTCTGAAAACGAACGCATCAAACTTGAAACCTCGCTGCGCCAGCTGATACCTGCTGAAGAATCTCACCGTGAGATGGCGACCATCATCAAAGCGATAGCCCAGGTACTGGACACCTGGCCTGACCGACTGGAGCGTGACCACGGCTGGCAGCCTGAGCAAATCACACAGGCACAGGATGTGGTGGATGAACTCCGCGACCTGCTGGCGGTGGAGGTGGAAAACGCAGAGGAAGAAAACGGATGAGTACAGGTTATGCGTCGGCGGCTGAAATGCGCCGGGATGTCTCTGTGCTGCTGCGTCCGCCGCGCCGGATGCCGGTGGCGGAGGCCGTTAAAAAATACATGCGGGTGCCGATGGGCGGCGGCAGTGCGGTGCAGTGGGAAGACACCCTGACGCCGTACATTATTGAGCCTATGAACTGCCTGACATCCCGGAAATATGATGCGGTGATCTTTGTCGGTCCGGCGCGTACCGGTAAAACCGTGGGGCTTATCGACGGCTGGATTGTCTACACGATAGTCTGTGATCCGGCTGATTTTCTGCTGATTCAGATGACGGAAGAAAAAGCCCGTGAGCATTCCAAAAAGCGCCTCGACCGGACATTCCGTGCGAGTCCGGAAGTGGCTAAACGGCTGAGCCCGCGCACCAATGATAATAACGTGCATGACAAAACGTTCCGCGCCGGTAACTACCTGAAAATCGGCTGGCCGTCCGTCAATATCATGTCCTCATCGGATTACCGGTTTGTGGCACTGACGGACTATGACCGGTTTCCGGAAGATATCGACGGCGAGGGCGATGCATTCTCTCTGGCATCAAAACGTACCACAACATTTATGTCCGCCGGGATGACGCTGGTGGAAAGTTCACCCGGCCGGGAAATCACCGATCAGAAATGGACGCCGTCATCACCCCATGAAGCACCGCCGACCACCGGTATTTTATCGCTGTACAATCGCGGCGACAGGCAGCGCTGGTACTGGCCGTGTCCGCACTGCGGGGAATACTTTCAGCCGGTGTTTGATGCGGTGGCCGGTTACCGGGATGACCCGGATCCGGTGACAGCCAGTGAGGCGGCTTATATTGAGTGCCCGCACTGCACCGGACACATTTCCGGCAGCGAAAAGCGGAAGCTGAATAATCGCGGTGTCTGGCTGAAAGACGGCCAGGACATTGACCGGTACGGCAACATTACCGGCGATGCCCGCCGCTCCCGTATCGCGTCATTCTGGATGGAGGGACCGGCTGCCGCCTATCAGACGCTGTCCCAGCTCGTTTATAAATATCTCACCGCCGAACAGGAATATGAGCTCACCCTGAGCGAAGAAACCCTGAAAACGGTGATCAATACGGACTGGGGGCTGCCGTACCGGCCGAAACATACTCAGGATCAGCGCAGGGCAGAAGAACTGCTGGCGCGGGCGGAGGATCTCGGGATCTGCTGTGTGCCGGAAGGTGTCCGCTTTCTGGTGGCAACCGTCGACGTACAGGCCGGGAAAAACCGCCGGTTTGTGGTTCAGGTCACCGGCTACGGTGAAAAAGGTGAACGCTGGATTGTTGACAGATTTGATATCACCCAATCCCTGCGGACGGACGGCAACGGCGAGTGTGTCCGTATTCATCCCGGTGCCTATCCGGAGGACTGGAAGCTGCTGATAACAGATGTGCTGGATAAAACATATCCGTTGTCCGGACATCCGGCGATCAGAATGCCCGTCATGATGCTGGGGGTGGATACCGGCGGTGAAAGCGGTGTTACTGATAACGCGTATGCTTTCTGGCGGCAGTGCCGCCGTGACGGCATCAGCCGCAAAGTGTTTCTGTTCAAGGGGGGCAGCCGTACCGGCGCAAAACTGATCACCAAATCCTATCCGGATAACACCGGACGCTCTGACCGGCAGGCGAAAGCCGCCGGGGATGTGCCGTTATATCTGCTGCAGACTGACAACCTGAAAGACCGGGTGGCTGCTGCACTGAGCCGTGATATGCCGGGTCCGAATTATGTGCATTTTCCGGACTGGCTGAATGACTCTTTCTATGACGAACTGACCTATGAGGAGCGGCTGACCAGCGGTAAATGGGAAAAGCCCGGGCGGGGCGCAAACGAAGCCTTTGACCTGATGGTGTACGCCCATGCACTGGTGATCATAAAGGGGTACGAGAAAATCAAATGGGATAAACCTCCGCCCTGGGCACGGTTACCCGATATTCCTGTTATTCCGCCTGAAAACACTGACTCCCCCGACAATATCACCCTTATTTCAACAACCGGACCCGCGAAACCGAAGAAACCGAAAAAACGGAAAGCATCGGCGTGGGCCCCTGTTTCATCATCCGGAGGTGGCTGGATATGACCATAGAAGAGATTGACGACATGATCCGGCAGTACGCGGAAGCGGAACGCGCTGTATTGCAGGGCAGAAGCATCACGATGAACGGTCAGAGCATGTCGATGGAAAGCCTGAGCGAAATCCGCAAAGGGCGGGAATACTGGGAGCGCCGCCGCAGCGGTTTGTTATCGTCCCGCTCCGGCAGGCCGGGTTATAAACTGGCGAGGTTTCCGCGATGAAGCTGATCGACAGTGCTATCGGCCTGATTGCGCCGGGCTGGCAGGCGTCCCGGATGCGGTCCCGCCTGCAGATAAAAGCCTATGAGGCCGCGATGCCGACCCGTACCCACCGCGCGCGGCGGGAATCCCGTAACGCGAATCAGCTGGTGAAATCCGGCGGCCGGTCACTGCGCGAGCAGGCCCGGTTTCTGGATGACAACCACGACCTTGTGATCGGTCTGCTGGATAAGCTGGAAGAGCGGGTGATTGGTGCGAAAGGCATTATTGTTGAGCCGCAGCCGCTGCTGCGCGGCGGTGAACTGGCAGATGACCTGGCAAAACAGATCCGTGCGGCCTGGTCGGAATGGTCTGTCAGTCCGGATGTGACCGGTCAGTATACCCGTCCGGTACTTGAACGGCTGATGGCGCGTACCTGGCTGCGTGACGGAGAGGTATTCGGTCAGATGGTGTCCGGACGGGCCAAAGGTCTGAGGCGGGAAAACGGGGTGCATTTCTGGATTGAGGCGCTGGAGCCGGACTTTGTGCCGCTGAATCTGGATGTGCCGGGCAGCAATATCTGCCAGGGTGTGAAACTCAATGAGTGGGGGCGGCCTGTCAGTTACAACGTGTATAAAAATATGCCGTCAGCCCTGTACCGGTCGCAGGATCTGAAAACCATCGACGCTGAAAACATGCTGCACCTTAAGTTTACCCGCCGCCTGCATCAGCTGCGCGGGCACAGTCTGTTGTCCGGCATTCTGATCCGCCTGAGTGCTCTGAAAGATTATGAGGACGCGGAACTCACCGCTGCCCGTATCGCTGCATCACTCGGGATGTACATCAAAAAAGGGGATATCTATAACGGCGATGATGCATCAGAGGACAGGGAACTGAACATCGAGCCGGGCATTATCTTCGATGAACTGGCACCCGGTGAGGATATCGGCATGGTCAAATCTGACCGCCCGAACCCGAACCTGCAATCCTTCCGTAATGGTCAGCTGCGTGCAGTAGCCGCCGGCAGCCGCGGCAGTTATTCCAGTATTTCACGTGATTATGACGGCACTTACAGCGCCCAGCGCCAGGAGCTGGTGGAGTCTTTTGAGGGCTACGGCATTTTACAGGATGCGTTTGTGGCCGCAGTGACCCGCCCGATGTACCGCAGCTGGCTGACAATGGCCGTGGCGGAGGGAGTGATTGATGTACCGCCGGATGTTGATCCCGCTTCTTTAATGAATGCGGTTTACAGCGGCCCGGTGATGCCGTGGATTGACCCGCTGAAAGAGGCCAAAGCCTGGCAGGTGCTGCTGCGCGGCGGCGGGGCAACCGAAGGGGAATGGGTTCGGGCCAGAGGCTCCAGCCCGGCTGATACAAAACGCCGCCGTAAAGCGGAAATTGATGAAAACAGAAAGCTGGGGCTGGTGTTTGACACCGATCCGGCGAATGACAAAGGAGCGCCTGACGATGCCAAATCCCGGGACGATGACAAGTAACCCGAAAGCATCCGCACCGGTTAAAAGCTGGTTCCGCATGAAAGCCGCGGCGGATACCCAATCGGCGGACATTTATATCTATGACGAGATCGGCGGCTGGGGGATCTCAGCAAAGCAGTTTTCAAAAGAGCTGCTGGCGCTGGGGGATGTCAGTCAGATTAACCTGCATATTCACTCCCCCGGCGGCGAAGTGTTTGACGGGATCGCCATTTATAACCAGCTGAAAGGCCATGATGCAAAGATCACCGTTTATATCGACGGGCTGGCGGCCTCAATGGCCTCTGTTATTGCCATGGTCGGTGACACCGTGATTATGCCGGAAAACGCCATGATGATGATCCACAAACCGTGGGGAATTGCCCGGGGGGATGCGGATGAAATGCGGGATTACGCCGACCTGCTGGACAAGCTGGAAAATGTGCTGATCCCGGCGTATGTCGCCAAAACCGGCAAAACGGCGGAAGAGATTGCCGCCATGTTAGAAGAAGAAACCTGGATGAACGGCGACGAATGTCTGTCACACGGGTTTGCTGACCAACTTACCGACCCGGTACAGGCGATGGCCTGTATCACATCCAAACGTATCGAGGACTTTACTGCTATGCCACAGGCTATTAAAAACCAGGTATCACCGAAAAATACCGCTCAGACCACACCGGTTTCCGTGCCGGACCCGGCACCGGTGACGCAGCCCGCCGCAACCGTGACTCAGCCTCAGCCGGTCGCGCAGCCGGATAATGCAGATGTACAGAATCAGATCCGCGCTCAGGAACAGTCCCGTCTGAACGGCATTAAGGACCTGTTCGCCATGTTCGGCGGCAAACATAATGATCTGATGGTGGATTGCGTGACTGACACGCAGTGCTCACTGGAAGACGCCCGTGCGAAACTGCTGGAAAAACTGGGGGCTGAATCCACACCAAGCAACAAAAATAATGCTCATATCTATGCCGGGAACGGTAATTTCACCGGTGACGGCATCCGTGCATCGGTCATGACCCGTGCCGGGCACGAAGAAGCACAGCCGGATAACCCGTATAACAGCATGACACTGCGTGAACTGGCGCGTATGTCGCTGACGGAGCGCGGTATTGGTATCAGCACCATGAACCCGATGCAGATGGTCGCTGCGGCATTCACACACAGCACTTCGGATTTCGGCAATATCCTGATGGATGTGGCTTATAAATCCCTGCTGACGGGCTGGGAAGAGGCGGAAGAAACCTATGATAAGTGGACGAAGAAAGGTCAGCTCAGTGACTTTAAAACCGCTCACCGTGTCGGCCTCGGTGGTTTCCCGTCACTGCGTCAGGTGCGCGAAGGGGCAGAATATAAATACGTCACCACAGGTGACAAGGGGCAGACCATTGCGCTGGCAACGTACGGGGAACTGTTCAGTATCACCCGCCAGGCCATCATCAACGATGATATGAATGCGCTGACCGATATCCCGAACAAACTCGGCCGGGCCGCAAAAGCCACCATTGGTGACCTGGTGTATGCCGTGCTGACAGATAACGGGAAACTGAGTGACGGCAAAGCCCTGTTCAGTGCAGATCATAAAAATACGCTGTCCGGCGGTATGGATGTGGAGACCATCAGCAAAGGCCGCACCCTGATGCGCCAGCAGAAAGAGGGCGAACGTACGCTGAATATCCGTCCGGCCTTTATGCTGGTACCGGCGGCACTGGAAACACACGCACTTCAGGTTGTCGGTTCCGGCAGTGTGAAAGGGGCGGATGTGAATGCCAATATCATCAACCCGATCCGCAATATTGCGGAAATTATCACTGAGCCGCGTCTGGATGATAACGGTGAAAAAGACTGGTACATGGCCGCTTCTCAGGGCAGTGACACCATTGAAGTTGCCTACCTGAACGGTATCGATACCCCGTATATTGACCAGCAGGAAGGGTTCACCTCAGATGGTGTAACCACGAAAATCCGTATTGATGCCGGTGTGGCACCGCTGGATTATCGCGGAATGATCCAGGTGAAAGGCCAGTAATCCGGCTGAGAATCACATCATGAACGCCCGTGAGGGCTTTTTTTATACCTGAAATCCGGCACCTGCGGGTGCCGCGGAGACGATTATGGCTAAGAATTATCAGCAGCAGGGGATGACCATCGCGATTGTTAACAGCGGAACCAAACCCGTTACCAGCGGTTCACTGGTACAGGTTGGCTCACTGGCCGCGGTGGCAATTACAGACATTGCCGCCGGTGCAACCGGTGACGGATTTGCCGAAGGGGTTTTCCGGCTGCCTAAAAAAAACGGGCTGGTGCTTAAAGCGGGGGCGGCGGCTTCCGTTAAAGACGGTCAGCTGGTGGATACCGGCGGCGTGGTGATCGGCGTAGCCTGGGAGGATGCGGCTGCCGGTGACGCAGATGCCGCTGTGAAGATTAACGTCTTCCCGCCGGCGGTACAGGGATAACGCTATGACCCCGTTTCAGCAGATGAAGTTCCGGATGGATGCACTGACAGCGGAAAAAATGGGGGAAGTCATTTACCTGAATGATCAGCCTGTCTGTGCTGTTGAGTTTCATTTTCTTCCGGAAATGGGACCGGTCAGCGGTGACGGGGTCAGTTACGTGATTTTCACCCCGGGGGTCACCGCCCGCCGGAATGACAGGGTCGTTATCAGCAATGCGGAGTACACCGTAACCCGTGCTCTGCGCTATAACGGCAAGCCCCATATTTTTATCGAGAGTGAATAATATGGATGGTATTCAGCGGGCGATTAATAACCTGAACACAATCAGCGGCACGGCGGTACCGGTCGCCACAGCTCAGGCCGTAAACCGGGTTGCAGTCCGTGCGATAGGGCGCAGTGTCAAAAGGGTATCAGGCGAAACGCAACTGCAGCAGAAGCTGATCCGTCAGCGTGTCCGTCTGCGCAGGGCAAGCAGTAAACAGTCTGTGCCCCGTGCGCGGTTACTTGTGAACAGAGGTAATCTCCCGGCCATTGCACTCGGCACAGCTAAGGTTCAGTTGTCACGCAAACGGCGTGATAAACACGGACGCGGCAGTGTACTGAAAATCGGGCGGTTTAAGTTTGAGGATGCGTTTATTCAGCAACTGGCAAACGGTCGCTGGCATGTTATGCAGCGCGCCAGTAACTCACGTTATCCGATTGATGTGGTGAAGATCCCCCTGGTAACCCCGCTGACACAGGCATTTACGGATGAAACAGAATCACTTCTTAAATCCGATATGCCGAAAGAACTCGGGCAGGCACTGAAAAATCAGCTCCGGCTGTATATCAAAGCGAGGCTCCCCTGATGCATAAACATTCCGCTATCCGGCTGACGGTGGCTGATGCCCTGCGGGCACACCTCGGGGAAACTCAGGTATATGACGGTCGCCCGGTATTTCTTGAGGAGTCTGAACTCCCGGTTGTCGCGGTGTATCTCACTGACGCTTCGCCGACGGATGATGTTGTGGATGAAGACCAGTGGCAGGCCGTTCTGCATATTGAGGTTTTCCTGAAAGCGAGTAATCCGGACTCAAAACTGGACGAATGGATGGAAGACAAAATTTATCCCGCCATGCAATCCGTACCGGCACTGGCCGGACTTATCGAAACCATGTCAGCGGCAGGCTACGACTATCAGCGCGATGATGAAATGTGCCTGTGGGGCTCAGCCGATCTGACATATCACCTGACGTATTCAATGTAAGGAAAAATTATGCCTTTACCTCCTAACCCGCTGGCTCCTGTCAAAGGCGCCGGCACAACGCTGTGGATTTATACCGGCGAAGACGACCCGACCAAAAATCCGCTGGCAGACGAAGGCTGGACGCGCCTGGCAAAAATCAAAGAGCTTCAGCCGGGTGAAATCAGCGCTGACAGTTACGACGATACCTATCTGGATGATGAGGACGCCGACTGGAAAGCAACCGCTCAGGGTGAAAAGTCAGCCGGTGAAGCCAATATCACGCTGGCCTGGAAACCCGGCGAGCAGGGACAGAAAGACCTGGTCAGCTGGTTTGATACCGGTGATGTCCGTTATTACAAAATCCGCTATCCGAACGGCGCGGTTGATCTGTTCAAAGGATGGGTCAGCAGCCTGGGTAAATCGGTACCGGCAAAAGAGGTGATCACCCGTACCATCAAAATCACCAACTCCGGCCGCCCGGCACTGGCGGAAGAAATGAAACCGGCTGAAGGTGAAACCCGTTCAGCACCAAAAAGTAAAGAGACATCGGGAGAATAACGAATGAACTTTCTGCAACAGAAGGAATTTACGTATAACGGCGAATCACTGATGCTGAGCGAGTTGTCAGCCCTGCAACGTGTGGAATATTTCGATCACCTGGTGACACAGACCGAAAAAGAAGCCCCGGCAGAGGATGCGCAGAGCCTGAAACGCACTGCTGTTTATGTGCGTATGAATATCGAATCAAACGCGTTTCTGGTAGCCCGTTCTCTGTTCAATGTGGGTAATACACCGGGTAAACAGGTTGATGAGATCCGCGCTGATATTCTCAGCACCTGGCCGCCGGTCGCGCTGGAGCAGGCGGCAAAACTGGTACTTGAACTCAGTGATATGCAGGTCAAAACCACAGACGGTGAAAGTGCTGAACCGGTCGCAGATCCGGAACCGGCAGAAAAGTAATCGCCCGTGAGCGTCAGTTTATCCTGCGCCTCGCTCATGAATTTAAACGGGCGGACTGGCGCAGGATGCTGGCGGATATGACGGCAACAGAGCTGGGGGACTGGTACACCTATTTCGGGGTAACGCCATTCACCCATCAGCTGATTGATCTGGAGTTCGCCGCACTCAGTAACACCGTGGTGTCGCTGGTGGGCGGCAGCAAAGACCTGTCGCTGAATGATTTTCTGTTACTGAAACACAGCGAAGAAACCGGTGAGACTGACGACTCACTGTTAATGACAGCAGGCGAGGGGATCGCCGGGGGAGTACGTTATGAGCCAGCAGATAGCTGATCTGGTCATTAATCTCAGTGCGGACAGCACCACATTCACTGAGCAGGTTGGACGCGTCGAGCGTCAGTTGCTGCAGGCCGCCGCCAGTGCGGATGCGTCAGCTGAGCGTATGCGTAAATTTGCCGAAGGGCAGTCAGCAGCGGTTAACCAGGCAGCGAACAGCACACAGGCCACACTGAAAACGCTGGATGAGTCTCAGATATTCAGTGCTGATAAGTTTGTTCAGAAATGGAAAGCCGCGGCGCGTGAAATTGACAGCATGCACCGCCGGATGAATGAACAGATCAATAACAGCAGGCAGAAAGATTCGGCCGGTCGGGATCTGGCGCGACAGCAGGATGCCATGACCGAAAGCTTTTTCCGTCAGATTGATGCGGTAAAGAAGACCGGCAGCGGGCTTGAACAACTGGCCGTCATTCAGTCGAAACTGAACCAGGCGCAGCGTGCCGGAACCATATCACAGCAGGATTATCTGACCCTGATCTCATCCGTCACGCAGCGCACAACAGAGTTACGCCGTGCGGATGAAAACCTGACACAGCAGAAAACCCGGTTTATTCAGCGCCTGAAAGAACAGGTAGCCACACAGAACCTGTCCCGCAAAGAAATGCTGCGTTACCAGGCTGCACAGCTGGGCGTCAGTTCATCAGCGGATATCTATATCAATAAACTCCGTGACAGCAACAAAGAAACGGAGAAGTTTAAAGGCAATAATAAGATCCTGTCCGAAGGCCTGCGCAGCCTTGCCGGTCATATGGGGATGAGCAGGTTCACCTACTTTGGTGGTATGGGGGCGGTAGTCGGCGGAATAGCTGCAGTTGGCAAAGCGGCCTGGAATGCTGAGCAGGAAGTGACGCTGCTCAACCGTCAGCTGATCGCCACCGGTAATTATGCCGGTAAAACATCGGCACAGCTTCGCCTGATGGCAGATCAGATGTCCGGTGGCTGGATAACCAGGTCGGATATGACTGCTGCGCTTACAAGTGCAGTCGGTTCCGGTTATTTCTTCGGTGACCAGGTATCACTTGTGGCCAAAGCAGCTGCACAGATGAAACAGGCCACCGGGCAGTCGGTGGATGAAACCGTTAATCAGTTCAAGCGGCTTAAGGATGATCCGGTCAATGCGATTATGGAACTGGATAAATCCATGCACCTGCTGACCGCATCCGAGTATGAACATATAATCGCACTGGAGAGATCCGGAAAAACCCGCGAGGCATCAGAATATGCCATTACTAAACTGGCAGAAGTTACCAATCGACGAACCATTGAAATGAGTGAGGATGTCGGTTTTCTTGAACGTGCATGGAATGATCTGACCACCAAAATAAAAGAAGCCGGTGATGAAATGTCAAAAATCTGGCGGCCGCAGACTGAGGCGGAAAAGCTGGTTAATGTTCGTGAAAATATTGTATCCCTTGAAAATGAATGGAAGACCGAATCTGCCCGTCAGAGTGGATTGAAAACGTTAAGAGAAAACGAATCAGAGCTTGAATTTATTGTTAAATCCCAGCAGGGATATCTGGATAATAAAAATAAAATTATCCAGGCCAATGACCGAGAAAAGAAAAGTCAGCAGGATCTTAATAAGTACATTGAGGCGAGCCTCTCTCAGGCAGAAAAAAGAACTCGGGAGCACGAAAAGTTAAACCGTGAAATTGCTGCCAATGCAAAGGCTGCAAAAGATACCGCCTCTGCATCTGACAGTGAAAAAATCAGGCTATGGACACCTGATGAAATAGCGAAAGCCAGAGCCGGTATTGATAAAAAATATGCCGACCCTAAGACGCCAAATAAACGCGATTATCGTGTTGATGAAGGAACAAAAGCAGAAGAAACGGCATTAAAAGAGCAAATTGCACTTGAATCAAAATTGCGCGTGCTCAGAGAGCACAAATCTGTTACGGATGTAATCAGTGCTGAACGTAAAAAGCTTTGGGAAACCGAGGCTCAGATTGCCACTACTGAAGAGTCCAGAGGCAAGCGCCAGTTAACCAAACAGGAGCAGGCGTTGCTGGCAAATAAAGCGGCAGTACTGGCTCAGCATGAGAAACTGGCACTATTGGGTGATGAAGTTGTTGCTCAGGAACGCCTGAATAAACTTCAGGATCAGGCTGATAAATACGTTAAGCAGCAGACTGAAAAGCAAAATGCAATCCGCGATACTATCGGCAAATCTTCGCGCGAAGCGCAGCAGGCTCTGGAGAGGTCGCAAATCCTCTCCGCTCATCAGGACAATCCGCGGCTGAATGAAATGCTGGCGGCTCAGGCAGCAACGTATGCAGCGGAAGAGGAAAAGCGAGCTAACTGGCTGGCCGGAGCACAAACCGCCTGGGGGGATTACCGTGATGCCGCACTGGATTCAAATGCGCAGATCCAGAATGCGACTATGGCGGCACTGAACGGATTCTCAACTGAGCTGACATCTGTTCTGACAACCGGTAAGGCTAACTTCCGAGAATTCACCACATCTATACTGAAAATGCTGACAGAGATTTTTGTTAAAAAATCGATTGTTATGGGAATGGATGCGATGGGGTTTAATTTTACCCCAAATGCCAAAGGGGGCGTTTATAGCTCTCCGTCACTGAGTGCGTACAGTGGCCAGGTGGTACATACCCCGACAATGTTTGCCTTTGCAAAAGGTGCTGGTGTTATGGGGGAAGCCGGACCAGAGGGGATTTTTCCGCTGCGCCGTGGTCTGGACGGAAAACTGGGTGTAGTGGCGAAAATGGCTGGTGGAGGTGATGGTGTAGTTCAGCATTTTAATATCACCATTCAAAATGACGGCAGCAACGGGCAGATGGGCCCGCAGGCGACACAGCAAATCCTGAAGCTGGTTGAACAAAAAACCAAACAGGTATTAGCATCAGAACGCCGTCCGGGCGGAGCAATGGGGTAACAATGGAAATATTCACCTGGAAAGTAAAACCCGGCATGAACATAGAGAGCGAACCCCGTGTTCGCTCTGTTCGTTTCGGTGATGGCTATGAGCAGCGCCGCCCTGACGGTTTCAATACTAATCTTGAAAAATACAGCGTTACATTATCACCAAAGAATGCTGAGGCTCAGGCTGTCAGGGCTTTTCTGGAAAAACATGCGGGCGTAACCGCATTTTTCTGGAAACCTCCTCATCAAACACACATGATCACGGTATTATGTCGGAAGTGGTCATTTTCAGTTGGAGCGCTCAGAACAGAGATTACGGCTGAATTTGAAGAAATGATAATTTAATAGGATTCTATAATGGGAAACCTAAAAGCCTACCTGATAATTATAGTCATGTTTTTTATGGCATTAATGATTTATGTTGCTGAAACAAGCGACAAAAAAAAGAACAAAGAAATGTGGAATGCTGAAAAAGCTATAGAATATTGCTGGCAGGAGCAGTCTAGAAAATCATTCACGGATGAACAAAAAAGGGGAATGGCAATGGTTTGTGAGAAATTAGAGGATGATTATAAAAATAAGTACGGTAGGAAACCGTAGTTATTTATAGCGATCAACTCATTGCACCGACAAAACCAACCCGCTCCGGCGGGTTTTTTTATACCTGAAATTCAGTTTTATCCACCTGTGCACCACATGCACACACGCTTTTAAACATCGAACCGATATTTAGGAATGAGCCTTTGAGGGGATCAGTTATAGCTGATGCTGCTTCGATGGGCTGATCTCCTATGTGGCAAAGGTTCATTACCTAAATAAGGAAAGCATCATGATTAAAATCATACCCATGAAGTATGACGAATCCCTGATCCCGTTTAATGGTGATTGCTGGGTGAATGCAACAGTGGCAGCAAAATATTTTGATAAAAGAGCTCTTGATTGGCTGCGACTGGATTCAACCAAAGAATACGCAAAAGAAATTGGTCAGGAGCTTGATATTGAAGCTATAAATTTAAAAGGTGAGATTTCTCACCTTTTAGTGCGTGTGGAGAAGGGACGCAATGGCGGCACCTGGATTCACCCGGAACTGGTCATTGAGTTTGCCCGCTGGTTATCACCAAAGTTCGCCCGTGCCTGTGACCGGCATATAAAAAATATGCTGATGGCGCAGAATATGACACTGACGGAAGATCAGGTTATCGGCCTGCTGACATACAAAGACGCCACTGAGTGGGAAAAGCGGTTTCAGGAGCCCTATTATCGCGCACTGTCAAAAATGGCCGGTGTTCCTTACTTTGGTCATGTCGGCGGGTGCCCGTCACTCTTCGGGATGATCACGGCGAAGTGGGTATACGGCGTTGCATTGCCTGATTATGTATACGAATCGGTAAAAGAAAGCCGGTCTGCGCGTGAGAAAATTCACCAGTACCTCAAGGCCGATGCCTTACGGAAAGTTGAAGAGCAAATGGTGGCGGTGACCAATATCGCCAACAGCTCAGCAGACTATAAGGATTTTGATGCCCGGTGTATGGCCGCATTTGATGTTAAAGGGCAGATGCAGCTGCTTTATCCGGTGACGGGAAATAATTCACAGATTACCCGTTTACAGTAGCAGGAGGCGCAATGCAGAATATCTCTCCGGAAATGCGGATTGCGGTTACTGAGCTGGCTTCCGATCCTGAAATTGAATTGTTTGAAATCGACCTTACTCATATCGGCGGTATCCGGTACCGGTTTTATAACGGCATGAATGGTCAGCGAAAGCCGCTTATCTGGCAAAAACAGGTTTATGATCCCTATCCTGTCAGTGGTGAGGGGTTCACCTACAGCGGAAAAGGCCCGTCAGGACGACCGACGATTACACTGTCCAACCTGTTCGGCCTGATCACCGGTATTGTCAGTCAGCTGGATGGGGCCGGTGGCGGTTATGTGATCCGCCGGGTGGTTAAATCCCGGTTCCTCGATGCAGATAACTTTGAGGGCGGAAATCCGGATGCTGATCCGTCACAGGAAATTATCAGCCGCTGGGTTATTGAACAGGTCACCAGTCTGAATAATAAAACAGCTTCCTTCATGCTGGCCGCACCCAGTGAGACAGACGGCGCAATGCTGCCGTGCCGGGTTATTTTGTCGGACGTGTGTCCGTGGGGGTACCGGTCTGCCGAATGTGGTTACGCGGGTCCGCCGGTCGCTGATGAATGGGGTAAACCAACCAGTGACCCGGCAAAGGACAAATGCGGCAAACGACTGCCGGACTGCAAACTCCGCAACAACCAGTCACGTATCGGGGCATTTGTCTCCACTTCCCGTCTCAGCAAATAGTATTCCAGAGGGTTTCCATGATTAAACACGCCATTCTGGCGCACGCTCAGGCGGATGCGCCCCGGGAATCGTGCGGCCTGATTATCCGTAATGAGCAGGGGGAGCAGTATCTGCCATGCCGGAATCAGTCTCCGGATCCTGAACACCATTTTACTGTCGGGTTTGACGATTTTATCCGTGCCGGTGAGCAGGGTGAGGTTGTGGCTGTGGTTCACAGTCACCCCGGCGGCCAGCCGTATCTGAGCAGTGCGGACAGGGCCATGCAGATAAACAGCGGACTGCCGTGGCTGCTGGTCTGTGACGAAAAAATCCACCGCTATGAACCGGTGCCGCCTCTGCTGGGCCGCCAGTTTGTGCACGGCGTGACCGACTGCTACAGCCTGTTCCGGGATGCGTATCACCTGACAGGCATCAACCTGCCGGATTTTGAACGGCATGATGACTGGTGGCGGCACGGTGAAGAACTCTACCTGGACAATATGGAGAGCAACGGTTTTGTCCGGGTGAAAAAAGATATTCAGCCGGGGGATGTGATCCTGTTCTGTTACGCCAGTTCCCGGGCGAATCACGCCGCCGTTTATCTCGGCGCACAGACCATTCTCCACCACATACCCAATCAACTCAGTAAGCGCGAGGCATATAACCCACGATGGCAACGAATGACTCACTCGATCTGGCGTTACCGCCACTGGCAACCTTCCGGCTTTACGGGGATTTGCAACGATTTGGACGCCGTTTTGATCTGAGTGTCAGAACGGCTGCTGAAGGTATTCATGGGCTTCTGCTCCAGCTCCCGCAGTTACGGCAGCGTATCCGTGACGGCTGGTACCAGATACGGATCGCCGGCAGTGATGTTTCCCCGGATGAAATTCACCGGCGTTTTAATGATCCGCTTCCCCGGAATGCGGTCATTCACATTGTCCCGCGTATCGAAGGGGCTAAGAACGGAGGTGTGTTTCAGTTTATCGCCGGCGCTGCTGTGCTGGCAATCGGATGGTGGAACCCCGGCGGCTGGGCTATCGGTGGTGCGCTGATGTCGGCCGGTGCGGCCATGATGCTGGGCGGTGTGGCACAGATGCTGACACCGGTAGCGAAACAGCCGGATATGTCACGGGGTGAGGAAGAGAAGGGTAATACCTATTTCAGTAACCTCGAAAATACCGTGGCACAGGGCGTGGCCGTACCTGTGGCCTACGGGCGGATTATGTGCGGGTCGCGGGTGATTTCACAGTCCATTGAGATTATGGATGACAGCGACGGTACTAATATTGATGCCGGTAAACACGGCGGGTAAGTGAGGTAACAGATGGGAAAGGGCGGCGGCGGGCAGCGTACACCGTATGAGGCACCGAATGATTTAAGTTCACGGCAGAAAATATCCCTGATTGACCTGATAAGTGAGGGGCCGATTGAGGGGCCGGAAGAAATTAACAATGTGGTGAATGATTTGTCCTGCGTGTATCTGGATGATACGCCTGTCATTGACGGATCCGGAAACAGTACAGTAAACGGACTGACGGCGCAGTGGCGCGCAGGAACACTGGAGCAGCCGGGACTATACGGCTTTACTTCATCAGCCAATGAGGAACCGGTTGGTATCGAGGTAAAATACAATGTCCCGGTCACCCGGACAATCACCTCACCGTATATCGACCGCCTGCGGCTGACGTTCGGGACACAGTCCCTGGTGGAATCCAAAGACAACGGCGACAGGGTGGCGACATCGGTGCAACTGGAAATTCAGATCCAGCGTGGCAGTGTCTGGTCAACGGAAAAAGTGGTCACCATCACCGGCAAGCGCAGCAACTCCCCTTACCTGATGGCGGTCATTCTGGATAACTTACCGCCGTCCCCGTTCAGTGTCCGGATGCGCCGGTTAACTCCGGACAGCACCACGGATAAAATTCAGAACAATACGGTCTGGTCGAGTTATTCAGAGCTTATTGATATTAACCAGACCTACCCCGGCTCCGCGGTCGCCGGACTGACATTTGAAAGTGAGCAGTTCGGTAATAAATTCCCGCGCCGTAACTATCTTATTAAGGGCCGTATTATCCAGGTACCGGCCAACTACAACCCAGATACACGGGTGTATTCCGGTATATGGGACGGCACCTTTAAACCTGCATGGTCGGATAACCCTGCGTGGGTGCTGTGGGATCTGCTGACACATCCGCGCTATGGCATGGGGCAGCGCCTGAAAATAGCCGAAGTGGATAAATTCGCGCTGTATATGATCGGGCAGTACTGCGATCAGGAGGTGGATGACGGTTTCGGCGGTAAAGAGCCGCGCGTCCGCTGTAATGCTTATATTACCGATCTGCGTAAAGCCTATGATGTGATCAGTGAGCTGTGTTCCTCAATGCGGATTATGCCGGTGTGGAACGGTCAGGTTCTGACGTTTGTGCAGGACCGCCCGTCTGATTCTGTATGGCCGTACACTAACACTAACGTTGCTGACGGGGTGTTTGAATACAGTTTCAGTCCGTCAAAGGCGCGACATAACGTGGTCGAGGTTCGCTTCATTGATCCTGATAACGGCTGGAAAACCAGTGTGGAGCAGGTGTCTGATGATGTCTCTGTGGCACAGAACGGCCGGAATGTACTGCGTGTGGATGCTTTCGGCTGCACCAGTCGCGGGCAGGCTCACCGGCACGGATTGTGGATCCTGACGACAGAAAAACTCGAAACGCAGACGGTTGAATTCAGAATTGGTGCGGAAGGATTACGCCATACGCCCGGTGATATTTTCGAGATAGCGGATAACGACTGGGTGGATATGCAGATCGGCGGCCGCATTCTGTCTGCTGACCCGGAAAAGAAAACGCTGCTGCTTGACCGCAACATAGAAAAACCGGCCAAAGGTGATGCGCATGTTATTGTCACCGATGGTTCCGGCCTGCCGAAAACCATCAAAGTGACCGGCTATCCGGCTACGAATCAGATTACCCTCAATGTGATGCCGGAAGGTATACCACAACATTCTGTCTGGACGCTCTCCCTGCCGTCACTGCGCCGCCGGTTATTCCGGGCGGTGTCACTGGCGGATAACAGTGACGGAACCTTTATTGTTACTGCGGTTCAGCATGCGCCGGAAAAAGAAGCCATTGTGGATAAGGGGGCGGTATTTGAACCGAAGCCGGATACACCTCTTGGTGGTTTTATTCCCCCGGTTGAAAATCTTACTGTGGAAATAAGCAGTGATAATGAGGCATGGCAGGCAGCTGCATCATGGAACTCACCCTATGCCCTGCGCGGTGTTGAATATTTGCTGAAGCTGACCATCGGCGACCGTGTTGCCGGAACGGCGGTAACGAAAGAATCGTTTTACCGGTTCAGTGGTATGCCGCAGGGTAATTATGTGCTGACAGTCACCCCGCAGAATGACAGAGGGCAGAAAGGGGAACCGGCCAGTACATCATTTTCCGTCAATCCGCCTCTGCCACCGTCTTATATTGAAGTTGAACCCGGCTATTTCAGTCTCGGTATTGTTCCGCGTTCCGGCGGACAGAACAGCCTGCGGGTGCAATATGAGTTTTGGTTTTCAGATAAACAGGTAGTCGATATCCGCGATGTTGAATCTGTGGCCGCTTATCTGGGTAACGGCACTATGTGGATTGTGCAGGGACGTAATATGAAAGCAGGTCACCGCTATTATGTGTATGTCCGCAGCGTAAACGTGGTCGGAAAATCGATATTTGTTGAGGCCAGTGGTATTCCGGAAAGTAATGCCGATGAAATCCTCGACGCTGTGCAAAAAGAGCTCGAAGACTCAGCCATCATCAAAGACCTGCAGTCGCAGGCTGACGATAATTTTGAGGCCATCATCAACAACGCCAACAACGCTTACGGCCAGTGGGGCTACTGGCAGCGCGAAAACGGCGCGATGAAAGCAGAAATCATCGAAGTCCGCAACTACACGGTCACGGAAACGAAGGCACTTGCGGAGAAACTGGATGCAGTTAAGGTGACTGCAGACGACAGTTTCGCCATGGCACAGAACTCTATCCGCGCGCAGTGGGACATGGCCGCCGGTGAAGCATCAGTGGTTCACGATATGAAAGTCCGCATTCATTACAACGGTGAGGACTATTCTGCCGGTATGGTTATCGGAGCTGAGCTGAAAGGCGGAGAGGTGAACACGCTTATCGGCTTTAACGCCCAGCAGTTCGCATTTTATAACCCGGTCAGTAAGTCTATGGATCTGTTTATGTACATGAAGGACGGACAGGTCTTTATGCGCGAGGCGTTCATTAATCAGGCTTGGCTTAATGAAGTCGTTGTCACTGACAAAATGCAGTCGGAGAACTATGAGCCGGGTAAAACCGGATTTCTGATTGATGCGAAGGGCGGTAATGCTGAATTTAACAGTGCGACATTTCGCGGCACGTTGGATGTTGATTCAGGGGGGAGCACTGGTCGAATGGTTATAAAAAATAATCAGATAATTGTCTATGACGAAAATGGTAAATTGGCTGTGAAAATTGGTTATCTCGGAGGTTAATGATGAAAAAATTAATAGTGATTATAACTGCAATAATGGTATCCGGGTGTGCAACCAGTTACGAAAAAGTAAACTGCACGGGGGTTTACCGGATTAAAACACCAGGCATGGATAATGATGTGCTCGTTAAATTTGATCAGCGCCGACAGACCAGACGGGGAGATCTTTATCATCAGGTTCCTCAGCTTGGATTTAAAATTAATGGTGGGTGGGTAAAACCTGAACATATTAAGGAGTTTACATGTCATGGGGAATAGAAATATATGATACTGACGGGAAGCCAATAAAAGTTACCGGGACAAGTTTTGTTCTCGATCAGTTTAGTGTGACGAGTGACGGATCCCGAACTTATTCAAATATCCCTCAAGGAAAAACATTATCAGTTTCCGCAATTAATATTAATCCCAGCATAACCGGTACACTTATTAATACAAATGGTAATACTGTCAGTTGGAAATGTGGCAATAATGCTAATGTAGTAATAATGGTGATGATCACATGAGATATGGCGCACAGGTTTATAACAACGGAACGGAGGAAATACTCTCACCCTATGAATCCTCCGTTTTTTATAAAAGAATGAGAATAACCCCGGGGGTTACCCGGCTGTTTCTGAGCACAGAGCAATCCACGCCGCTTATTTTTATCCGTACGGTGAGCTTTACCGGAGTATCTCTGAACGGATTGTGTGACGTTACTGTGGTGAATAATTACTGGTGCGTCGATCTTAAAGGCGATCCCGGTATGCCGTTTGATATTTATATTTTTGTAAAATCATCTTATTACGTTTCTGTCTTCCCTCAAAAATGGGGGATACGTATTTATAATAATGGCTTACTGACGCACGCATCCAGTCAAAGGCCACTGCGGATACTGACGGGAAATAATTTTAATTCTCAGTCTGGTCAGGCAGACACCGGAGTTCCGTGTGCAGTTTTAATATCAACACTTGGTATTCTTGGTCTTCAGGATGATCACGGAGGTAAAACGGTAAGAATTACCGGGTGTGGCGCTGGCAACAAAGCGATATGGAATTCAATGATTGTTGCCGGGCAAATGTCGTCTACAAATATTGGTAGTCAGTATTTTTATATAGACACCAGGGAATACATTTAACAATCATCCAATCAACCGCTCCGGCGGTTTTTTTATGCCTGAAATTTAAGGAAACCCCATGATTTACACCGACGGCACCATAGCCATTAAAGCTGGTTCACCGATTGTGACCGGCACCGGTACACAGTGGAAAAAGAACATTCACGGTGTTGCCCCGGGCCAGCTTATCAGCATCGAGAACGGCACGGCACCTGTCAGTATGATGATCCGTGCGGTAAACAGTGATACCGAACTGGTGTTGTCATTCAATGCCCCGGTAACGCTCAGCGGCGCGAAATACTCTATCGCCACCACGGTACCGGATACCATTTCGGATGCGGCCCGCACCATGTCAGCGAACCAGGGCTATATCGTGTATTTTCTCCAGGCAATGCAGCAGTGGATGACAGACACCGGCCAGGTGGAAATTGAGCTGCCGAATGGCCAGAAAGTGACGCTGGATAGCATTAAAGCGCTGAATGATGCTATCAGTAAGATACCGAAAGTGGTTCAGGAGCCCGGAAATTCAAAAACTGATGTTATGAGTCAGGAGGCAATCAGCCCCGCAGTTTCACTGGCCGGTATGGTAAGTGATTTGGTAGCTGATGTTGAAGGTGTGAACTGGAAAGGACCGCATTCGATGCGTGGAACCGTATCTGCAATATCAGATACCTCTAATGTTGTACTTGATACGGGTGAAGGACGGACACAGATAGCAGCAAACGGCGGCGGCAGTGGGTGGAGATACTTTGGTCTGCCAGAAGATGGGGGCGTTTTTGCTACCAGGGAATGGGTTAATAAAGGGTTGCAGTTCAATCAGGACAGCACATCAATTGTACCAATTGGCGGTAAAGTTAATCTTTCTGCAACCAAGGGAGGAGCTGCCGGAGGGTGGGATATCACCGGTTCGAGATGGATGTATGTCTCTGAGTCAGGCGGACAACACTCCGTGTACCAGGATGTATACCTAAGAAATTTAAACAGTAACGCTTCAAGTACAAAGTTAGAAATAGAATCCCCTGACCTGGCAAAAAAGGTTGGTTTGTGGGCATATAATGATGGTCGAATTCTTCTCAGCGCGTACCATTCATCTTCTGGGTGGTCAAATATATCATTGGGTGGAGTGGGTTCCGGTGTTCCCTGTGTAATAGGCGGAAATGTTTATGTTGATGGAAGCGGTTATGTCAAGAAGTCGTCACCAATCATTCAAATCCATCCAGGGGGTAACTACAAAACCAACGACGAATCCGAAGGCGCGGAAGTCAACCGCACCGGCATCGGCCAGTATCACATCACCGGCATCCTTGGTTATAACTCAGATGGTGCTTGGGGCGTAAACGGCGGTATCTCGGTACCGAAAGACAACAACGGGCTGGAACTGGTTTACGTGGCTGATCGCGTCCTGGAAGACGGCAGTATTATCATCGAAACCTGTCACCGTCAGCATGCACACTTACCGGAACGTTTCCAGAACTGGCGACTGAAAGAGGTCACCCCGGAAGGTGAGCGCATTTTCTATCAGGACGGCGAACCGTGTGACCTGCCGGAATCAACCCGCCTCGATGTGCGTGTGGAAATGCCGCAGGGCTCTGTGTGGAATGAGAAGCAACGTGAACTGGCTGAACAGATGGAACGTGAGCAGGCAGAGCGTGAGGCGCAGGAAGCAGCAGAGCAGACCGGAGACTCAGGTCAATAAAACAAAGCCGCGCTGGTGGGTGTACGGCGCGGCTATCTTTGATGTGAAATAAGTTATTTTATCACTCTCATGGTGCTTTTTGGGAATAAATGGCGAAATCAGGCAATAATTCAGTTACAGAAACATTAAAAACACGAGAAATAAGAAATAATGCATGAACAGGAATAGATTCCTGTCCGGACTCATAATTAGTTATTTTTTTAACTGTAGTATCAATGAGTTGAGCAAATTTATTTTCTGACAGTTCAAATGGGTTTCTTAATGCCTTAATTCTCCGTCCGACGTAGATATTCAATTCTTGGTTTTTTTGAGACATAATAACTACATGTAGCAAAACTATAACGGGTGGTATTATTTCAATTTGAAACTATAATTTAACAACTAAAATACGTAATTTTACTTATTATCAGAATATTCTGTATCACCATAGACGTTGCTATTTCAGTTATCTTTCCAAATATCAGGCGTAGACAGCCAAGACGGAAACATAAAAGAATAAAACAAATCTATGTTGGTATAAGAGCCAAAGTATTACCTCCAGCTCCATCTGATCAGTTAATAACTATTGCAAATATTTTGAAGTTCATTGACCAGTCGACCTACATGGAATCCGTCACATACGGCGTGATGAACCTGGATGGCCAGAGGCATTAACACTCTCTGATCTTGTACATAGTATTTACCTATGGTGAACATGGGAGCGAAAAAGTTGTTGATATTTGACATGGTGAAATCAAAGCTTGTAAAGCTTAGCCATGGATTGGCTGATATAAAAAAAACATTCTCGATAAATTCACCTTTAGGGAAGTAGGATTGGCAATCAGAATAAAGTGCCGTATTTTCCGAAAATTCTTTAAAAAAATGG
>OKVJ01000231.1_pt1 | contig 23891 bp, 17 predicted proteins | sample 1606921 | NCBI WGS metagenome assembly OKVJ01 (sample SAMN03281016, study PRJEB24777) | human gut metagenome | isolation source: fecal sample PR161 from 1 month old female Malay infant, caesarean...
TGAGCTGTGTTCTGCCACTCAGACTTCCCCCGGCAGCCAGCATCAGTGTTCCACGATGTCCGACAGTGGTGTTGCTGGCCTGTCCCCCGGCATTAACCGTAAAGCTGCCGCCATTTTCCAGCAGCAGGCCGCTGGCCTGACCGGATATGCCATCAATACTGAACTTACCGCTGGCATTGGTCCCCTCAACAGTGGCACCACTGTCTGCAATCAGGGCACCACCGGATGTCATGGTGACACCTGTTGCCTTACCACCGGCAGACACTGCCAGGGTACCGCCGTCATCCACCAGTGTTTTCCAGGCTGAATGTCCCTCCAGTACATCCAGGCGACCACCGGACTCCAGAACAACACCGTCAGCCTTACCGTTTTCCACCGCGAAATTGCCCAGACGGTTGCTGCCGGTGACGGTTGCCGCCGTACTGGTGACCAGTGCGCCTCCCTGCTTCAGGGTGACATTCGTGGCTGTACCACCGGCGTTCACCTGCAGTTTGCCTTTCTGGTTAACGATGGTGAAATCCGCCAGACCACCTTCCTTGACAATCTGCCAGCCGTCACTGTTCACAACAGTGTCAGAGGCTGTACCGCCGTTGTGCACATACTGGTTACCGCCGTTCAGTGTGGTATCCAGCGCGTAGCCATGTACAGTCTGGTCGCCGCCGGCATAAACCACAGTGGTATTTGCTGTTCCTTCAGCAGCCACAATCTGACGACCATTTTCATTGATAGTGGTACGTACGGCATTTCCGCGAACAAACTGCCCGGTATCACCATTTTCTGCATCCGGTCCCCCTTCCGCGCCGGTATTCACAACCGTGTCGGTTGCCATTGCGCCGGATTTGACGGCCTGCCAGCCCTTCTCATTAATGACGGTACCCGTTGCAATCCCGCCTTCATGTACCCACTGCTTACCGCCGTTCAGAGTGGTATTCACTGCCTGCCCCTGAAGGCTCTGTCCGCCTCCGGCACTGATAACCGTGTCTGAAACGCTTCCTCCGGCATTCACTCTCTGAAGACCACCACCGGTGACAGTAGTGTTGTTGGCGATACCGCCATTTTGTATCCATTGCCCGCCGGTATTGGCCTCGTTATCCGGCCCATACTCCAGACCGGTACTGATGGTCATTCCGTTGGCCGTACCGAGAACAATCTGGTTGTCATGATTTGTCAGTGTTCCGCCGCTCACGGTTTCTCCCGCCTGTACAACCGTGTCAGCAGCCAGTGCCGGGACTGATGTGACAGCAGCAAGAGACAGCGCAATCGCCACACCGGCGCGTTTTCCCCGTGAGCGGGCCAGTTCGGAGGCCACCACCAGGGTACCCGTAATGTGATTCCATACCAGCCTGTAGCTGGTGTTCAGATGTCGTTTCATCAGCTTTTCCTTACAGAGGGTGAATAAAAAAGCCGGTACCCACAAATGTGGATACCGGCAGGTACAAAACAGCATGGTCAGATAAAGTGGTTTTTCCCGGGCATAAATGCTTCCCCTCTCTCATCCGCCAGAGAAGTATCAGTCCGTTGTGTGCAATTCCGTTCTGCATGATGAAGAGATTCAGCTGCCTTTTCGCAGACCATTAACCACTATAAACGATCGATAGTAACGATCGATACCTGTTTTATCGATCGTTTTATTCTATTAACGACAAGGCGGTCACGCAAGAGAAACAGGAGGAGTATGAGGGGTTTGTGTCATGTTTTCAGTTGGTTAACGTAATGTTATCAGGCATTTCCCTGGCAGACTGTTCAGAAGAAAATCCAGTTCCATACAGCGCGGGCAACAGAGACCACCGTGTCACGGACGGCACGCAGAACCGTACGGGCAACAGAGGCAACACAGACGCTCTCCGCCGTGTCAAATATCCGGTCCACCGCACCGGTAAACTGTTCACGGGCCTGAGCGCGGACAGATTCCGTGCGCAGCTCGTCCTGCAGGCGGGTCATCAGGGGACTGGCGGCATGGTCGGGAAGTGCTGTCATTAGCGCACTGACCAGCGTATCCAGTTCCCAGCCGGTGCGGGCCGATACGGCAACAACCGGATGTACGGGCCGGAACAGACGGAATACCGCCTCCGTTTTCTCCCGAATGTTCTGTGCCTGTGCGGGAGAAGGCTGAATGCCGGCCATATCCCATTCATGGCAGGGCTCCGTTTTGTCGGCCTGCGTCACCACAAACAGCACCTGCTGATGTCCCCGGTGCAGGATGTGTCGCCAGAAATACTCATCCACAGACAGGGCACGGTCATCGGCTTTAATCAGCCACAGTACCAGGTCAAGTTCAGGCAGAATGTCACGGTACAGGGCTTCATACTCTGCATCCCTGTCCCGGCTCTCGCCCACCCCGGGCAGGTCAGTGATAACCATGCTGTGACCGTGGCCACTCAGACGGAAGCGCTGCACTTCCCGGGTGCCGGCGTGAACATCACTGACCGGGGTGACCTCCCCCTGAAACAGTGCATTACAGAGTGAGGATTTACCGGCCCCGCTTTTACCCATAATGCCAATCACGGGTTCGTGACTGGTGAGTTTGCGCAGATGTTCCAGGATGTGACGGGAAAGTGAGTAAGGCAGGGAGGAGAGCGGTTTTTCAATTGCCTCAATGGCATCAGACGGATTCATACATGTATTCCCGGTGAAAAAAGACAAAACCCCGCGCACCGGAAAGGTGGCGGGGGATTCACGGAGATAATATCTGTCTGAAATTATTTAGGATGCAGGTATATGCAGCTGATTTGTATCTAGTACAGTACTAAACCTAATCTGGCTGTCCGCTCTGTGCCAAGAGCAGACGCTGGTAATTCGTGCCTAATATACTTCACTTAACTTATATCCCAGCTTTGATACAGATCATACAAATTAAATGCCCCAGTAATTGGCAGGCTGAGTAACTTAAAACTCCTTAGAATATAGGATGATTTGTATCGGCACTCATTCCACCATGCATTCCGATTAATCCCGCATAGCCAGTTGAACTTTGCTACTCTGTGAGAGGTAGTACCTTCTATCCAGTGCGGATTTAATTAATGGAATAAATGATTATGAGTGAAAATGATACAACCCCAAAGAAGTCTACAAGCCAGGTTAACAAAGCGGTATTCTTTACATCTGCTTTGCTAATTTTCCTTCTTGTCGCCTTTGCCGCCGTATTCCCGGATGTCGCCGACAAAAATTTTAAACTACTTCAGCAACAAATCTTCACGAATGCCAGCTGGTTCTACATACTTGCTGTGGCCCTGATTTTACTGAGCGTCACGTTCCTTGGACTCTCACGTTACGGTGATATAAAGCTGGGCCCAGACCATGCGCAGCCTGATTTCAGCTACCACTCCTGGTTCGCGATGCTTTTTTCGGCAGGGATGGGGATCGGCCTGATGTTCTTTGGCGTTGCCGAACCTGTGATGCATTATCTTTCGCCACCTGTCGGCACTCCAGAGACCGTTGCGGCAGCGAAGGAAGCCATGCGCCTGACGTTCTTCCACTGGGGTCTGCACGCATGGGCAATTTATGCCATCGTGGCGCTGATTCTGGCCTTTTTCAGTTACCGTCACGGTCTGCCTTTAACGCTGCGTTCTGCGCTCTATCCCATTATCGGCGATCGCATTTACGGGCCTATAGGCCACGCGGTTGATATCTTCGCCGTGATAGGCACTGTCTTTGGCGTTGCAACATCGCTGGGTTACGGTGTATTGCAGGTGAATGCCGGTTTGAACCATCTTTTCGGCGTGCCCATCAATGAAACGGTACAGGTCATTTTGATCGTGGTCATCACGGGGTTAGCGACGATTTCGGTGGTGTCCGGCCTGGACAAGGGAATACGCATCCTGTCTGAGCTTAATCTGGGCCTGGCGGTGTTGCTCCTGGCGCTGGTCTTGTGCCTGGGTCCCACTGTGCTTCTGCTGAAGTCATTTGTGGAAAATACGGGTGGTTATCTGTCGGAACTGGTGAGTAAAACGTTCAACCTTTACGCGTATGAACCCAAGTCGAGCAACTGGCTGGGGGGCTGGACATTATTATACTGGGGATGGTGGCTTTCATGGTCGCCGTTTGTAGGTATGTTCATTGCACGCGTTTCCCGCGGCAGGACAATTCGTGAGTTCGTGACTGGCGTGTTGTTTGTTCCCGCCGGCTTTACGCTCATGTGGATGACGGTGTTTGGAAACAGCGCCATCTATCTCATCATGAACCAGGGCGCCACTGACCTCGCCAATACCGTTCAGCAGGATGTTGCGCTTGCCCTGTTTAATTTCCTGGAGCATTTCCCGTTCTCTTCCGTGCTGTCATTCATTGCAATGGCGATGGTCATCGTCTTCTTTGTAACGTCTGCTGATTCGGGGGCAATGGTTGTGGATACTCTGGCATCAGGTGGGGTGGCAAACACGCCCGTCTGGCAGCGAATTTTCTGGGCATTGCTCATGGGCGTTGTTGCTATTGCCCTGCTGATCGCAGGGGGGCTGAGTGCGTTGCAAACCGTAACGATAGCGAGTGCATTGCCCTTCTCAGTTATCTTATTAATATCCATATACGGACTGTTAAAAGCCCTGCGTCGGGATTTGACCAAGCGTGAAAGCCTTAGCATGGCGACTATTGCTCCTACGGCTGCACGTAACCCAATTCCCTGGCAGAGAAGGTTACGCAATATCGCGTATTTGCCGAAGCGCTCTCTTGTGAAACGTTTTATGGACGACATTATCCAACCCGCCATGACGCTGGTTCAGGAGGAACTTAACAAGCAGGGAACGATAAGCCACATCAGTGACGCCGCCGAGGATCGTATTCGCCTTGAAGTCGATTTGGGCAACGAGCTGAATTATATATATGAAGTGAGGCTTCGCGGGTATAACTCACCGACCTTCGCGCTCGCTGCGCTGGATAATGATGAGCAGCAGAGTGAACAACATCGATATTATCGCGCTGAAGTCTATCTCAAAGAGGGCGGCCAAAATTATGATGTAATGGGCTGGAATCAGGAACAGCTGATTAATGACATACTGGACCAGTACGAAAAACACCTGCACTTCCTGCATCTGGTTCGTTAACAGCAACATGCCGCCACAGAGGCGGCATTTATTTATCCCGGCTGCAATATGAGGGAATGCAGAATGATTTCACGCTGGAAATGGATGCTGAAGCAGACATTTAAAAAACTATGGTTCAGGGCAACGTTATTCGCAATTGTCGCAATAATAACGGCCCTTTTATCAATTCTTTTTAAATCAATGATACCTGAGTCGGTTTCCGTGAAGGTTGGTGCGGAAGCAGTCGATAACATTCTGAACATACTGGCATCGAGTATGCTGGCAGTGACCACATTTTCGCTGAGCATCATGGTCACAGCCTACGGTTCAGCCACTACTAATGTGACTCCCAGAGCTACTCGTTTAGTTGTTGAAGACGTCACCACACAAAATGTACTGGCCACCTTCATCGGTTCTTTTCTCTTCAGTCTGGTAGGGATTATTGCCCTCAATATGGGAGCTTATGGAGAAAGGGGGAGAGTCATTTTATTCATTGTAACACTGGTTGTCATTGCCTTAATCCTCATCACATTGCTTCGCTGGATACAGCATTTGACCTCTCTGGGGAGGGTTGGTGAGACAACGGCAAAAGTAGAACAGGCGGCCATCGAAACATTTATTGCGAGAGCAAGAAATCCCTGTCTCGGCGGATATCCATGGCTTGAGAACAATGAACAGCCGAAAGGAACGGTTGCAGTTTATCCGAAAAAGATTGGCTATGTTGAATATGTTGATATGGTGAAACTCAGTAAGCTGCTGACCAATGATCCCCGTCATGTATACCTCGTGGCGCAGCCGGGCAGTTTCATACATCCGTCCACGCCAGTTTTGTACCTGAGTCAGGGCCAGGAGTCATCAATCAGCACCGATTTACTTGAGACGATTATTGTCTCGGATGTACGTTCATTTGCTCAGGACCCCCGATTTTGTCTTAGCGTCATGGCCGAAATAGCCTGCCGAGCCCTTTCCCCCGCAGTGAACGATCCTGGAACCGCCATTGATGTCATTGGCAGAGGTGTACGTATACTTTCCGCTTACGCGCAGAATAAATCTGATGAAATAGAAGTGAAATATCCTTCTGTACATGTTGCACCACTTCAGAATAACGATCTACTTGAAGACTTTTTCTCACCTGTTGCGCGCGATGGTGCCAGTATGAGGGAAATTCAGATAAGGGTCCTTAAAGGACTGTCGATGCTGAGTAAGGGTTGGCCTGGAATTTTTGCTGAAGCCGCACAAACCCTAGCATTTGAAACATTAGAGCATGCTACTCGTGCTGACCATATAGATTCTGACAGATATCTAATAAAATCAATTTATTATAATTTATTTAGTGGCGAAGATTCTAATAAAAAACCATAGTTGCGGAGCAAGCGATACGGTTGTTGGCAAGTCAAGGGCAAAGCATTCGCGTGAGAGTGGGCGTCTGCTTTGTGCCAACAGCGGACATCGGTGGGACTTTAACCAGTAGTTAGGGAGCGATGGGAAGCATAAATGCAGAATATTAGTACCGGACTAGGGATCATTCAGTTTTATATTAAGTAAAAATGTGGCATAAATTTTAACCGTGGCTGCTGCCAAGACCCGTAGGCATGTAGTGTGGGACTAATAGTGTATAACAATAGGTTAAATGAATATGATTGTTGAAGCGACAGAACTGTTAAGTGCTTTTGTAAAAGAAGAACAAGATATAATTGAAAGCATCAACATGCCACATATGCCAACGTTGGGGAAAGCCTACGAGGAGATTACGAAACACGGTATTAACCAATCATTTTCAATCCCTAAGGGGTTGGATCTCTCTGTTGTTAGCGGATTCATCCGCGTTGGGGAAGAGCAACTACCCAATCAGATAGATTGCATGTTGGTGAAAGGCAAGGGGGATAAATATGGATTAACGGATGAATATATATATGATATAGAAAATGTATTAGCCATATTTGAAGTAAAGAAAACTCTTAATAAAGATGATTTTATCGATGCATATGAACATTTGGCTATTCTAAGAAAGAAATATAGTGAATATTTTTCTGGGAAAATGGATGCTATGGAGTTGAGGCCAAATATAAATGTGGCTTCGGAAATTTTTGCAAAAATAACAGGTGTAAGTGGCCCAATTAACTATGATGATATTTTTCATTTAGATAATGAAAGTCAAGTGTTGTTTTACTCGCTAGTAATTGAACAGTTGGCGCCAGTGACAATTATTCACGGGTATGGTGGGTATAAATCAGAGAAAGGCCTAAGAGATGTCCTTTTGGATTATTTAGATGAAGATAATTACTTAAAAAACCTTACGAAGAAAAAGAAAAAAGAGAAAGAAAAAAATACAGGTTCCATTAGCATGATTAGAGGCATAAATAGTATTCCGACTCTAATAACTGCAAATGAGTTTTCGTTAGTGAAAACAAATGGTCTTCCTTATTCCTTTTCAAAAGAAAGGAATAAAAATGACTGGGCGGTTATAGCTTCGGGAAGAGATAATCAACTTGGGATTATGCTTGAATTAATTTGGAGTAAAATATCCATTCAGTTCGGTATAAGTATGCCATGGGGCAATGATGATCATGTCGAAGAATTAGCCCCATTACTTTATGCTAAGGTTGTTAAAAAAGATGAATCATTAGGTTGGTACTATAGGTCATTCGAGATGTCCACGAAAAAATTAAAATCGCTTCTGCCTTCGAAATATGAGCCGCTAAAAATTTCTAACGGAGCAATTCATTTGGTTCGTAAATTGCCATTAATGCCTGATGGATATATAATAAATAACGAAAGTCGAAATGAATTTAATACAAAAGGATTTAATCTTGACGAGGTGGTTGCGGAACTAATATCCACATCATATTTTGCACTTAATGGTACTAATTTGCTTACAATTCATTCTGCAACATATATATGCGATTTTGATGAGTATGGTTTCATAGATAGTCAATTTCAGCGGCTAAAATCATGGTGTGATAATAATGAAGTGAATGCAGGAATTACTCATTGTGTCATTTTAAGTTGACTTGATGAAGAGTCCGCTTTCGTCAGGTTACGATGTTAGTTAACGTATTCATCAGTAATACAGAGTAATCTCCTTAGGAAAAGTTTATGCCAAAAGCATTGCCGAGGTTACTCTATTTCTGGATTTCCCATTTCATCTTGGCTCACCTACAATAAAGCGCTTATCAACAGGGGCTCCATGATTTTCAGGCTGGATGATGAGGTTATTCGGGCCTAGTATGAGTCAGCAACACCTTCATCACGTGGGTACCCTCAGTGCTATTCTGACCTCGTTATCACGACTGTCCTGGTGATTAAAAGTTTATTCTGGCTAACCCTGCGGGCAGTACAGGGCGAAGTGCTCCCCTTTAATAAAATACGCCAATGCTAATAATCCCCGTTCCGACTCGATTGCGAACTTCCGCTGTTCGCTCACAGCAGACCTTAAGATCTAGGAGGGAGTCCGCTCAGTGCCAAAAGGAGACAGATAAGCCATGCAGTTTTTTAAAATAAAAAGCTAAAATTTAAGCGCTACATCATTTCAACATTAAGAACATTAGCGACGATGAATTTACAATTAACACTCGATGCACTTGTCGATTTGCAGGCTTTGAAATTCAGGTTGATCGTTGAACTACCAATAAGATTTAGCTGGACACCTCGTTCAAAAAGCACTTCCATCTCATGACTATTAGCCCCCTCGTCTAGTGAAAAAACAAAGGCTTTCTTATTCTTGTTTTTTATAGTAATAACCATAATGTCGATTCGGCCAGCATCAAATGCCTTCCCCATCCAATCGCCATTATTTAAAGCAACTCTCGGGCAAAACGATGTTGAAAATACACGATCTGTCAAGAATGACTCCATCATTTCACCTGATTTTTCTAAAGGCCATGCACCTCCATGAAATAAAACCTGACCTTTTGGAATCAATATGCCATGCTTTAAAACTAAAGAGTTTATAGTTTCAAAATTTTCTGGAGGATAATCTTCCTGATAAGCAATTAGTGGCTCAGGTGTTGGGTAAGGCATAAAGCTGCGCCATTTATTGTATTCGATATTTTTATTAAGGTAGCTAATAACATGATGATCTATCCTAACTTCATCTTTGTTAGCAGCAATTAGCTTTGCCGCATCATATGCAGTCTTCAATACTGAGTTTAATTTTAATTTTATTTTAATAAATGGTCTCCACTCCCCTTTCGATAATAAATCATCAACTTCTTCATTTGTCGGCTCTCTGTCATCCCATATTTCCAACGGGGTTGAGAATGGATCAATTTTCTTTAATTGGTTTTTATCAGGCCGCACAGGCATTACCACATTTTACCTCGATATTTCACTACTACACTAAACTGATCTTAGTTCTGCTGCAAGGTCCGCTATTCGCTCATAGCGGACCTTTCGCTCAGTTAACGCATCAGTGTCGTGCCAGAAGTAGACATGGTTAACAAAAATGTGAGTTAATCAACGGAGAGCAGGTCAATCTAACCTGTATCAAAAAAACAAATGTGTCACAAAGATGCCACATGCCTTAATTTGAGTATAATTGAGACGGTAGTAGACGGTTTATGACTATGTATTGTTGATATATAGCTATTTGAAGAGTTGTAGCGCAAGCGCATGGCCCAAACTAATAACGCTACGCCCCTTATCAAAGAGTGGCAACGATGCACAGCCCGCACGAGGCAATATTCGCACAAGAAATCAGGTTCGGAAATAACCTGCTCTGGCATGGCGGGGAGAGTATCAATGGTCAGGCTTTCGGTAAAATGCGGCGGGATGAGGTCGGCGTGGGTTGCAGCAGTACAATGTCGCCCGCAGAGGGTAAGCCACAGCGCGGGATCCTCGGTTTCTATCAGGGATTCGACGAAGTGGGCGCAGTTGTCGACCAAGGCGGTGAAATCCATAGTGACATTATAAGGAAACGAACAATAGATCGAGTAAATCGCAGTCAGGGACAAGGATTATAGTCATAGAGAAGTCTCCTGTAACGGTTTTCAGGAAGCTAATCCCGACGCCTGATTTTGCAGGCGCGGAAGGAGAAGATACTGCGGCCATTAATCCGCCACAAGGCATTTACGTGCATAAATCGCGCAGTCAAATCCGACTCCCACTGTAGTTCTTGAACCTGATACCACATTTAGCTAATTTAGCTAACTTATCTATTATACCAGTGGTTGCCATGAATATAAATGAAGACGAGATTTATCGCCATATCCGGCAGGCACTTTCCAGTGCGCCTCGTAACCAGTACACCGTCGAGCTGCACCTGCAAATGATTAAATATGCCGACAAACTGGAACACATTACGGCAAAAGCCTTTTGCGAAGGCACTGGTCTGAGCCAGAGCCTCGGTACCGAATTCAGCAAAATGCGTAACTTAACCCGTCGGTTAAAGGCCGCCGGTCTGAATACCGATCTGCTGTAACCGACTTACGGCACATTATCGCGCAAAACGAGATATTTAATGGCTATCAAAAAAACCGAACTCTATTCTTCCCTGTGGGCAAGCTGTGACGAACTGCGTGGCGGGATGGATGCCAGCCAGTACAAAGACTATGTACTGACCCTGCTGTTTATGAAGTACGTTTCCGATAAGTATAAAGGCGATCCTTACGGGATGATCGTGATACCCAAAGGAGCCAGCTTTGACGATATGGTTGCGCTGAAAAATGACAAAGAGATCGGCGACAAAATCAACAAAATCATCCACAAGCTGGCGGAAGAGAACGGCCTGAAGGGCGTCATCGACGAAGCCGACTTTAACGACGAAGATAAGCTCGGCAAAGGCAAGGAAATGATTGACCGCCTGAGCAAGCTTGTCGGTATCTTTGAAGGGTTAAATCTCTCCAGCAACCGGGCCGAAGGCGACGATCTGCTGGGCGATGCCTATGAATATCTGATGCGTCACTTCGCAACCGAATCCGGTAAGAGTAAAGGACAGTTTTACACTCCAGCGGAGGTGTCACGTATTCTGGCGAAGGTGATTGGTATTACTCCCGATACTCCGCAAGATGCAACGGTTTATGACCCAACCTGTGGCTCTGGTTCGCTGCTGTTGAAAGTGAATGATGAAGCCCGGCGCGGACTGTCGATTTTTGGCCAGGAGATGGATAACGCTACCAGTGCGCTGGCGCGGATGAACATGATTCTGCATAACAATGCCACCGCGAAAATCTGGCAGGGCAATACGCTGAGCGATCCGCAGTGGAAAGAGGCGAACGGCAAACTGAAAGCCTTCGATTTTGCCGTGGCGAACCCGCCTTTTTCCAATAAAAACTGGACCAACGGGCTGACGCCGAAAAAAGATCCGTTTGAACGCTTCGGCTGGGGTATTCCGCCGGAAAAAAACGGCGATTATGCTTTTTTGTTGCATATCATTAAAAGCCTGAAAAGTACCGGCAAAGGCGCGGTGATCCTGCCCCACGGCGTACTGTTTCGCGGTAACGCCGAAGCGAATATCCGTGAAAACCTAATCAAGCAGGGCTATATCAAAGGCGTTATTGGTTTGCCAGCCAACCTGTTTTACGGCACCGGCATCCCGGCGTGCATCATTGTGATTGATAAAGAGCACGCCCACAGCCGCAAAGGCATTTTTATGATCGACGCCAGCCGGGGCTTTATCAAAGATGGCAACAAGAACCGCCTGCGTAGCCGAGATATTCACCGCATTGTGGACGTGTTCAACCATCAGCGAACGGTACCTGGCTACAGCCGGATGGTGCCCTCCAGCGAGATCGCCGGAAATGATTACAACCTGAATATTCCTCGCTATATCGAGAGCGGCGAGCCGGAAGATTTACACGATCTGACCGCGCACTTACAGGGCGGTATTCCGGCACGCGATGTGGATGCTTTGCAAGATTACTGGCGGGTATTCCCTGCCCTGCGCAACGTGCTGTTTGCTGACGACCGTCCCGGTTACTGTCGGGCGCAGGTGAACGCGCAACAGGTGAAACCGACCATTCTGGCGCATCAGGAGTTTAAGGATTTTGCCACCCGCAGCCTGCTACCGTTTAAAGCGTGGGTGAAAGAGGCAAGTCTGGAAGAGATTCGCAAAGGTGATAAACCCAAAGCGCTAATCCACGATATCAGCGAAATGCTATTGGCGCAGTACGCCAACAGTGAGTTGCTGAACAAATACAGCGTGTACCAGATCCTGATGGATTACTGGACTGATGTCATGCAAGACGATGTGTATGCGATTATGCAGGATGGCTGGCAAGCCGCCGCGCAAATCCGCGAGCTTCAGCCGGTGAAAGGCAAAGATGGCAAAAACATCTGGAAAGAAACGCACGATTTCGAGTTTACCAAACGGCGCTACAAGGCCGATGTGCTGCCCCGTTCGCTAGTGGAAATTCGCTGTTTCCCGGAACTGCTGGATGCGCTGAACCGCGCGCAGGAGCGCAGTGAAGAAGCCAGTCGTCAGCTAGTGGAATTCATCGAGGAGCAGGCAGGGGAAGAGGATCTGCTGGCTGAGGCGAAAAACGATAAAGATAAGGTGACGCAAAAGCTGGTGAATGCCCGTCTGGCACAGTTGAAGAAAACCCCTGCCGACCCGGATGAGCTGGCAGTGCTGAACCGCTGTCTGGCGCTGATTAAGGCCGAGGCCAGTGCGAAAAAAGCGCTGAAAGCCGCACAGGAAGCGTTGGATCGAGCGGTATTTAAACATTATCCCACGCTGGATGAAGCAGCGATTAAAACGCTGGTAGTGCAGGATAAGTGGCTGGCAACGTTGCAGGCAGGGATCAAAGCGGAGATAGAGCGTATTACCCAGCAACTGGCGTCGCGCGTAAAGGAGCTGGAAGAGCGTTATGCTGAACCGTTGCCAGCACTTGAAGCCGCCGTTGAGGCGTTGAGCGAGAAAGTGGCCGGGCATTTGCGGGCGATGGGGCTGGAATGGTGATGGTGGATTTAATGGTGAATGAGCAACGGTCGGGTACGGTGGGGAAAGGTGTGCCTGCGGGGTATAAGCTGACTGAGATGGAGATGATTCCTGAGGATTGGGTTGTATCCACGATATTAAACCTGACAACCAACATAATTGATTATCGCGGCAGAACTCCCAAAAAACTTGGAATGGATTGGGGGGATGGGGATATCGTTGCCCTTTCTGCTGCTAATGTTAAAAAAGGATATATAGATTTATCTACTGAATGCTACTTTGGTTCCGAAGAACTATATAAGCGCTGGATGACATCCGGTCATCCCCAAAAAGGGGACATAGCTTTCACAATGGAAGCCCCTCTGGGGAATGCAGCATCTATTCCTGATAACAGAAAATATATTCTTAGCCAGAGAACAATTCTTTTACAAATAGATAGAGAGAATTTTTCTCCATCACTAATACTCCAAATCTTATTATCAGAGCGTTTTCAATCATATATTTCTGAAAGCGCGACTGGTTCAACGGCCCAAGGGATTAAACGTTCAGTTTTAGAGAAGTTATACATATCTATACCGAAAAGTATCGTAGAGCAAAAGGCTATTGCTAATGTATTAACCAATGTTGATAGCTTGATTCTATCCCTAGAAAAATTACTCTCAAAAAAACAGTCCATCAAAACTGCCACAATGCAGCAACTACTGACTGGTAAAACCCGTTTGCCACAGTTTGCGTTGCGCAAAGATGGCTCTGCTAAGGGATATAAAAAGAGCGAGTTGGGGGAGATTCCTGAAGATTGGAATTGTATTAATCTTGGTGAGCTAGGTAATTGCATTATTGGGTTAACTTACAAACCTGAAGATACATCTGATTATGGTACATTGGTATTACGCTCATCCAACATTCAAAATAATCACTTAGCTTATGATGATAACGTCTTCGTCAGCATAGAACCACCTGAGCGCACAATTGTGAAAGAAGGTGATATCTTGGTATGTGTAAGAAATGGCAGTCGCCAACTTATTGGCAAATGCGCATTAATTGACAAAAATGCGCAGGGCTCAGCATTCGGTGCATTTATGTCAGTATTCCGAACTGATATATATGGATTTACATTTCACCAATTCCAGTCTGATATTATTCAAAAGCAAATCGCTGAAGTTATGGGTGCCACTATCAATCAGATAACTAACAAAGATATGTTGGGCTTTAAAATCCCATTACCTGAAAATACAGAAGAACAAGCCGCCATCGCCGCCATCCTCTCCGATATGGACAAGGAAATCCAAATCCTGCAACAGCGTCTGGACAAAACCCGCCAGCTTAAGCAAGGGATGATGCAGGAACTGTTAACCGGGAAAATCCGCTTAATATAGAAGGGAAAGCACATGGCTTATGACTACAGCGCCAGCCTCAACCCGCAAAAAGCTCTGATCTGGCGTATCGTCCATCGGGACAATATCCCGTGGATTCTGGATAACGGGCTGCACTGCGGCAACAGTCTGGTGCAGGCGGAAAACTGGATCAATATCGGCAACCCGGAGCTGATCGGCAAGCGTGCCGGGCATCCGGTACCTGTCGGAACGGGCGGGACACTGCATGACTATGTGCCGTTTTATTTTACCCCCTTCTCGCCAATGCTGATGAACATCCACAGCGGGCGCGGCGGCATTAAGCAACGCCCCAATGAGGAGATCGTTATTCTGGTCAGCAACTTGCGAAACGTGGCAGCACACGACGTACCCTTCGTGTTTACCGACAGCCATGCTTACTATAACTGGACCAACTACTACACCAGTCTGGATAGTCTGGACCAGATCGACTGGCCCATTTTGCAGGCACGGGACTTTCGCCGCGATCCAGACGATCCGGCTAAATTTGAACGCTATCAGGCAGAGGCGCTAATCTGGCAACACTGCCCGATCTCTCTGCTGGATGGGATAATTTGTTACAGCGAAGAGGTCAGGTTACAATTAGAACAATGGCTGTTTCAGCGTAATCTAACAATGTCCGTTCACACACGGGCTGGATGGTACTTCTCATGATCACATATACACAAGGCAATTTACTGGACGCACCGGTGGAAGCTCTGGTGAATACGGTTAATACCGTCGGTGTCATGGGGAAAGGCATCGCGTTGATGTTTAAAGAGCGCTTCCCCGAAAATATGAAAGTCTATGCCCTCGCCTGCAAACAAAAGCAGGTGATCACCGGCAAAATGTTCATTACCGAAACCGGGGAACTGATGGGACCGCGCTGGATTGTTAATTTTCCGACCAAACAGCACTGGCGCGCTGATTCCCGCATGGAGTGGATTGAAGATGGCTTGCAGGACTTACGCCGCTTTTTGATTGAAGAGAACGTGCAGTCCATCGCCATTCCACCACTGGGCGCAGGCAACGGTGGTTTGAACTGGCCGGACGTTCGGGCGCAGATTGAATCTGCCCTTGGCGACCTTCAGGACGTTGATATCCTGATTTACCAACCGACTGAAAAATACCAGAACGTTGCCAAAAGCACTGGCGTAAAAAAGCTCACTCCCGCCAGAGCCGCCATCGCTGAACTGGTGCGTCGCTACTGGGTATTGGGGATGGAGTGCAGCCTACTGGAAATCCAGAAACTGGCCTGGCTGTTACAACGCGCCATTGAGCAGCATCAACAGGACGATATCCTCAAACTGCGGTTTGAAGCTCACTATTATGGCCCCTATGCGCCCAATCTGAACCATCTGCTTAATGCGCTGGACGGCACCTATCTTAAAGCCGAGAAACGCATCCCGGACAGCCAACTGCTGGATGTGATCTGGTTTAACGATCAGAAAAAAGAACACGTTAATGCGTATCTGAACAACGAAGCCAGAGAGTGGCTACCTGCGCTGGAGCAGGTCAGCCAGTTAATTGACGGCTTTGAATCGCCGTTTGGTCTGGAGTTGCTGGCAACCGTAGACTGGTTGCTGAGCCGTGGCGAATGTCAACCAACGCTGGATTCCGTTAAGGAAGGGCTGCACCAGTGGCCTGCGGGCGAACGCTGGGCCAGCCGTAAGTTGAGGCTGTTTGATAATAATAATCTGCAATTTGCCATTAACCGCGTAATGGAGTTCCATTGCTGAGGGTTTAAGGAGCGCCTTTTGAGTACCGTGGGCCAGCGCGAACGCGCCACACAGCAGCGTCTGATTCAGTTTTTTGTTGAAGATTTAGGTTACCGCCATCTGAGTCACCGCACCGGGTACACCGGGAACAGCAACATCGACACTAATATACTGAGCGCGTGGCTAAAACGGCGCGGCGTTAATGATACGTTGATCACCCGGGCGTTGCGGCAACTGGATTCCGCCGCCGCTCTGGGCGAAGGCAAAAAACTCTATTACGCCAATAAAGAGGTCTATCGCCTGCTGCGTTACGGCGTGAAAGACAAAGAAGGCGCAGGCGAGCAGAACCAAACCGTGTGGCTGATTGACTGGGCCAACCCACAAGCCAATGATTTCGCCATCGCCGATGAGGTGACGGTCAAAGGCGAGTACTGCAAGCGCCCGGATCTGGTGCTGTACGTTAACGGCATTGCGCTGGGCGTGATTGAACTTAAGCGTTCGTCAGTGCACGTCAGCGAAGGCATCCGGCAGAATCTCGATAATCAAAAGAAAACCTTTATCCGCGATTTTTTCACCACTATGCAGTTAGTGATGGCAGGCAACGATACGCAGGGCCTGCGCTACGGCACCATCGAAACCCCGGAAAAATACTATCTGGAGTGGAAAGAAGATAATCCAGGCGACTATACACATAAACTCGACTTTCATTTAAGTCGTCTGTGTAGCAAATCCAGGCTGTTGGATATCGTCCATAATTACATTGCCTTTGATGTCGGGGTGAAAAAACTCTGCCGCCATAATCAGTTCTTCGGCGTCGAGGCGGCTAAACAATATATTGCCCGTCGTGAAGGCGGTATTATCTGGCACACACAGGGATCGGGTAAAAGCCTGACGATGGTCTGGCTGGCGAAGTGGATCCGTGAAAATGTGCCAAACTCCCGCGTGTTGATTGTGACTGACCGCACCGAACTGGATGAACAGATCGAAAGCGTGTTTATGGGCGTGAATGAAGATATTTATCGCACCTCCAGCGGCAACGATCTTATCGCAACGCTCAATCATCCTAACCCGTGGCTCATTTGCTCGCTGGTGCATAAATTTGGTCGTCGCAGCGAAGCTGAAGACAATGCGGCTACCGACGCCTTTATCACCGAATTACAGCAGTCCCTGACGAAAACATTCCGCGCCAAAGGCGATCTGTTTGTTTTTGTGGACGAGTGCCACCGCACACAATCCGGCAAGCTGCATAACGCCATGACTGCCATTCTGCCGGACGCCCTGTTTATCGGTTTTACCGGCACACCGCTGATGAAGAAAGATAAGAAGAAGTCGGTTGAGGTGTTCGGCCCTTATATCCATACCTATAAATTTGATGAAGCGGTGGCCGACGGTGTGGTGCTGGATCTGCGCTACGAGGCACGCGATATTGACCAGTATCTGACATCAGAGAAAAAGGTCGATGACTGGTTTGAAGCCAAGACTCGCGGTTTGTCGAATTTAGCCAGGACCCAGCTTAAGCAAAAGTGGGGATCAATGCAGAAGCTGCTCTCCAGCAAGTCGCGGCTGGAGCAGATCGTTAACGACATTTTGCTGGATATGGATACCCGTCCACGCCTGATGGACGGGCGCGGCAACGCCATGCTGGTATGCAGCAGTATCTATCAAGCCTGCAAGGTTTACGAGATGTTCAGCCAGACCGAGCTGGCAGGAAAAGTAGCGATTGTGACCAGCTATCGCCCCGATGCCGCCAGCATCAAAGGCGAAGAAACGGGCGAAGGGTTAACGGAGAAACTCTCTAAACACGCCACCTATCGTAAAATGTTGGCTGACTATTTTGAACAAAGTGAAGAGAAGGCCGCCGCACGCATTACCGAGTTCGAGCGGGAAGTGAAACAGCGTTTTATTGAAGAGCCGGGGCAAATGCGCCTGCTTATCGTGGTGGATAAGCTGCTGACTGGCTTTGACGCGCCGTCCGCCACCTATCTCTACATTGATAAAACCATGACCGACCATACGCTGTTTCAGGCGATTTGTCGGGTGAACCGGCTGGACGGTGAGGATAAAGAGTATGGCTATATTATCGATTATAAAGATCTGTTCCGTTCGCTGGATAAAGCGATTACCGATTACACCACGGGCGCGTTTGATGATTACGATCGGGACGATGTGGCCGGGTTGCTGAAAGACAGGCTGGAGCAGGCGCAACTGGATCTCGACAGCGCGCTGGAGATGGTTCGCAGCTTATGTGAACCCGTCAAAACCCCGCGCAGCCTGCTGGACTATCAGCACTATTTTTGCGGTGAATCAGGAGAGAATCAGACTTCGTTAAACGAAAAAGAGGCGCTGCGCCTGACATTTTACCAGTGCGTCGCCCGTCTGCTACGCGCTTATGCCAGCATCGCCAATGAAATGCCGGAAGCAGGCTACACTGCCGAAGAGGTAGAGAGCATTCGCGCCGAAGTCGCTGAATTCGAAAAACTGCGCTATGAGATTAAGCTGACCAGCGGCGATCTTCTGGATATGAAGCGCTTTGAACCCGCTATGCGTCATTTACTGGATATGTATGTTCGCGCCGATGGTAGCGAAGTGCTGATGGATTTTGAAGAGTTAAGTCTGATTGAACTGATTGTCGAGAAAGGCTTGGCGGCGACCGTCGCCCTGCCGGATGATATCCGTAATAATCAGGATGCGATGGCGGAAACCATCGAAAACAACGTGCGCAAAACCATCGTGGATGAAAACCCGGTTAACCCAAAATACTATGGACGCATGTCGCAGCTGCTGGATGAACTGATTACCCTTCGCCGACAAAATGCGCTCAATTATCAGCAGTATCTGGAACGTATCCGCGATTTGTGTAAACAGGTCATCCGCCCGGAGCAAACCGCCGGAGCGTGCTACCCTGCCACCATGGATACACAAGCAAAGCGCGCCTTCTATGATAACTTCGGCCACGACGAGGTACTGGCGACCCGCATAGATACGACGATTCGCTATACCAAAAGGGCAGAGTGGATTGGCGATCGTTTTAAAGAACGGGAAATTGCCAACGCATTACGTGAAGAGACCGCCAGCTATAATATTGATATTGATGAGGTGATAGCGCTTGCCCGTCAGCAGAAGGAATATCACTGATGCCAATCATGCAAATAGGCTCGTTACACTTGCTGGTCAACCGTAAGGCGATTAAGAATCTGCATATCAGCGTGCTGCCGCCTGATGGCAAAGTCCGCGTTTCAGCGCCGGAACATATGACGGAGACGGCGATTCGTATGGCGGTTGCTTCACGCTTTCGCTGGATCAGAAAACAGCAGCAGGATTTCGCCAGACAGCCTCGTCAATCAGAGAGGGAAATGGTCAGCGGAGAGTGCCACTATCTTTGGGGCCGAAGATATCGCCTACTTGTGATTGAGCGTCACGGGCGTCACGAAGTAAAAGTTGCAGGAAATAATAAGCTCCAGCTTTATGTTCAACCGGGAACCCGTGATGAAAATAAGGCATTGGCGTTAAGTGAATTTTATCGACATGAACTAAAACAGCAGGTGGCTAAGCTTCTACCTGAATGGCAGGACCGAATCGGTGTTCCCCTAACATTCTGGGGCATCAAAAAGATGAAAACCTTTTGGGGCACCTGTAACACTACAACAAAACGAATCTGGCTCAATCTGGAGCTAATTAAGAAGCCGCCGGAGTGTCTGGAGTATATTCTGGTGCATGAACTGGTTCATCTTCTGGAACGTCACCATAATGCTCGCTTCCGGTTGCATATGGATCGGTTTATTCCTGACTGGCGTGAGCGTCGGGATTTGTTAAATAATATGCCGTTAGCGTTTGAGGCATGGGAGTATTGATTGAGCCTGTAACTGTTTTTTGTCCATAAATTAACCTTCATTTGATGCTGGATTGAACATATCAAAATCAGACAATTACACAAATCTATGTACAGGCTCTTCAATTTGTTTTTGATCGCTGATGTGACTGACAACAAACGCTCACGGAACACTAAATCCCGCTCTTCAGACGTTAACTCGCCTCGCTCAATAAGCTCTCTGATAGAATCTCGTGGCGTTGGCGTGACTACTTCAAAACAAAAAGTCTCACCATTTTTCTCGGCGACAAAGTCTGGTCCAGCATCCTTGCTTTTAATGTCGCTAAAGCCCATCTCCATAAGGTAGCCTGAGTTTAACGGACACTCCTTCGTAAGGAGCTAAGGCTACGCTGTAAGCAGAAACGCAAGTTCAGAGCGACTACGAACTCGAACCACAATCTGCCAGTTGCGCCAAATCTGCTGAACCAGACGTTCGCTCCTACAGCACCAAATCAGGTCTGGGTGGCGGACCTGACGTATGTTGCCACACAGGAGGGATGGTTGTACCTCGCTGGCATCAAAGATGTTTATACGTGCGAAATTGTCGGCTACGCCATGGGAGAGCGCATGACAAAAGAGCTGACAGGTAAAGCCCTGTTTATGGCGCTCAGGAGCCAGCGCCCACCTGCCGGGCTAATCCACCACTCTGATCGAGGTTCACAGTACTGCGCATACGATTACCGGGTCATACAGGAGCAGTTTGGTCTGAAAACATCAATGTCGCGTAAAGGTAACTGTTACGACAACGCTCCGATGGAAAGCTTCTGGGGAACGCTGAAAAATGAGAGCCTGAGCCACTATCGTTTTAATAACCGGGATGAAGCCATCTCAGTAATACGGGAATACATTGAGATTTTCTACAATCGTCAGCGTCGTCACTCTCGTCTGGGGAATATCTCCCCGGCAGCCTTCAGGGAAAAATATCATCAGATGACTGCTTAAAAAAAGAACAAATGGTAGTGTCCGCTATTGCCAGTACACCTCACAGCTTATCCGCATTTTTCAGGTCCGTACGCATGGCATAAGCAGTGCCATTCGTCGTCAGCTTATCAACCGTCAGTGTATGGAATACTTTATTCGCTGCACTTCCTGTAAAATATGTCATACTTCCGGTATTTTTTAACGAGCGAAGTGAGGAGTCTCCTGTCAGTTGCCACCAGGTATTGTTCACAGTGGCAGATGCAGACGGGGCATGAATTGCACCGCGGTATGCCGTATTAAAACCACTCAGTAATCCGACCGCGAGTCCCCGGGATGCCTTCTCAGACAATATGCCCTCTTTACCTGATTCAGTTCCGAAGCTGATTGTAGCCTGTTTATCAGAAATAATATCACCAACAACAGATGCCTGGTCTCTGGCTTTCAGTACTGATGAATCAGACATCAGTTTAAATCCGCCATCAGCCATATTGATGGTCGGTAAAAAAGCAGCATCATCTGAATTCACTGGTGTACCGGTAAGCAGAAGGAAAGCGTCACCAATATCAATGCTTCCACTTGTAAACAGCCCTCCCTGAGCGGTCAGCGCTTCTCCTTTATGAATATTCAAGGAGCTGTTTATAAATGACGATGCTTCTGAGAACAGGACTGAAGATGAAGAAACATTGATATGACTGTCTTCAGACGTAATCCCGCCACGAAAATTATTGCGGATATCCAGTGCTGATTTTTGCTCCAGAGTGATATGCCCTGTATAGGAGGATGTTCCTGCGGCAGCAGATTTCCCTTCAACACTGATGACATCATTACCTGTTCCGTCATTTTTATCAGTAAAGACTGTATCTCCGCCGATAATAACAGTGCTCTGGTTAACGGCCCTGATATTCCCGTTCATAAATGCATTACGGGACAGACTGATGGACCTAGCATGAGCCAGAAACGCCTTCATCATGCCCCCAGCACTATTCTGATCTCGCCATTACCACCGTTCTGGTAATTAAACGCGTATTCCGGCGGGCTGTGCAGTGGGTTATTGATTCCATTTTTGCTCTGATGAACGTTCTTTTTGCTGCCCGGATTACACCTGTATCAGTAAGCGGGCAAAGTCAGTTAATGTCAGTTTCAAAACGTGCACCTGGGAGGAATTGCACATCTGGTGATTGATTCCACCGAGCTGAAAGTTTCGGTGAAGGTGAGTGGAAAGTCAAAAATATGGCAAAGAACGGCGTCATACTTGGTCGAAGCGCCATCTGGTAGTTGACAGCAACACACATGAAATCATCCGCGCAGACCTGTAGCTAAACAACGTGACTGACTCAGAGGTATTCCCCAGGTTAATCCGACAGCTCCACCGGAATATCAGGTAGCCGCTGCTGACGGCGCTTACGCCCCCCCCAGTTTATGTAATGAAGGATTACGTAGTAAGAAAATCTGTGCTCTTATCCCTCTGTGAAAAGGAGCAGATTACCGGTCCGCTGAATACGTAGCCCCCCAATCGTGCTGTTGCGAGCCAGCGACTGAGCGGGAGCAATGCCCGGTGGAAATAGACAACAGATTACAACTGGCACTCAATAGCGGACGGCTATGTACAGGATAAAACAGCTGTTCAGTGTTTTACTGACATTGCGTGACTACGATGGCCAGGTTGCAGAGGCACTGGCTATGGAGCACGCCCTGAACAAAATGACGAAGACGGGTATGTCAGAAGCGTGCGAATTGCCTGAAAGCCAAACCGGATGCAGAGAGACTCATCCGAAATCTGATTTATTCAACAAAGCCGTCAATAGGTTAGTATGGTTATACTAGGACGAAGTGATACTGATAGTTTATTCTCTGAAATAAATTGAGAATTGTTTTGGTGTTATTCCAAAAAAATATTTGAATACTCTAATGAAATATGGCATGCTAGATATTCCTATACTTTCTGAAACGGAGGAGAGCGGTAATTCATTATCCAGGATTAATTGAAGGGCTCTATCCATTCTGGCCTGAAGTAATAACTGACTGAAAGATGTTTTTTCTGAACTCAGGCGCTTTCTTACTGATACTTCAGATATATTGAATTTATCTGCAATCATACTTATCTTCCAATTCTTTGATAGATCTTTTCTTAACTCATTTTTTACCTTATCGGTAAAGGTTATTCCACATGACGCATATAAAGAGCTTATTATCTTTGCATGATTTTTCATTGTCGCTATAAGATAGGCCGATTTAATAACTTTTAGTTTTAAGTCATTTGTTCTTGTAATAAGCTCAAATAGCTGGTACTGAGGTGCAATGGAGTTTTCCGTAATTATTTTTTCTCTCTGAATATCACAGCCCCCCATAAAGAGTGGATATATTTCTTTCAAAATATCTTTCAGTAGTATTTGCGATTTTCTATCGAAACTCACAATACTAAATGGCGGTAGTTTTTCGTTAACTTTGACGATCTCACATGAAAATGTCATATTTTTTTCTAGAAAGAGAAAATTATCTTTAGTACAGGTAATACAATCTCTTTCATTTTTGAGTGTGATGAAACAATTATCAGTGTGCATTATTGTAAAAGCATTTAGAGTTATTCTTTTTATTCTTATAAAGTTTGTTGTTAGTTTATTGTCATTTATTTCCTTTAGCATAATTTATCTCCAAGGCAAGAAGAATAATCATTTTAGTATAAATTAATTCATGGTTAAAATATTAATGCATACAAAGTGCATTTTTTTATCTAAATCATCTCTTTTTTAATGGACACTTTTTGAGCCAATGGGTGATGTTATTTTTACATTTATGTATAGGAAATGAATTTTACACAAAATTCGATAATAAAAAACCTCAATCAGATATGTGTAAGAGGCCTTTGTAAGTATCCCACATAATAGAACCATTCACATTTAGAGATCTTCCGGCATACTCATTCGTAAGCGGCTCGCGAGGACTGTATTGATACTTACTGAGAGCTCAGATCAACTTTCCAGGGTGACAGTGATCTTACACAGCAATAGTGGACACGCGGCTAAGTGAGTAAACTCTCAGTCAGAGGTGACTCACATGACAAAAACAGTATCAACCAGTAAAAAACCCCGTAAACAGCATTCGCCTGAATTTCGCAGTGAAGCCCTG
>OKVJ01000235.1_pt1 | contig 23763 bp, 17 predicted proteins | sample 1606921 | NCBI WGS metagenome assembly OKVJ01 (sample SAMN03281016, study PRJEB24777) | human gut metagenome | isolation source: fecal sample PR161 from 1 month old female Malay infant, caesarean...
AACACATGCGATTTATACAAACGGTAAAACTTCTTACTTTCACGCGATACCACGTCCTGAACCGAGCCTGTTTCAGGTTTCGATGGTCTTTTTTTAAACATATTCTTCCTCACATGAGTTTTTGGTAATGCGCGAGAAGCCGGTTAATGGCAATAGCGAGCAACGCCAGGGCAAGCGGCGGAAAATACTGTGTCAGTCCATAAAATAAATTCAGGTTAGGGATGACCAGATAGGCAATTATCAAAATACCGATTATCGACAACGAACGGAACCAGAGGCGATAAAGCTGAATTGTAACATCGCCAAAAACAAATCTCTTCATTTTCCACTGGTAATAACCATCCAGTGCCAAAGCTATCATTAATGGGAGGAACGTGAAAAACCAGCCAGCCAGCAAATACCAGCGGTAAATCGCCTGATACACCATTAACGGGATGTTTCGGGCAGCGGTATAGCTTGGACTCATGAATTTGTTTGCCGCGAGGTTCATTCCACGCGCCGGTTTGGTTTTATCATCCTCAGGCAACAGAGTTTTATTCATGTAAGCCGTAATGTTTAATTCGACAAAAAGGTAATTAAACGTTTTTTCCGTATTGCGCGTCACCTTCTGCCATCTCTCCACATCCATAAGCAACTTACTGGCGTTAACCTCGGCAGTAATATCCTTATAAAGCTTGTTGGTGTCTTCCAGGTAAACGTTAAACAGAAAATAAATCAGCAGACCCAGCCCTAATCCAAACCGGATCATCGTCATTCTCTGCGCCGACATATCCTTTCCATCCATTTTACACCTCTGTCAGTCAGTTTTATTTGTGAATAGCTCTGCCCAAAGGGCTGCCAGGCGAATATTGCTTTCTCTGTTGAGGTAGTGATTTTTCCAGCCATGAAGAATTCCCGAACACGCCAGGTCATCCGAGGCGATTAACCGGGATATAAGCGAAAAAGTAACTTTTCTGCGGACATCTTCATTTATCCAGCGGACCTGTCCCGGGGTTGGCATGTATACGGTATCTTCTTCAACCGGCCGCAAGCGGGAGAACTGACTAAAGGGCTCCGCCCATGGCGTCCAGAGTGCGTGAAGAGTACCGTCATTAAAGCGGACGGGAAGAGTCAGCACCGAGGCGGAAAACTCATCAAGGAACGACTGAATAATACTACTCTTACGGTACATCGCGGGCTGGTGGCGGTTGCCCAAAATGGAAAGATCGATGACACGGTTAAAAAGAGACGTGTATTCATCCTGTGGGTCGCTCAGGTTGCCACTCCAAAAAAGTAACTTTTCTTTCAAACCGGATATCAGAGCATCCTCTTCGAAAATCCCCAGATCGTGCTGGTGGATGTCTGGTACCTTACCGTGTCGCTTGCGCCTCATCACCTGGTATTCAACCTGTTCAGGCATCTCAAGGAAAACGGGCAGGAAGCCTGCAATATCAATGAATTCCGGCAGAAGATACCAGCCAAGACGCTCGGCATTGAGCTGTATGAAAGCCATGCGTTCCTGATTATTATCAATCTGCACTTCAAACGTGTGGCTCTTCGCCATGCAGTTATTCAACAGATCTTTGAGCCACTCGGTAAATGGGCCCTGAGATACAGACCAGTTGCAGGTGACCTCTGTGTCATCGTGCGTAACGATAGTCACCGCATACCGGATAATAAAAAACTCCGCCAGCGTCCGGGCCAGCACGTCCAGGCTATTAACCGTGTATTGAGCGTATACCTTACAAATGTCACCAGTGAGTTTCTTCGCATAGCGAGACAGTATTTCCGGCAGGCCCTCATCATCAACATCTATGCCATACAACTTCAGTGTCTTGGTTGCACGTGAAATGTATTTGGGTTGAGAGGAATTCATACCGAATAACGATGCCCTTGATACCTGTTTGAATTCCATAGTCAGCCCACCTTCTGTGATTTGCTAAGTATCTCTTCAACATCGAGATTACGTCTCAGTTTAAGTTTGTAAGGAGAAGTCATTACCATATCAACGACGGTTGTTGATCTACGCATTGATTTGCCCGGTACGGTTATAGGCATCTGACCCACAATTTTACGCCCGTCCTGTAAGCAGGCGATGAAGTGCAGGGTTGGGATCATCGACAGTAATTCCTGTGGAATAGAACTTACCATCGTTGTCGATTTTCGTTCGGAAATGGAACCATTAAAATTTGTATGTGACTGTTTAGTGCTTGCGCTGGTGGTATAAGTAACCTGGTTCATCGAGACATTGGTCTGACCCACTTTGGTCAGAACAAGCTCCTGAGTCTTCGCGTCAGTTACACGTGTGGAAATATAGTTGTTACAAAGTCCCGTCAATCGGTCCGCAGTATCGGCGCTGGTAGCCGATACAAAATCAGAAATGGTCTGCGTAGAGATGAACAAGGCGATTTTAGCAGCACGCCCCTGGGCGAGAAGGTTAATCAGCTGCATATTGACTGCCTGATGGGCCTCATCAATAAATATAGAAACCCTGGGAACGGTGGATAAATCAGAGGCCGTGTTATAGCGGCTACCTGCCTCAGCGGCGATATCCGAAGTAATCAGCTGGGAGAGGTCACGTGCTGTCGCCGGATCTGACAGGCCGTCCAGTGAAATGTAGAGCACACCACCGCTGTTAAAGAGTCCATGGCTGTTAACGATGTTACGGTTTGGGTTCGCGACATCGTTCGCCGAAAGCAATATATCCATAGGGGTCTGGGACAATCGCTTAAGCATAGGCATCAGGCTGGCAGTAATTTTGTAATAGTGAGATTCATCACCAGATATGTATTTAAAACATTCCAGAACCGTATCCATGCCATGCAGATTTTTGGGCGAATTATCTTCAAAGTAGTTGCAGTAGAAATATTCTTTAAGCTTATCGATTTCGTCTGCAAGAGCCAGATTCTGTGATACCTGAACAGTTAAATGCCAATCATTCCCGAGATGGTAAGTATAAAAACCCCGAAGAGCATTTCTGGTGGTAACGATAAGGTCCTGTTTAGAGCGAATGGCATAGTAAATATTCTGGATAGTCGGTTTTGTACCACCCAACTTCAGAGCACCGATCGCCGTTGTGACAAGGCCCTCTGCAATACGTAGGAATGGATCCTCACCTCCTTCAGTGCCTGAAATAATGCTCATAATACGGGCAGAAAGGTCTGTATCCTTAACATAGTTAGCGCTGACATCATAAGATACAGACGTTGATGGATTGCCTGCGTGGAAATGCATAAAGGGCTTACCAAGACTTTCACACTCTTCCTTTAACCCGTCCTGCCATTGATAGTCGTTTTTAGTGTCCACGACGAGCACGATGTGTCCAAGGTGAAGCATCGAACTAGAAAGAAGGCGCTGGAGAACCGTTTTCCCGGTACCTACGTTACCTGTAATAAGTGTATGTCCAAAGAAATTTTCTTCATTGACGAAAATTGGGACCTTTTTATCCACGCCGAAGATCGCATAATTCCCTCCCAAATCGAAAGCAAGTTTACGATAGTGACGGGTAATGGGATTTAATATAAAAGGTAACTGAACCTCATGCATATCGCTGGAAAGGTTATGAACCTGGTAGGTACGTTCAGAGTGCTCCGGGCCCCATTTGAAACCATTGCACAGAAAAGTCGTGCGCTGGGGGATCACAATCTTTTCTTTCTTACGAAAGAGCTTGTAAACCCTATTCTTCGAGGGTGCTCCGCCTGACTCCTGCAAATTGACCAGTTTCTGATACTTCCGGTCATCAGCAAAAAAATGAGCGTTATTAATTATCCGGAAGTCTTCGAGTGACAAAAAGTCCATCGTGCGATGAAATAATCGCCAGTGAGCTATAAAGACCGGCACGCCGTGCCATACCCTCCAGCATGCCATCGCTATTAACCCGAGAGAGCAATAGAAAGGGATTTCACTGATACCGTACTTACTGTTCCATGAGTCGATAAGCACGTAAACAGAAAACAGTATGAGGATTAGCGCTGAGCGAAACTCAAGGGCAGGGCGGTAAAGCATTTCCTGCGTATGGAGATTGTTACGGCTTCTACGTTTCATGGCTTACTTCCTGATGGTTAAAAAACGAAATAAATTCTTCGTAGAAAATGTTATTGCGCAGCGCACCTTGTTGAAGATCACTAAGTCGAATCATGTAGTGGCTAATAGGCCTGCAGATACCCACCTTTAATTTAGCAACAGGAAAATGCGCAAAAGCATCGCGCAGTTCAGTTAACTCCTCCTGACGAAAACCCCATGAAGCAATGTCATCAGAGATTCTCAACCGCATGCAAAAATTGATATCAGTCACAACAATTGCAAGACGTAACTCTCTAATCGGGATCGGCGAGTTATTCAATCGTATTTTGTTTAACTGATTAATAATCGTATCAATATCGGAATGAAGCATATCGCTGTTTCCGGCATCAGCATACGCTTGAACCGGTGTAGCAATAGATTTTAACTGTTCAAGGTTATCTGCAATGACTACTGAAGGATCAGTGATAATATTTTTCTGACGGGAAAACAGCGCTTCAAAATCGCTGTTAATGTCACCGCTTTCCTCATCAGAATCTTCCTCTGTCTCAGAATCGTTCTCCGCTTCGGCCGGGGATTTTCCTGTAACAGAGGTAACGGTATCAGGCGTACACTCTGAAAGTGACTTTTTGGCCTGTGTCACATCAAAATCAGAGATGTCACAGGTTTGATTTATAGGGCCGGATTCACTTTTAAGAAGGTTATCACCGTGCGAATAGGATGCGTAATCCTCCCAGAACTGTTCAACATCATCTTCCTCAACATCGGGATATTCCGCTGATGGTATGCCAGACGGTTCATGTTCAGTACGGTTCAGTTCAGGCGCTTGCTCTTCATAACGTTCCGGAGGGAGCGGCTCAGGGTGCACCTTAGCCAGTGGCGGCGGGAATGTGAAAGACACTCCTTCGTGATCAGACTTAATCCCACCAAATAAATCAGCAGAAAGCAAAGGAAGCATCTCAACCTCTTTAATATCAGGTTGATGACGTAACTGGACAAGAGATACTTCGTCAATTAACTGTACGTATCGTTTCCCGTCATTGCATGGAATGCTGAATTCTTCATCGAGGCTTCCTGAACGTAAAGAAAGCACAAAAAGACCGGTCTCCATTAAGCGCGGTTCTTCAAGCGGAGCTATGGAGCGAATATGGGTTTCTGATACATACAGGACTCCATCGATTAAAGCCAATTCATTTGCATTAATTGCATTATTGTTGAACTGATGTTGGAGCCTTGAGATCTGCTCATCAGGAGTTAGCTCCCCTTTTTCACGACGGCTTTTAACAGGTTTTTTAGTAACACGTTTTTGTGTTTCAGGTTCAGAATTATCTATGCTCAGGGACTTTTTATTAGTATTTTCCTGCGCCTGCTGGTTATCAACGGTTTGCTGCTCAATATTTTCAACCTCAGCAGTATTATCAGCCTCTGAAACTACAATTTCACTTTCTGCTACAGGCTGTGTATCAGCCTTTAAGACTGGAGCGTTGTCATTGGATTGGTTCACACCAAGGCGGATTGATTTTGTACCGTGCGAAAGAGGGCGTGCGTAGAGTGTATCATTCCCTTTGCGGTCGACAAAAACATAGTCATTAGTGTCGTTAATGCTAAAAATACCAGGCGTACTTTCTGGCAGAATATCGTACTTAAAAAGAAAACCAACCCATTTAATTTTTAAAAGGGAGAACCAGCTCAGACCTTTGATACCCTCATCAAACATTCGTTGTATGTCAGTTTCCGTAAAATCACCGCGATGGAAAAAGTGGGCAACCCGCTGTTCGCCGTATGGCTCAATATAGCCACCGCTTAACAGAAGGTCGGTTAACGCTTTGCGTCCAATATCGCCATCCGGGAAGTTAATCCCAAGATGTTTAAACTGATTCAGTATGAAATCAAGAGCCGCATGTTCGTTGATGTAAACAGAGCCCCCAATAATCATAATATGGACAGGAGGCGGTGAGTTTTTGTCATGGCGAACTGACGATGAGTCGAACCCATTGATATTAAGAGTACTGATATTGTCTTTCAGAATCGCGATAGCTCGTGCAGCAGTATCAGATGCCCGGATACCGGATTGTTTGTCATACCGATAGCTGGTATCAGTGCCGGTGGAATGCCAGTCTGCCGTTCTCATACACCGTGAAATAAAATCATCACTGGTTGTATAATTACCTAAAGCCGACAGCATTTTATCGTACAAACGCTCTTTGACAACGTCGCTTAAATAATTAAGACAGGTATCGTTTAAGCAGCGCTCCAGGAATACTGGTGCCCGGACTGAATGCTCGTTAGCCTGCCTTTTACGCCAGATAACTTCATAGGAAAAAATACGGTTAGACTTTGCCCAGTCCATCAAACTGGATGAGAGCGGACGCCATGTGCTTTTAACACCCGGGGTGGACGAAATAACGTCGACATCAAATATTTTGCCTGCGTCATGAAAAAGACCGCAAATAAAGGCCGCATATAGATAACGACGTTTACGGATCTGTTCTTCATCCTGCAGACCAATGGGGAGTAATTCCGTACTGTACGCGAATTTTAAAGCAAGAAAAGCCGTTTCTAAACTGTGCGTTAACAGACCCCCTGTCCCGGCATGGTGATGGTTTTCAGACGCAGGTAAAAGATGTATCCAACGTGTATATTCATACAATGGTTTAATGACCAGATTAGTGAAGGTATATGCCTCCTCACTCAGATCTGAATTTGGCAAACCGATATACATATTAATTTCTTGTAACCGGTTAGCATGGACAGATAAAATCTCACGCTCTGAAAAGAGCGTTATACCTGCAGGCTTACTTGGGTAATCAAGGTAGCTTTGTACATCCTTGTTAGGCGTATGCGGGATGTCATACTCATCATCCGTATCAAAGGTAATGTCGTGGTCATGCCCTCCGAAGAGGGCGACCCTAATTTTAAAAAAAAGCCTGGATATAATACTCATATCAACCTGTGAGTTATTGTACCGAAACAGAAGTGACTGAAGGCTGGGTTTTATCAACCGGTTTACCTTTGCCTGCAGCTTCTTCCGCTTTTAACGGTTGCTCAGTGTCAGTGTCAGTTTCAGCTGCATTATCACTGTTACCGGTCTGAACCGGGGGCTTTGCTTCGAGGCTGGCAATATAAAGTTCCACCGATTTAAATCGCTTAATGCTCTGGATGAAAGGCAATGCATCGTATTTACCATTCACGCGATTTTCGGCATTCAGTATTTTTGTAATGTTGTCCATAGCAACCCGCAGTGAGCTCAGGAGTTGTAGGTTAATTCGGTCATGAACCTGTTGCGATATCAGACCGTATAGCCACAGCTGATGTGCCTGACGAGTCAGGACGTTGATGGTCTGGATAATATCCAGCAATTTATAGGTCAATGGATGGTTCCAGCGAATTTCAAATTCACCATAGTCAAATCCTTCGAATGATGAATCATCAAGAGGCAGTTTGGCGACATTTTTGTCAATCTGTTCCTTGAATGTATTTACATTACCAGAGAGATCATCGTAAACCCCGGAGAGCCATTTCTGAACCTTAGTACTTGTCGCCTGGTCTCCTTCGACTAGCCGAAAAATATTATAAATTGCATTGGAAATGGCGTTGAACTGGCGCAGGCAGGCTCTGTTTTTTTCATGAAAGTGCGTATAAAACTCACTTGAAAGCGGCTTTAATTTTGAAATCACCATCCCTAAAGGACGGTTGTTTCCAGCGTTCCGTTGATTACGCGGTTCAGTTTTTGGGGTTGCGTTGTCAGCCATTATAATAACCTCTTCAGTTTTTCCAGTCTTTTGATGTCGGCCAGTTTTCGTTGATGGTATTCCGCGAGTAGTTCGCGGATCGGTTTAATTTTGTCTTCCGTCTCCTGGATCATCTCCAGTTCCCAGTCCAGAGCATTTTTAAAACAACTAACGCTGTAACCTCCGAGTTTAGGTTTAACAACGACGCCATGATGTTCAATTTTGTTTTTGAACCTGGGCGAGAAATCCTTCCACACAATTGTCAGTTTTTGCGATGACCCAACCTTTCTCAACACCGGTGCAAAGCGGCCGGGTATAAATCTGCCCCCGTTCGCATACGTTGTCTGGGATATAAGTTGATTCCGTGCCTTCCAAGCCTCCCAGTATTCATCCAGAATTTTAGACGCCTCTGATTTCAGTAACTCGATATAGCGAACCGAGTTCTCGATAACGATTTCCTGATGTGCCGTAATTATCGGGTTCATATCAACTCCTCCAGCCACACAGACTACAGGAATCCAAAATTATTTTTCTGAAATAACAAGGGGGATTGATATTTTTTTAGATTTTTTTTTGGTCCGTGCCGAAGACCAGAAAAGTAACTTTTTTACTGGGCTCCACCATATTCCCCTGCCTGTGGACCTGGCTGTATGCGTTCCTATCTCAGGAAACCCCTCAACGTAGTCGTGGGTAGTTAGAAAAGTAACTTTTTAGAGATCCTGTAATAGGTACCCTTATACATAAGTAACTATTCGCAGAAAAAGTACTAATGAAAACTGTTGCTGCTACCCCTGCCATTAGTAACTTTCTTCTGAAAAAGTACTAATGAAAAACTATCCTCATGAGTACTTTTTTTAAGAAAAGGTACTAATGAAAGCCAGCAAAACTGTGCAATTTCTATAAATAGTGTCTAATGTTATAAGTACCAACACTCGGTAAAGGGACAGGTTTTTTTTATCATTTAGTATCTAATAATATTAGTGCTTGTTTTTTTCGGTAGTATCTCTAAGATGGCTTTGATATAATAAAATCCCCTTAAGCAACCGTAAGTAGCGCGATTTAAAAGTACCCTGGAGAGCGTATGGACGTACAACCCAACGTACAGACTGACACGGTCATTAAGGCGTTTCTCCGCTCGGAGTTGCAGTTGATACGGAGTCAGAAAAAACTACTCAGTGTGTTGCCTCGTGATCTCGCGTCGGACTATCGCTATATTCCTGACAACCTGCTGGAGCGTTTTTTCCATCCTGCCACTGATGCGCGTTTAAATAGAATTGCCCTGTCAGAAGCTAGGCCAGGTAGCCTGTTAGTTCCTCGTGTCAACGGGAAACCTGTTTTATGGGGTGAGTTAATAAAATTAATACTGGATGACTCTCACTTACTGAAGTTCGAAACATACGGCAGACCCTTTGACAGTGCTCAGATGAAACCAAATGAGCCATGTGAATTATTGAGCGGGAAGCAGTATGTATATAAACCCGTCGACCTTGAGTTATTTAGGAAAAATATCGTCTCTATACAGATGAATTTCTTGGTGAATCTATGGAACCTGGCAAGATTTAAACCAGCCTATGTCAGGGCTTATTTGGCCCTGTCGAATGACGCTTTTCAGATGCTCCTCGATACAGAGATGTCGGCCTTTGTGGAGGTGACAAATGTGGTTCTCTTCCCCAGATTTATAACCTATGATACCGGACGGCGTGATCACAAAGTTTATGCATGGGGCTACGAGATAATGGCTGATGTTCTGGAAGGTTTAATTCCCAGAGAAAATATGGAAAACTTACGTGTCGAGTTCGCGCTTAAAGATTCATATGAGAAACTAAAATTATTTTAACGATTTCTCTATGTTATAAAAATTAATTGGCTTCATTCTGGGGAGTGGTAAACTGATTAAGGTTCATTCAGGATGGTGAATGACAACACCCGAGCGTACTTCGCTGAAAGTAACTTTTCTGAAAACACGAAGTGGTTTTTCCTGCCGGTCGACAGATTCGGATCAGGTACACGTTAAGGAGAATGCGGATAATGGCCTTTAAAAAGAGTGAGGTAAGCCAGCTTAATAGCCTGGCAAGTGCGATAAAGCTAGTTGAATATGATGCAAACAAATATACAATAACACATCTGTATGGTCGTAAAGTTGCTGACAGCCTTGAATACCCCAAAGGGACAAATACAAGAAAAGGGGTCGGTAAATGGCTGGGTGAAAAATCCGCCATGTTGCTGTCAAATGTTGTTGTGAACAATGCTATACATATTTTCGGATATGACCCTCAAAATCCTACAGAATCAACAAGAGAAATGGATTTTAATGCACTTGTTGATTTGTTAATAAACACGGGATATACGCCAGAATACTACCCGCTCAAGGTAAACAGGATTGTTGAAGTTCTGAATGGTATGTCGGAAGCTGACTATAAAGACTATTGCCTGGTATGTAAAAAACCATTTATACATGCCCCAGACAGGTATGATTCCTGCCCAACATGTAGCGCAAAAAAATGCAAAGTTGCCATTATGCGTTATTCTCAGTCCGTTGTTCCCTTTGAATAAAAGACTTTAAGATTACATGGAAAACCAGCTTTTACACACCGCAAGCACCATCTGCCATATCGCTTGTGCATCGACGGGAATAACGACGCCGTCAGATGAGCAGGGGTTTTTTCATCTTTCAGACTGCATCCATAACCGCTTGCGTACGATTTCTCCTGACCTTAATGTCCGTTGCGCCTCTTATTTATTCCTGCCTGTCATTCACACAGAATTAAAAACTGTAGACCTTAAAAACCATTTTCCTGATTGTATCCTGCAACTTGTTCAGGAACTTGCACCGTTAAAAAGGACGACCTGTCCATCCGGAAAAATCAGATTTGAAAAAGAACTGGATGCTATGTTTTCGGCCAGTTCAGATGCTGTCAGTATTCGTTTGGCCGAATATCTTTCGGGTCCTTCCCGTTTTCTCCGGATGATAAAAAATCCTGACCGTAAGGCGAGAGTTGAGGAAATACTCGCCGCCAGAAATTGTAATCTATCGCATCAGTTGTCGCTCCTGATGCAAGCAGAAGAAACCGTGTCCCGATTTAGAGGTCCCAGTAAAATCAGGCCGTTTTAAACAAGTTCATGTTATATAGGTTTTATCATCTATTACTTTCTGTCGTTGACCTTTATACCAACATAAGGTCAACGTATTCGTAGGACAGGAAACTATCCCCCCTTTATTGTTTCATATTCTATAAATTCACAGTCATTCACATTTAACCTAAAACAGTGACGGTATTCCTGAATAGTCATGTGAAAGGTAAACACTTTCCCAAGAGCCACTATCCTGGCTTTCCCGAACAGGCAGGATCCGGAGGCATTTAGCCATTAACATCCTGGAAGAAAAATTTCAGATTTCGTACAGAACATCTTCCTTATAGAAGAAAACGGATTTTTTTTTATGGGATGATAATGCTAACCATCGAGGGGTAGCATATGCAAAACACCAAAACTTTTATCCTGAAAGCCGCCATTAGTTCGTTGCTGGTGCTTTCCACTATCAGCCTGGCAGATACGCAGAATGTAGGGAACACTCCTTTTGTTTCGGGACAAGCCCTCAAAAAAGGTTTCTTCTGGTATAACGATAAAGAGCCGGTAAAAGATGAAGAAGAACAACCGCAACAGCCGCTAACGGGCTCGCCTTCTCAGGACAAACAGGAAGAACTTAAGCTGGATTCACGCTGGCTTAAAGAAAATCTGCTGAATCTTCGTTATGCGGCAATGGATAACCCGACCAACGAAAACCTGTCCCGCTATTATACTGCGCAACGTTTAATGCTTGATATTGCCACCCGTTTCTCTGACAGGACGCGTGACTATTTCATTAATAACCCGATGATGTCAGAAAAGAGACGGCAGCCAACTGAAACTGTCGCGTTAAATGCGCACCGAGCAGGTCTGGAAGAAAATCAGCAAAAAGCACTGACCTCCATTTTTCAGAAAGGAGGTTTATTCTTCTTTTTCCAGAGTACCTGTGCGTACTGTCATGAGCAAAGCCAGATACTGAATTTCATGCAGAATTATTATCACGTAGACATTATGCCGGTAAGTATTGACGGCCGTCCTCTCCACAATGGTTTATTTCCCCGTTATGGCCGGGCAACTATGGATATGATTAAGCAATACGCCATCACAGAAGTTCCTACTATTTATCTCATGTCCAATGATGGTTCTCAGGCTACCCGAGTCAGTACCGGTCTGGTATCTGCTGACGAACTGAAAAATACGATCATTCTTGCAGCCAGAGGTATGAACCTTCTCGACGAAGCGTCATTCCAGAATACGCTCGATATTAAGAAACAATATGCAATTGGCGACAGAGACGTTCTGACCGTGAACAAAGATCGCTATGAACAGGACCCTTATCTCCTTCAGAACATTATGGATGAAAAACTCAGCGGGTATGACATGCCAACAACCGATCGGGTTGATACCCATATTTCAGAACGAGAAGGGGGCTTTAGTGGCTACTGATTTTTCAAAAAAAGTAACTTTCATAAAAAAGTTACTTTTATCGGCTATGTTCTTTGGCGCGTTCTCGATGCAGCAGGTCCATGCTGCCAACGTCATGGAGGGCATATTTCAGGGAATGGTGGCTTCAACAGATCCCGCTTCAGTAAGAACGGCGTCACGTGTCGGAGCTGTTGGGGGGAGTTTCTCATACCGCCAGCCTCAGGTGAATACTAACCTCGTCAATGTCAGTTTCCCGAAAGCCAGCGTCGGGTGTAACGGCATTGATATTTTCCTCGGTAGTTTCAGCATGATCAACGGTGATCAGCTTGTGCAGATTGGACGCGGTATTGCGCAGGGCTCAGCGGTATATGCCTTTAATACGGCAGTATCAGCAATCTGTGCCGACTGCGCAGCGATCATTGCCAACATTCAGGACAAGCTCGCTGCGCTTAACAAATTTGCTAAAGACAGCTGCAACGCGACCTATGAGTTTTTGCAAAATGGACTGGGCACACCTCAGGAGTTTACTGAGAAAATCGGGCTCGGTGGCGGCGCTGTTGACTCCATGGTATCAGGTATATTCCCGGATTTTGGTAGCACCATGAGTCAGCCTGCGAGTGAAGTCAATAAAAAGAACTATGCGAAAGACCCTGATGCATTTAAAGAAAAATATGCAGGAAATATTGTTTACCAGGGATTTATGAGCATTGATAACGGCAATATAAATGTAGGTGGCGTGACTGAACTAACAGGTTACAAACTGGCCGAACAAATAATGTCGCTTACTGGAACACTTATCGTCAGCTGGGATAGTAATGGGGAAAATTCTGCGATAACACCGATCCCGCCTACGATGAAAGCAGCTGATTTCATAAAGGGGACAGGAACGGGAAATGTTAAGTTAAATGTTTGTAACCCAACTCCTGATTTACGCAGTAACAGGAAAGCTCAGTGTCTTGAAATGCGTCAGGACTCTATTCAATTCAAAGGACTTTCTGAAACCATTATTGAAACGTTGCTCGAAGTTCAGCGAGCTGTCAGGAATGACACTGAGTTGACGCAGGACCAACGTAAACTTATCAGCATGTTAGGTGTTAATAACATCATTCCGACTCTTCAGACCTTGTCAGCTGCTGAGGGTGTTCAATACATCAATGATATCAGCACGATCGCGGCAAAAAATTTCACGATAGAGTTGCTGAGTAGTGTACAGAATAAAATGACAAATATGACTTTGCCTTCAGAGGCGATGACATCGTTTAAGGACCAACTAGACAAAATAAACCAAACCTTCAGAAATCAGATCCGCAGCGCTTCAGAAGTACAGTCCATCCAGAATACTGAGGAAAAAACGGTCCTGGCTTATTGGGATACGGCATACGTTAAAAAACGGACCTATGGCGATAGCGGGAATGGTGGCTGATATGAGTAATTACACGATTTATACCATTGGTGATATTGATTTTGTTTATACGGCTTTTAACGGGATCGCGCTGATTTTTTCCAGCCATGGTTCTAATGAATGGCTCAGATTTGCTGCATATGCAGCAGCAATTGGCCTTTTTTATAAATCCCTGCGGTGGGTCCTTGCCCCCACAAAAAACGATGTCCCGATCTTCTCCTGGATAATGGGGTTGCTGTTCTATTCAATTGCCGTCATTAAAGCCGATGTCACTCTGGAATCGGTTAAAACGGGGGAGGTCAGGAACATAGACGATGTACCGTTATTTATCGCGTCAACCGGTGAACTGACAACCGGATTACTTCACGGGCTAATTACGGACTGGCGAGCAGCGTTTGATCCGCTTACGCCGGTGGGTCAGGTCACTGACACGCTCGATGACAGCCTGACGCTGGGGCCGATGACAAAAATGGTCAAATACATGGAGTGGGGCGGGGAATCCAGTGGGTTCTGTCAGGCTTTCCCGAATACGATGAGCGGGAGCGAAAAACCTGTCACTTTTGATGTCTGCAGAATCATCCAGTCTATTGCACGCGATTGTATTAAAACGACCCAGGACTCAGAAGTTCAGACACCCCTGAGAGGGGTGGCGTTGAATGAAATCTATGCCACTGATCTTGCGTCAGTAATGAACGTCTTAGATTCAATGACGGCCAACAGCCTCAAGACAGCCAGCGTCCCAATGGTGACATCTTCAGGTTTGCAGTATGCGTCCTGTACGGATGCCTGGGCGGCGGTTAAAGCCGCATTCGACTCGCCTCAGGGCGCGTCTATTATGCGTAATCTGGGTCAGATGAATCAGTTTGTCGCACCGCAGCAAGAGGATAGTGGCCAACAAACTGATTTTATCGGTGGTGCAGCCACCATGCTTTTTGGAAGTGCCGGTCAGGCTCACAATATCACTACTGCTGCATTTGTCCTCAACCAAATAGATAAAGGTGTGCTGCAGTATCGCAAGTCATTGGGTATAGCGGCTGATTACCAGCTTTTCGAAGCGAGCATGAAACGAACCAACGCCATGGTCAGCCAGGGGCAACTCTGGCTTAACATCTCAGGCGCTGCAATATCGTTCCTGGAAATGTTCAGTTATATGGTTGCGCCATTTGCTCTGATTGCGATCCTCTTCCTGGGAGGTGAAGGCATAACTTCAGCTGCAAAATACCTTCAACTGATAGTCTTCGTTAACATGTGGCCGATAACAGCGGTCATGGTCAATGCATACGTAAAAATGGTATTAAATCAGCAGTTTGACACATGGTCATCGCTGGGTGTACAGACCACGATGAACTGGGCAAACATGGGAAGTATTCAGGAGACGTACGGGAGCTACCTGTCTGTAGCTTCAGCGCTGTATTGCATGGTGCCGATGCTGACACTGTTCCTGTTGACCACCAGCATCCACCCGATGATGGGAGCGTTGAAAAATGTCACGCCGGATGCTCCTGCCAATACTGGCCATGTCACACCAGAAGTGTGGTCGGCGGGTAATGCGGGTAAACAGTCCTTTGGTGACCAGACACACACCGCAGCCACTTCAACCGGTGCCGGTATGTCATCAGGCGGGCTTCTGAATGCGGCCGTTCGTAGTTCTATGCCCTCTCTGTCACTTGGCAATAACTTGCAGGATACTGTTTCTGCAGCAGGTAGGAATGATATTGGCACGACGCGTCAGTCAACCCGAATGACGAGTCAAGGTCTAAGTGAGGCATGGTCGTCAGCTTTTCAGGGGCAGCATTCTCAAAACGCTTCCATAACGACGCAAGGCGGGCAAAAACTTGTGGAAGATATAGCAACAGGTATAAGTAATGGGATCGGTTCTAATGTTGGAATGTCAAGTGATGCAATTAAAGGGAAGGCAATGGCAGCAACCCTTCAGGCCGGTGGGGATATTGCAGCGCAGCTTGGTTTAGGTACAGGAAAATCAGCAGGTGTAGCAGGTGTTATGCCTGGAAAAATCATGGCTGCCTTGAAAGGTGCGCTTCTTGGGCAAATAAGCAGCGATTCAAAATTGTCAGATGCTGCTAAAAAAGGGATGACTGACAATATTGAGAATATGTTTAAATCAGGTAGTGCGTTTTCAAGTGACCTTTCTAAGTATGCTTCAAATGTAACACAAGATGGTTTTAGTAGCTCTGACACATATCAGAAAGCCGCTCAGAAAATGGACCAATATAGCCAGTCTATTAGTAATACCGAAACAAATGCATTCAGCAAAACTGGTGGTCAAGCATCTCAACTGGCTATGAGTAACAGTCTGAATATTGATGGCAATATGATCTCAGATACCATGAGAACACCGGCAACCGAGGATTCAGTAAGAGCTTGGGCGTCAGCTTCAGGTCTTAATGCAGATGCGATAGCTGGTCAGTGGAAGTCAACCCGCGATATGATGAACAGGAGTAACACGCTCGGTTCTGATAAAAATGGTAATGATGCCTTTGCAAAGGTATTACTTGACCAGGCGCAAGCTAAAACTCAAATGGAATCCGGGGAAACCGTCGCCAAAAATCTGGCTGATATTAAACAGACATCTGCGATGTTCAAAAATGCAGTCAGCATGATGGGAGCCAATGAACAAATTCTTTCTCCAGCAGCAGAAAAATTAGATCAATTTGTGGCTTTGGGAAGTGGTGGACAGTATGCCAACTACCAAGAGCAGGCACAAACTGCGCCCGATACATCAGGTGTCTCTTCAGCCGGAGCTATTACCGGTGGCATGGATAGTCAGCGAGGTCTGACATCTTCTAATCTAGGACAACACCAGGAAGCCGCTAGAGTTCAACCTAGCACATCAATTGGTGGCATATCTGCTCAGACACTTTCAGGTAACAATGGGCGCCAGTATGTTGAAGATGAAGCTGGAAAGGGGGCATCGCGTGTTCTTTCCTCTGGTGATAGAGACAAGCTCAATTATATTAGAGAAAATATGCCGGTAGGCTCTCCAAAAGAAACATACGAAAGTGCGAAACAAGCTGGAGACGCTGCTGATGCCACAACAGGCAAAGCGCAGTCTCTCGTTCTGGGAGATCCTAAATCAAGCGATTACAAAGCTAGTACACAACAGACTATGCAAAGTTTGCAGTCAGAAGAACCCCCTAAAAGCATTGATACCTTTAGATCATCAGGTGACAGAACCAGCGATGCTGAAAGCGCTCTGGCCCAGGCTGCACTGCATGCTGCCAACGCCAATAATCAAATAGGAACCGCAAGAGAGCAGAGTTTAGCTGAGAGCAATGCCTATAGAGAAAAATACAATCAAATAACCGGAAGTAATCTCTCAGAGGCTGGAGTTGAACGCATAGTTCGACAAGCCGCTGATGGAAAAAATAATGGCTTTAGTGGTGGTCTTAAGGATGTAATTAGTGCTGAAGTTAATGGTACTGGAACAACAGGCCGACCAGTTACCGGATCTGCTGACTCATCGCTTGGTAAGGAGTTGCGTGAAAATAACGGGGCAAGCGAACATCCCATGGATAAGGCGTCCGCTGCGTTTCAAAAGACAGGAGACGCTATTCCTGGCCATGAAGTAGCTTCAGATTTAGCACAACGTGTTGCGGGTATTATCCCTGGTGGGAATGCACTGGTTCCAGACATTGGTTCGCAAAGAAACGTGCCGAATGCAATGGGTATATCTAACAATAGAGCTCCGGGATCACTTATCAGTAATATCAGTAATAACATACAGTTAAGTCAGGCTGTTGATAGTGCTTCTGTTAACGCTGGTATAAATGATGAGAAATTTACCAGGATGTCTGATCAAAATCAGATGCTTACCGAATCAGTACAAAAAGCATTAGCTAATGATTCGCGATATGGGCCCGATGTAGCGGCAGAATATCCTAAGTTTATAGCAAGTTTACCTAGTAACATCGGTGTAAATGAAGGGGCTAAAATGACTAAAGATTTTTTAGATAAGCATAGAAAGAATTAGTGATGAATGTAAAAGGGGCCAGTAATGCTGGCCCCTTTATATTTGCAATCTTAATCAAATTTTGACTCAGGATATTCGTGAAGATGCTGATTCATTCTACTTGCTAGTGAAAAAGGGTCTGTTGGGTCAAAATCGTCAATAATACGCTCGTTTTGGAAAATAGTTGTAGAGTCAAGTCCTTCTGATTTTTCATTTTTAATGTGATTTTTTGACCGTAGACTCGAACTTTTCAGTTCTTCCGGATTTGAATTTGCAGATTTTCCTTTATGCTTAAACAAAATAATAAAAAAAATCACAACAGGCATAGCGGCATAAGAGAACCATACTAGGTAATCCCAATACAGAAAATTAGCCATTGTGTACCTCTTATTTATAGTTGTTGAACACATTCTAGCCTATCGGAGCTCACCCACAAGCCCTCCATAAGGCGGGATTTTTTTACTATCTCAAAATTTACTTCTTTGAGAATACCAGTATTCAAGAGATCGAGGGTCTGTGACATCAAACTCACTATACTCACAAGGATTACTGGAGGACTGACTTGTTTCTTCTATACCGCACTTATCACGCTTGTGGCTTGTTTTGTTTCGGGTTCCAAAGAGCGGGTATTTTCGCCCGACAGTGATGTAGCGGTAAACAAGCACTGCCAGGCAAAAGACATAGAAGAGCTCTTTGAAGTCGGCAAGTTCAAAACCAAACAGTTCGTACATCGTTGGGTCGCCCTCTATTCTTTCACAATTGATTACATTATAAACTATTTAACCCCACCTCCAACCCCCTATTTTCATCACACCCGAATGGAGCCTCAACTCAAAAAGGGGGCTTTACAGGGCATAGTTCATAGTGTATCCGTGTGATACACAGATGTTTCCGCTGGCCGATATGAAAAACAGTCGTTGTTTATGTGCTGCACAGGTCCGGAAAGTTACTTTTTTTCCTCGGCCATCGACACAGCCCCCCGGCGGTTCTACCCAATAAATTCTGGGACTCGTGGATAGACACCGACTCCAGGCTATCCAGCTTGAGCACTTGCACACGGGAACGACTTTCTATACCGGACGCGGAGAATAACCTATCAAAAACTCGCACTAAACATGGTTCAACACCCGGGTACGATGCCGATATAAGTCACTTTTTTGTACGCGGTGAAAAGTCACTTTGTTGCATGTTTGAAAATGGGGGCTTTGAGGAGGCTTTCGAATATTTATAATGAGAGACTGGTAAAGCTGCTGGTGGATCTGACATGACATTTCTCAAATCTCTGGACTCGCCGCCCTTCATCGCAACATATCGTTGGGCGGGATCATTCGATGGACGGTATATGCCACAGGCATATTCGCTTTTGCTGGAACTGAATCAACACACTTATCTGCCGGTGGTTAAAGCCGAATTTGATATCTGTATCATCAGCTGCGGCAAGGAGTGGTGGCGCTTCAGGCTGGTGGATGTGAAATCTAATGAACGTCAGAAAGGAATGGTAACCCGGACGGCATACCGGCTAAAACCGTCAATGGGGATCGCTGAGCAAATGGTTAACATGATCCGCGCCTGGCAGTCCGTTCCGTACCTTAATCCTCCTGCATCTGACTACTTTACCTCGCAGACAGCGACGTGAACGACGCAAAGAACATTCTTGCGGCAGGACATTGCCGTCTGGCTGCAGGAATCCCCTTCCTTTAGGGCGGGGAGGATGTCAACGGGAGTCACGACGCCAGGAACAGACAGAGCAGTGAGGTTTATGTGAATGAATCAGCAATAAAAACCGAAAATGTGTTCCTCTTCTGGAGAGCCATTGAAGCATTAACCCCTCAGGATATTGATAAGGAAAATGCCCGGGACAAACTCAACCCGGTTTACAAAGTAGGCGCAGGAACCATGCTTCCCTGGGATGACCCGGATCATACCCGTAAGGATGTTGCGCCTGGCAAAGTGTGGCGCTACTCCGCTCAGGCGGGGGTATATCATCTAAGTGTGATTACCAAAATGCTGGAGGATAAAATCGGAGCCCATGAAGCGGTACCTGAAGAACGCAAATCAGGGAAATGCAGGCTTTTTGATATTGGTTTCAATGAAGAAGGCATCCCCCAGCCAGCCACGTTCATGTTATCCCTGTCTGCATGGTCGGCGGCTCAGATACTCAGGCATGATCGCGGCGTTTATGCTCTTCATGCTCCCCTTTGCTCCGATGTGACAGACCTGCCCGCACCAAACGACAGCCTCCCGCTGGTGGATAGCGGTTTTTACGATTTTGATAATCTGGCCCTTCATCTCATGCAGTGGGTGGACATTGAGGCTTATCGATTACAGGAGGAGGGACAGAAGGCCGATACAGGATGGTTGAAGACGCTTGAGAAACTGGTCATCGCAAAACTGTATTTTCCGGAAGAAGCCATGGATACGTCAATCGTCAGTGTGGTTAAGTGTTCCCTGACCAGGAAGGCAAAAGTCATCCAGGAAGACGGTGCAAAGAAAGACAATACAAAGAAAGAAGCGGTGCCCGATGACCTCTTTAACAGTTTTTTCATTCAGGAACTGCGAAAGCTCGACGCGGAGTGGAGGCAAGGAGGGGGTGGGGCCGGTTTTAACGACTTTATCATGGCGATAACCCGGGATAACCAACAGCGCCTCGATATACGCACTGAAGAAGGCCTGGATTTCGCCTTTGAGAAACTGTTGCCCACACAGCCACCAGCTGGCTCCTGGCCTTCAAAGTACCCGCTGTCATTCAGCCAGCAGCTGGCCGTCAATGAAACCTGGACCAGAAATCACACTGAACCGGGTATTTTTGCTGTTAATGGCCCTCCGGGAACGGGGAAGACAACACTCCTGCGTGATGTGGTGGCCGCAGTCGTCACCGATCGGGCGAGTAAACTGGTTAAACTCGGAGACTCTGCATTTAAAGCCAAAGACAGCCTCAAATACGATGACAGGCTGATACCCTATTATTCGCTTCACCCGTCCCTGGCGGGGAGTGCCATCGTGATTGCATCGTCCAATAACGGAGCCGTGGAGAATATCTCACTTGAGCTCCCCGGGATGGAAGCGGTACCGGAGAATGTGTCAGATCGCAGCGATTACTTTGCCGGGCTGGCTACCGTAATACTTAACAGGCCTGCCTGGGGGCTTCTGGCGGCAAGACTGGGCAATAAAAGTAACAGAGAGCAGTTCGTTAACACACTGTGGTGGGGAAATCTGCAGAAGAGTGAAAAAGGCGATGAAGCACCTCCTGAGAAGTTTTCACCCGAACGTGGAGAGGGGCTGAAATACCATCTGAATTTACTGCGACCGCCCCGGAAAGTCAGAGAGCCTGCACTGACCTGGACTGAGGCTGTCTCACGTTTTGAACAGGCACAGGCGGTGGAGGAAGCCGAGCGTCAGCAACTGGTCGCCAGTTCAGGGCTAACGCATAAAATTGAGTGGCTCGAAGAACAACGAAGAGTGTGGGAAGAAAGGAAGCAAACCGCAACGCTTCAGATTGAGGAATGTCGGAACGCGCTACAGACGCTCTCTGACAGACTCGCTGCGATGGAAATGACCCTGACCCTGTCCAGTGGAGAACGGGACGAACTCGATCAGCGCATCCACCAGCATGAAAAAAATAAACCCGGCCTTCTGGCTAATCTCTTTTCGCTGGGGAGGATATCGAAGACATGGTGGGATCGTTATCAACGGCTGACAGACGAATCAGATGCTTTGCGGGCTACGTTGACTCAGCAACGGCAGGAACTGCAGCAGGCGCAATTAGAAAAACATAATGCAGACAATGAACTCAGGAGCCTGGAGCGTGAGCTCACTCAGGTGATCAGCAACGGTCAGGCGGTCTGTAAAGAGCAGGAACAGAATAATACATTGCTGAAGCAGGCTATATCCGATCTAGGAGCCTCCTGGCCGGAGCGGGATGCAACAGATGAACAAAGGGAGTTGTCAGCACCATGGCTTCATGAGCGCTGGAGAAAGGCGAGGGAAGACGTGTTTATCGCAGCATTAGACGTTCACCGGGCGTTTATTGAAAATAACCCCGTAAAAATGGCCGCCAATATAGGGCTTGCAATGGACTGGTTAAAAGGGCGAAAACTGACCGAAAAACAGGCGGCTCTGGCCCTCGACTCCTTATCTCTGGTCGTCCCGGTTATATCAAGCACCTTTGCGTCCATGCCCCGGATGTTCAGGGATACAGGTCAGGAAGCGATAGGCTGGTTGCTGATTGATGAAGCCGGACAGGCACAACCTCAGCATGCGATTGGGGCTATCTGGAGAGCAAAACGCACGGTTCTGGTAGGTGACCCAAAACAACTGGAGCCGGTCAGCAGTATTCCGTCCACTGTAGAGGGGGCGCTGGCAAAACACTATAAGATCCCTTCCTGCTGGTGGCCCGGAAAAGTCTCAGCACAGATACTGGCAGATCAGACGATGGATGTTGGCACCTATCTGCCAGACCCGGAGTCTGAACAGATTTGGGTGGGCTGTCCATTACGGGTTCACCGGCGTTGTGATGAACCAATGTTCAGTATCAGTAACCATATTGCCTATGACGGGCTCATGGTCCACGGGAAAAAGCCGGGCCTGGCGGATTTTCCTGAAAGTGGATGGCTGGATGTGAAAGGGAGGACATGCGAAGGAAACTGGGTAGCGGAGGAAGGGGCGGCGGTGGAAAAGTTACTTTTGGCGCTGCGTCACCAGCATTCACTCAAACCTGACGACGTGTTTCTGATCTCTCCATTCCGAGATTGCGCTAAGCAGCTTAGTCGGATCGCAAAGAGACTGGGATTCAGGATGGACAGAACGGGCACTGTACATAAAACACAGGGTAAGGAAGCTGCAGTGGTTATCCTCGTGCTGGGAGGCAACATAAAAAGCCAGGGGGCGAAAGCCTGGGCGGCGGAAAAACCCAATCTTCTGAACGTCGCTGTAAGCAGGGCGAAACAACGCATTTACGTGATCGGCGAGCGTGCATTATGGGAGAAGCAACCTTACTTTTCCACGCTGTCCCGGGCACTGGGAAGGCTGGAGGAGCCGGTGAGCAACAGCAACCCGCGCTCAATGTCATATATGGAAGAGTACTTAACAACAGAATGGCGTTGATAAGCGCCTGATCTGCCAGTTATCTTACGCGGTATAAGGTTCACCACAAGGTGGACCTTACTTATTTATCAAACATGCTCCCGAAGCCTGACAGGCAAAGCGGGACGCTTCAAAAGTCACTTTTCTTTGACTGCGGCTTTTTGATCATTATGCATGCACAGTCCGTGGCAACGGTAAATACTTCCTGAAGAAGACTCGAAAACTAACAGGAGTAATTGAATAAAACGCACCTCGTAGATACAGAAACTACCAGTACCGGAGTGGTTAAAGTCACTTTTGCTTATCGTATTGCCCGGACTGCTGATGAAGGTTGTTAGCGAGCTTACCCGTTATCTCTGGAGGATTCGGCTTTACGCGATCAAGGCCGGTCCATGCATTGAGCTGCGTCATTTTGCCGTTACGCTGCAGACGTCGGTTATATCGTTCCATAAATTTGAAAATATAATTAGCTCTGACGCGAGGCGTTTTACTGTTGTAGTCCGCAATACCTTCAAACACGTTACCCTTACGGTCTATAATTTTCCGGTGTAGCCACCATGTCCCTACCCAGAAAGAAGCACAGGCATCGTAAGCGAGCTCACGCCAGGTGATTGCAGGGAAGTGAGATTTCACCTCAGCAAGATTTGATGAATTAATCTGCATTGGGCCAATATCCCATGTTCCATTGGTGTTAAGGACGAAAGAACCAATCTTACCTCCTTCATTATCAAAAAGAGTAAAGACAAGGTCACGGTCAATCCCGAAGAATCGCGCGGCGTCAGTTAAACATTCGTTTTTTACCGTCTCGGGGACATTTTGGGGCATTGGTCGATCCGGGGGGGGATTGAATGCTGCATTTGCGTTGACGGTTAAAGTTGCGAACAGCGCCGCTCCAAAAAATAATCTAGTCATTAACCCGCTCCTCAAAAGTAACTTTTACAGGTTACACGACAACCAAAAACTCAATGAACCGTGTATTTGATGATGTGTACTCGCACGGCCGGAAGGTCCAGACTGACCTGAAATCAAACACTCCAGCTGCCGGGCATCCTGCTAAATCATCACCCGTGCAAATGAGCAGGGAATTC
>OKVJ01000253.1_pt1 | contig 22824 bp, 25 predicted proteins | sample 1606921 | NCBI WGS metagenome assembly OKVJ01 (sample SAMN03281016, study PRJEB24777) | human gut metagenome | isolation source: fecal sample PR161 from 1 month old female Malay infant, caesarean...
GTTCGGCCGCTTCGCTGCCGAAAACCGTGCCATCAGGGGAAAAGGCAAACCAGAAACGTTCAACTTCCTCGGGTTCACGCACATCAGCGGGAAAGATCGCAACGGCAGGTTCATGCTGATACGAAAGACCCGCCGGGATCGGATGACGGCAACTCTGAAAGCCATCAAAGACGGTCTGCGAAGGCGCTGGCATTACTCAATCCCCGAACAGGGAAAATGGCTCAGGAGAGTGGTTCAGGGATACCTGAACTATCACTCGGTACCGGGCAACTTCCCCACCATGCAGAAGTTCAGGACACACGTAACAAACCTCTGGCGCCGGGCGCTCAGGCGCAGGAGCCAGAAGGATGATACGACCTGGACGAAAGCAAACAAACTGGCAGCCGCATGGCTACCAAGGGTTCGGGTTCTTCATCCATGGCCTGTGGAGCGGTTCACCGCCAGACACCCGAGGCAGGAGCCCGGTGCGTAAATCGCGCACGCCGGGATCTGTGCGGGGGGTATCCGGTAACGGGTATCCCTACCGCGACGCCATTGATAAGACATGAGATCTTCCCATGACAGATAAAACTAAGCTGGTTGCGATTGCACGAACCGATGACATGAGCGCTCTGGAAGCACTCAAGCTGTTACGGTTTCGCCGTTACAATACGGCAAGAAGTCAGTTAAGGGTCACGAGTGTCTGGTCTGCATGGTGCGCCAGGCACGGCCTGACCCCCTTCCCCGTCACAGCAGTTGATGTCGAGCGCTATATTAATGGGTTGAATGGATCCGTTAAAATGGCGACCATCTCTCATTTTATTGCATGCCTTTCAAGCGTAAACAGCAGCCTGGGTTTTCCAGACTTCCGCAACGTTCTGATAAAAGCACTGGTTCAGGTATGGCGGGCGCGGGAGAATGAGAAAAAAATCGTCACCGGTCAGGCCCTTCCATTTCTAATATCCGATCTCAATATTCTTCGCCGGTCACTGCATAAAAGCGACGACCTGAGAGACATACGGGACCTTGCAATGATATGGGTTGGGTTTGAAACCCTGCTGCGTAACGTGGAAATTCGAAGGATTAAAACCGGCGACCTGAAATGGCAAAATGACACGTCCTGTTACCTTCTGGACGTCATGCGGACCAAGACAAACCTTTCAAGTAACCTGACATTTCAGCTCTCACCACAATGCAGTCAGCATATCAGACAGTTGATTGAGACTGTGGAATACACCGATACTGAAACCTTCGGGCACCGTTTTCTTTTTCAGCCTGTGAACATCCATACAAACCGATATTTCCCACCCACCAGCAGTAAGCTATCACGGGGTAAATCCATAGACAGGATGCTGGTCAAAGCAGGATTCAGTCAGGGGTTACTGACGCAGCTACAAAATGAATCAAAGGTATCACGGGAAGATGTTGGTATGCTGTCCTCTAATTCACTGAACCAGGCATTTGCTCGCCTCTGGGGGATTGCCGGGAAGGTCGGCGACAGTAACCGACAGTCCGGGCGGTACCGGACATGGACAGGACACAGTGTGCGTGTGGGGGGAGCCATAGAGCTGTTTAAAGCCGGGTACTCCCTGGAAAAGATTACCGAGATGGGGAACTGGTCTGATCCAAAGATGGTCTTCCGTTATATCCGTGGATATCTTGCCAGTGAAAAAGCCATGGTAAGCTTTATGCGTAATCATCTGGACGATATATAGATTTTACTGAGAGAAACACCAGCACTCAGCAACATGTTACTGAGCGCTGGTCACTTATGAACTTTTCAGATATTCAGTTCTTTCAAATCTGTCACAACAAAATCTCCTTTACCTGAAAGACTGTCAAAATCATCGAGTGTAAATTCATGCGTGTGATACCAAATGACCCTGCATGTAGGACAAGTAACAGGTAACAAATCTTCCGCTAATTTTTCGCTGTTATGGATAACCTCACCCATCTCGTTTGTGTCAACAATATAACCACTTATGCAAAGGGTTTCGTACCCATGAGCACCTGTAACAATATGGGTTGCTGTTCTCTCACGAATTTCTCCATTAATTTTAATCTGCTCTCGCGTGGTAATCGTTCTTTTATTATTCATTAAACCTCCGGATGAAACATTAAAAACAAAGGCTATTATTGCGCCCGACTTCTGAAAAAATTCGAAACCAAACAGGTAATCGCGAAAATCGTCATCAAGATTGCTAAATCCTTCTCTACGCCTGCATAAGGAAGGACTCAGGGAAAGTGTATTAGCCTGTGCCCGAATTGGTCCTGGTGCGTCTCAGGAAGATAAATGATAGATGATATTATGGATTATCCTTTTTTAGCTGCTTTTTCTTCTTTTCTTTGTTTTTTTAATCTCCGCTTCTCCCTTAAATTTGCAACGGTATAGAGAGTGACTGATGCAATAAAATTCACCAGTGCAGCAAACTCTACTGCCAGATTGATCACGGCTGGTTTGACAGGAAGCCAGAGTGTGACCAGAAGGAGGAGGAACGATGTGATACACCGTAAGGCATGTACATTAGAGCCTCCACTCTTATTAATCACAACCATGGCGGGACATATTTTGTTTGTCAGATAATTTAAACCGAATGCACAAACTGCAGTTACTAACAAGAAAATCGCGTAAGTCATTTTTCCTCCAGAGGTTTTAATCTTAATTTGACCACGTTAACCAGTTTCATTATTCCCGCCTCGTCCGGTACAAAAATGTAACGAAACCTCGGCCATGTTGCGTGCGTGAATATCAAACCTACGGCTTTCATATCCAGAGGCATAAGCCTTTCGGTCTTGCTCAACGGCATTTTCTCTATCGGGATCAACCCTGACTTAAAACTTTTTATCATTAAGTCGAGAGGGCTTTTACAATTTTTATTGCTCATCGTTTCTGTGTAACGGATCATCCCGCTAATCGTTACTTGTATCGTTCCTATATCAGCGTCAAATTTCGGCAGCACTGGCCAGTAAGGAATCTCAAAATCAACACTGGTAAGCGCCTGTTCATAGCCCTGCTCATTTGTTTCTACAACCGTTTTGAGGCCAGGAAACCGGGCGTGCATAAATTTGATAATCTTTACCACATTGGGTGTGCTGGCCTGACGCTGATAGATATCAGGTAGCCATGTGGACGTGGTGGCCCAGGTCGTGGAGCAAGCATAAGTTTTTTGCTCCATGTACCATAAAATAGAGGTGTCAGCCAGGAAGTGATGAACAGTCAACAGCTCGGCCAGCAGCCGATCTTCATCTGGATGTGTTATGGCATTTTTGAAACAGACCTGTACGCGGAAACGTTCTTTTGCAGACAGAAAAGTGTTTCCCCGGCTGACGGCCACTTTGTATAACCTCCTGGCCGGATCAGCTTCACAAACACCGGTTAGAATCCGGCTCATCTCGACTCCTTTATGACTTCCACAAGCCCTATACGGGGCAGGACAGAACGATATTTTTCATTAAAACTGCCGCGCTTCTGCCTTTCACCCTTTACGTAATTTTTTAACGGATTAAATCGGTCCGGTTCGCTGAACAAAATTAAAGGTAAAGGCGCGCGGAAGTTGAGTTTGTACGGCCCATGAACGTCATTCGGATCATCAGGACTGGTGTACCGGATATTGACGTTAACAGCAGGAAAGTTACTTTCCCGGATAAGCCGAAATTTTCTCGAAGAGTCATCGTCATTACACACTTCATCATTCAGCAACGACAGCATCATGATTTCTTCGCTCCGCTCCTGTTTCAATCGTTCTACATCCTGTTTTGTCAGATTGATATCCGGTTGAAGCTCAGTTATCTCCCTGCGTAGGCGGTCTATTACCGTTTCCAGACGGGTGAATTTATGAATGACAGGGATTTGCCAGGTGAACCCCAGGGACCTAATTTTCTCTGTAACGATCCGGATATTGCGGGACACCTGTAAAGTCACCAGCCACGGGTAAACCTGGTGCAGAATTTCTGACCGTGAGTCCTGGTAATGAGTGATACCTTTTACAGCATCAGCAAATTTGTCGCGAAGCCGGTTGATTTCACCCACCAGCGACATCACTTCGTCATGATTATTTTTAACCACAACAAACCCGGGATATTTTCGGGTGATTTTGGTTGAATAATGTTCATCCCTGACATGGACTTTATCAACCCGCTGCTGCCGGTAAATATCCACCAGGGTGTCTACGTCGGGCACCGAATGAGTCACATTGATTTCCTGTGGAGGATTCAACTCCTCCACACTACGGGGCTCCGGGAGCGTGGCAAGGTAAGATGATCCGATATCGCTATGACGGAGTAAACTGTGCAGCTCACCGAGTTTGCGTAGTTGCTCTTCGTTGTAATGTGCAAAGTCAGTATTCATATCGTCTCCCGTATCGTGTTCCTGAACGTGCGACGGTAATCGTTAAACAAACTCTGGTAAAGACTTAAACGTCAGCCATACAGGCAGGCGTCGCCCATCCCTGCATACTCTGACAAGGCGATAACGTTTTTTCTCCATCGTGACCAGCCAGTACCCATCGGAGACAGGACGGTCGAGCGTGATCAGTTTCAACCCGTAAAAGCCCATCGAGATGAATAAACGCTCTTCCTGCTCACGGAAAGAGACCGTAAAGGACGGGAACAAGAGCCAAAATACAGTGAAGAAGACATACCAGGTATACGGAACAGTCAGTTGTAGAATTTCATAGTTCCTTACGGTAGCTGTGACCAGGCCAAGGCTTAATACGGCACCAATGCTGGCATATACTTTGAACGCCGCGCTATCGGAGTTTTTCCAGGTAATACCACTAATACAATGCACTTTGCTCATCGCCTTGCCTCAATGTAGTTGTCTGCAGCCTTTCATCCGGGGAAGAATTTCTTTCTCCCACAGTGACCTTGAATTCCCATGTCCCCCCTGGAGTTGCATTGCACAAACCCTGTTAAACACGGATACTTCTTTCCTGATTGCCTGGGTTTGGCTGTCAGTGAGCTCAATGCATTCCGGAACCAGCTGCATAACGCCATTCATCATTTCTGCCTTTATGAGGGCTGGGCCGTCTTTTGTGTCGGCCTCACAGGATTCATTAACATTGAATCCGAATGAACAGAGAAGCTGGCCCTGAGCCTTAGGCCCCATCTGAACCCCCCGGCTATCGACGGTAAAGCGGACGATTGCGTAATCCCCTCCCTGATCGCTGGTTATGTTCCTTACCAGCATGCTGACTGGAGTCATTTGAAGCCAGCTGTAGATGCCCAAAACGATTTCTTCTTTTAAAATCATATTCAATTTACTGGTTCTCATTTTCTCATTTATGAATATGAAAACATAAAAAAATGCTCTGTAAAGCCCTAATCTGTAGAAAGCAGAGGTTTTGTGGTTTTTAACTTGTACTCAATAAAAATTCCGGCAGCATCTGCTGTTGTTATTTCAGACAATATGGCATCAATAATTTCTGGCTCCGTGATATTATTGAATCCCTGCTTACGAACCATCTCTTTAACGCACTCAAAACGTCGGGCTGTTGCAGGGTCGATGACAAATGTATTTAGATGCACATCATCACATGCGCCAGACGTCTCATTTAGTTTCATTTTCACTCTCCAGATCAGGAATGAAGTCAAAATTGTACGCAATTGCTTTTTCAGGTGAATCACCCGCGATAAGTTTTAACCATGAGTAAGAGTCTTGCTGATTAAGAAAAATAACGAGATAGCCTTCGTCAGCACTGTTTCGCTTCTTAATGAATTCAATCTCAGTATCCATGCCAAAACCAAATGGACCATGTATCACGCGCGACTGTTCTGGAAGCATTGAGCTGAACATTGATACCACGACATCCCTCAACTCTAAATTTTGGTGAGCAATGAAAGCAACTCTTTTACCCTCCTTAACAGAAGCTACAATTCGTTTAACACTCGACTTGACGTTATAGCGATACACAATCAACCGGAGCCGTGTCATGCAGAGGAAAATAATACATACGCAGCTAACAAGAGCCCCATAAACTGAGCCTTCAATAAACCAGTTGAGAAATCCTAAAGCAACTAGTCCCAAAAAAGTAAGTATACTCAAAATGAAGATATAAAAGTTAATTTTACGGTCTTTGGGGTACCAGGTAGATGCAACGGCTATGATGGCCATTACGCCGACTAATGCATACATTGAAAGGTCATACGGGTTACTCATCGATAGTCTCGCAATCGTGGCCTGGGCAGCCCCTGATAGGTGAAAAATCAGGGCATTCATGAGTAGTTATAAGTCGCTCACCGGCGTTATAACGCATTTGTAGGTCCCTGCGTAAAGCTTCTGAATTGTCCCCCCCAAAAAGGTAGAGCAGAAACTCATCATCAGCCAAAAGTAACTTTTCTAGGTCATAGCACTCATGTTTGTAGTCCATCATTCCTCCTTGAGACTATTAAATCACAGAGGAAAGACAAAATTTCTGGTCTAAAGGGCTAAAACTGGAAGATGAGATAAATTTTTTGACAAAAAAAAAGCGCATAAAATATGCGCTCTTTTTTTATAGACAACAATGGGTAATTAATTCATATGGAGTATATGTTTTTCTACTCTTGCTATGAAGTTACTCATTGAGGGAAGGTTTAACTCGTCCCCTATGCGTTTACAGTCAAAAAGTGACTTTGCTTGGGAGTAGTTAAAGCCTTTATTATTAACAAACTCTAAAATCTCATTCAGATAGGAGTTTTTACTACCGGCACTGAAGGAGTTGAGTAAAGGCCCACGATCTAGAAGTTCACACGCTTCTTTTTTGGATAATTTCATACTTTGCTTGCTTATCATTTGGCAATGATAATACTCAAAGCGTTCACTACCATCCCAGTCAAGAGATCTGGAGGAGTGAAAATCCGAAAGCAAAAGCAACATTGTGCCATGATCACGAACAACATATAAAAATTCAAAATTACCGTTTAACAACGCTTGCTTAACTAAGCGCAAATCTATCTCTATGTCGTAGTCGTACCAAGGACTGTTAACAAGGGAAACAGAATGCTTCAGAATGAAGTTTTCTTTGACCCAGTTAAAAATCAATTCGATATCATAATAAACATTCATACTATGCTCTCCAAATTTAAAAAAGGGAGAGCCCCACAGGGAGCACTCTCCCTGTATGGGTTATGAAATTACTTAATCAAGTCAAAAAATCTTTCTTCCAGTCTGGCTGGGAAAGCTTCACGACCTTTGAGCATTAACACATCGTTCCAATCGACACCTTTTGCACCATCAGGAATTTCCAGTTCAGGCAAATGAATCTCAACCCGTACTGTTGCTTCAGGATAGCGTTCAGCAAGTAAGGGCTCCATACGGCTCTTGAGAACAAGAGCTGCGAGCTCACCAGCTGAATTACCGGTGTTTGGATTTACCCGATCTTTATCCGCCCAAATCGACAATTCAATAAATTGGCAATCAGAAGGCGGCATTAAGTGTTCAGGTATTTCCAGCATTTCCATAAATGTTGAACTTGAAGATGCCCAGCAAGGAATCGAAGTCGCTTCAGTTACCGATAGCGCATTCTCAATACCTTCACTGACCCCCAAAAACCATGACTTTGTTTCGTCACAGTAAGTTGGATTAAATAACTGCATCGAACCACCATTCATCTGGTAGACCGGCTTCATCATTAACTTTGGGTTTTCAACATCAGCTTTTTTAAGTCCATCATCAGTAAGATGAGTTTTATGGATCGTGCAGTTGCGACCTAACTTATCGTTGAAGATAGCAACCATCGTTGGATGAAAACTGGCTGGTTTATTAGCTCCTGGCCAGTAACGCATCTTAGCATTAAACCCCAGACTAGCTGGTAATTTCGTGAGCATCCGTTTTATTCCGCGCCCTAAGAGATATCGAGCAACCAATGAATCGGGTGTCACAAGTTTTGTGTATTTATACACTGCCTCTAACTTGTTTATGCGACTAAGTCTCTCTTCCTCACCAATATCTGAAAAAGATTGAGCTTTTTTCTCATAAAGAACAATATTAACACGGTCGGCTTCATTTAACTTTCTTTCCTTGGAAACTCCAAGCATTTCAAGAATGTTTTTTGCAGCCTGCGTTTTACTAACGTTTTTAAGTTCAGCAATTAAATCAATGCCATCAATGAAAGTATTATGTGGATAATCTTCATGAATAGCATGAACACTTTCTAGTGTCCTATCTTTAAATCTGAATTTCGTTTTGCCACTACCAGTAAACGGACATTTGACAGAACGTGGAGCTTTTTCCAAAGCCTCTTGAAACTCAGGATAGTACGTTAATACATTACGCCAACCACCCAGCTGCTGCACATGAGATTTGACCAGGTCAAATGTTTCTTGTGCGTACTGCATAGGGGATTTAGCCGATGAATTATAATTTGTAGAATGACTCATAATACTCTCCTAGCTGACATTGTGGGTTTCACAATGCCTACTGCAATGCAGATAACATTGAGAAACCCACAACGCAGAATGAAAGATGTGCCACGTAGTGGCACAATCATTTATAAGACTTCGAAACCATTGGCAATATATTTCGCCACCAGTCTTTCAACTGCTGAATCCATTGATTCGGAATTATCTTCGGAAAAAGTGGCATCACGAACTAAACGTTCAACCGGCATAATTCCGTTAACAACTTCCCCTTCAGTGACGTATACCTTGGTTCCAATCATCCCACTGTCTAATTGACGAGAGTCAACGCGAACACGTTTAATATATTTATTACCTTTCATTTGTTTGCTCCTAAAAGGCGAGCAAACACACCCATGCGGGTATATAAGCCCGCTAGGGAAGATAATAGAATTTAAACTAGACTTCTGATTAAATCTCTATACAAAGAATTCAATTCAGAAATATCGTTTATTTTTTTGAAATAAACTCCATCAAAGCCTAGAGGTTTATCAATGCCATAACCGACACAAACAATCTCTATGCCATGTTTTTTAGCATTTTTAACTGCAGAGCATACATCCTCTATTGAATCAGATGGTTCTCCATCAGTCGCAATGAAGATAACCTTACGTGAAAAATTCAAACGTGAGAAATATTCCACGCAAGAATTAATCGCCGTCGCAGTTGGGGTATGGAATCCACTAGAAACATTTTCATAATTAGAAAAGGAACTAGATACAGATTTATTAAAAAACTTAACTATATCAATATACCCCTCCTTTTGAACTGGATACACAATATCAGCAACATCAATATTGTTTACCGATTCACAAGCCAGGGTAAAAGCAAGGTTTGCATTTAAAGCTAATACTGATACTTCACGCATTGATACAGAGATATCACGCAGGTTAATTACCCCCACATCAGACCTTTTATATCCTTCCCCACTTTTCTTAAACACAGAAGTGGCTCCCATAGGGACTTCAACAAGCTTTCTACCATGAAGACGAGCTCCACGATCACTTAGCCGGTTGTTACGCCGTACAATCTGTTTATTCAAAGAAGAAAGTAACTTTCTTAACTCACGGGAGTTAACCAGTGCGTCATTGTAGTCCTCTTCAGTAAGATTGATAAAACCGAATCGGAAACCAAAGTTTTGAATATCAGCATCACTGAAAGTAGATGCCATTTTAGAAATGGAATTTTTTATAGATTCATGAAAATCATGAGAATTATCCTGTTCTGCATCTGTGTCCAGGTATTCGTCAAGATCTTCAATCGCCTTTCTTAGCTGTGCTGGTGAGAAACTTGGTGTTGTACGTGAAGAAGATACAGAGTCTTCAGAGCCATCAGAGTCGTCTGAGCCATCAGAATCGTCAGAACCATCAGAATCGTCAGAAACATCAGAATCGTCAGAACCATCAGAGTCGTCAGAACCATCAGAGTCGTCAGAACCATCAGAGTCGTCAGAACCATCAGAGTCGTCGGAGTCGTCGGAGTCGTCAGAGTCGTCAGAGTCGTCAGAGTCGTCAGAGTCGTCAGATTCGTCGGAGTCGTTAGAGTCGTTAGAGTCGTCGGAGTCGTCAGATTTGCTTTGTTCTTCTTTATCTTTTAGATCATCACGTAACTTTTCTAGTTCTTCATATAGTTTCAATCCTAACTCACACGCCCTAAGAGTTGAATCAACCCCAGTCGCTTCTAGAATTAAAGAATCAAAACGGTCTTTCATGTTGAAAAGAACAGTATCAGCAAGAGCAAAAAAATCATTCAATATTTCAGGAATACCTTCTTGCCCAAGCTGATTAACACGAAGCTTGTTTAAAATATACATTTCAATATATGAAACGATATTAGAACCATCACCAGTCATATGCCCATCATTAACCATAAATGAATACATTTCAGCTAGCATTGCTTTTGAAAGTGGAAACTGGTTTCCAGTTTTCTCTTCCATCTGAATGTCCTCAAAGAGGTTAATAGATCGATGTAGCCTCTTTAGTTTTATTTCCGCTCTTCTCTCTTCATCTTTTGAAGAGAAACTAGCGATACCATCAGGCGTTATACATTCGAAACCTGGAAGTTTTGATAAGTATTCATTTTCAAAAGTTACAGTGGTTTCAAGTTCTGTATAACGATTATGACCACCTTCATGACAGATCCAGCCGCTACATAGCTTCCAGTATTTGTCATTACTAAAGTCACCGTTTGGTAAAAAAATATTTTTAGTCCTCATGTTAATGCGTGGTGTTGCATGTGGACCCAAAAAAATCACATTGAGTTCAGGATCAGCACCAATCACACGAGCAAGATTATCTACAGCTAACTTACTACGAATAGAATTGTTTAGTTTAATAGTCATAAAACACCCATAGAATTAAATGGGCGCACCCAAGTGGGTTTGCCCACAAGGGATTAGAAGTTTCAAAAATTAAATGGAGTCGAGAAAATTACTTTTTTCTGGACTGCATCATTATTTGAGACCGGAGTTAACGGAGAAGTAGAGGTCTTAGCATGCATACCATTACTAGCAAAAGGATCAACGAATAGAGAACCAGTGTCATTAGCCAAATTGTCATCTAAATCGTTAAAACGATTTTTAATGTCGGCAATAAAACCAGTTACCAGATCGTCACCATCCATGATTTTATTCAAACGATTTGTATCACTTAACAGCAATAACCATTCGCGGAACAAACTCATGTGAAGGGGGGAATCCAAATTACCAGAAGGAAGATGGTTCAGTACGCTTTGGATAGAATCAGCAATTTTAGTTGCACGATCATCCAAAAACATAAAACTCACAACCTTATCTTTCAAATTTGACAATTTCTCTACGAAAGTCTGGTCAATTTTAGGCTTTGTGCAGGAAGCATAGATAGATTCAGCAGTCAGAGCAATATCCTGTATTAAACCAACTGAATAGCGATCACCTAAATCCTCTCCATCAATAGACATTGGTGTGAAAGGGATTGGATGGCTAATCTGGAAAAGAAACGATCTTTCGAAGTCATCTTTAGTCATACGTAATTTTTCAATTAAGTCTGCCAGTTTAGGACTTCTATCTTTTTCCATCTGAATGTATTCCTCATAACGTTCTAGAGCATTCTGAATACCTTCCTTGAAATATTCGCGGACGGCCTCGACTTCAATCAAATACTCTTCCAGCTTAGAGGTTGGGAGTATATTCATGGAGCTGAACGGAATGCAGTATTTACGTTTGAGATTACTCAATCTTGTATGAACAGCGCTTTTAAAGTTCAAAGCTTTAGTAGAAATCCATTGGACCTCGACCTTACTCACACTCGATTGGTCAGATACTTCATCTTCATCAAGAAACTGTCGTATTTCATTCGTTCTACGGCGACCCTGACATCCTTCGACATCTACCTTAATAATAACGGCACCATCTTGTAATTCAGGATTGCGGTCGATGAAACTCTTTACAGTGTTACTGATTTGAGTGGTATCAGCAATAGCAGCGATTTTGATATTAGCCATGATATTTCTCCAGTTTTCACCGGAAAAATATCTCCCAAAGGGAAAATATTTCCCGGTGGGGGGGTAGGTATAATTAAAATAAACGTATCAATTACAATTGTGAAATTGAACGTGATACTTCTTCCGGGAAAAGTTGCTCAAGCAAAATTTCAGCTTTACTACATGCTTCAGAAGATAACTTAGAAGTGAATGCAATTTTAAACCCAACAGAAATTTCTTCATCAAGGATTTTGGATGTTGAAATCCATGAAATCAATTCACGAATATCCATCACCAGTTCGTCATCTTTCAGATTGTTAAGTTCAAAAGCAACTTTTGCAAACATTCTTAAACATGAAGGTTTCAAATCAGGAAAATGAGCCTCAGCTGCACAATACATAGCTTGTTCATCAGGTCTAATCATCGGCAATATTAAAAAACGCTTAATAAATGCTGAGTCTTGAGACTGTGATGAAGCGAAACGCATATCCTCTCCACTCATGTTAGTGTTAGCTGTACCAATAAATCGGGTATAGCGATTTGCATAAATCAACTCGCCACCTTCTTTACCGGTTGCCCACGGTTTACGCTCAAGCGGCATATGAAGCTTAGCTGCCGTATCTGGGTTTATTTTATCTATCTCATCAAGAAGAATGATATGTCCATCACGATAGCCTTGCACAAGGTCACTATAAACATACCGTGTATTTCCATTTTCTAGCGTTCTCATACCTTCAAGATCATCAATAGATAATTCATTATTGATTTGTTTGATGGTGATAGGCCAGTTCAGCATATGGCTGATATATAATGCTAACTCCGTTTTACCAGATCCAGATTCCCCTTGCAGGCAGATGCCAGCAGTTACTTCATTATTTAAAAGTAACTTCACCATACGGCGAAGAGTGACTGGGTTTGGACGATATTTACTGTTTAACGGAGCACGATAAGGAGTAACTTTTTTGAAAATAGGTATAAAGTCATTCTCTCCAAAGCAGTCAACATTAAAGTGTTCGTTTGCACGGACAATAATGTATTCTTCTCCATCTTGGTATTCTATAGCCTTGGTTAACTCTTCCGGTTTGAAATACTTAATTTCTAAGTCAGAGTTAACATTCAAAGTAAGAACATTAGCATTGTTGTTAGCAGTAGTAGCGGGTGTCATATATAACTCCATTGGATATTTATGAAATTAAAAGTTTTTGATAATGGCTTTCGAAGTGCTGAAAAGTAATCCGTAATCAAATCCGTATACATGAGATATTACCTTGCATGCATCAGAATATAACCACTCAATATAATCAACAGCTTCGGTTTTTAGTACATAAGAATCGGTATTCTGATCCAATGTCCAGGCACCATTTTCACTTATATTTTCAAGGATAATCATTTGCTCATCGAAAATCTTTTTAAAGAGTTTCAATCTGTCAGCTATCGACCATTTAATGATCAATGATCTCCTTGTTTCACAGTATCTATCATCTAAAAAATCTGACCATTTTATCGGTCCTATAATAGGATGAGAAAATGTTAAGTTATCAGTTTCTAAAGATTTAATAAGTTTTTGCCTTGATTCTCTTGAGCATATCTCAAGCAGAAGTCGTGACTTAATAAAACCAATAATTTCATCTGGGTCATATCCAAACCGATGACACACAATTTGAAATTGTTTAGTACAATACCAATCTAACTCCAATTTTAGTTTTGGGGTTAAATATCGAAACCCATTGGCATCGATTTTATAAACCATCGATTGGTCTATATGGTACTGAACGGTTATAAAAGATGATTCCATTATCTTATAGAAGAACGTACATATATGTTCATCTGTCCAAATGAAATCGTCTAGCTCCTGGTAATCAGGGTTCAAAACATTGTTACCATGAACTTCAACGATTGAGTTTGATTCCACAGGTATATATACCTTTTCTTTAATTTCTTCATCCTCAAAGAAGAATCTGAAGCTAAGTTGGTTTTCATTCCCAATCTTTCTTAATTTATTACTTAAATGCATGATAGGGTTCTCCATAGGAGAAACCCAAATGGGATTTCTCCCAATAGGGGGTTAAAAATTATTAACGTGTTAAAAACCTTGAACCGCCGAAACCTTCAATAGGCTTAGGAGCTCGGTGAATCAATTTCTGGGCCTGGACTCTTACAACTGTCAATTCACCAGAGTGAACTTTATCCGTAACCAGACAACCAGCTATCATCAGGTTATCGCCTCGAATAATCTCTTTAAACTCCTTATCATACAGGTCTTGAGGTATTTTCACTTGAATCGATGAAACTACCATTTCTATTTTACCACTTCTTTCCATTTCCTGTTTGTTATCAAGTATTAGCATAATAGTGTCATATTCATTACGAATAATAACCTTATTAACTTCACCGGAAATGCAAACAGTATTAATGTGATTTGTAAACATGTTAGGCCTCTTTCAAAAAATAAAAAGAGACCCAAAAGGAGTCTCTTTTTCTCCTTATGGATGTGTGTTTAAACAAAAATTAGAAGATCATACCTTTTTATAAAGTACAACTTTTATAGTTGAGCTCTATGAATAAGATAGGTATCAATTATAACTAATGTAATTCATAATAGTGGAAATTCCGAAATAGAGAATAGCAACACAAGCAGCACCTTTCAGTACTCTTGATACCGTATTATCATATTTCTGTCCAAAAGTATTATTTTCTCCAGCTTTGATTTCTTGAGCTTGATTTGCTTCCATAGCTGCTTTGGCTTTCAATTCATCATCTTTCAATGATGCTTCAAGTTTAAGCAGTCGTGGCATTAAATCTGCAACTACAAAATCAAAACCATTTACTTTGTGAATCATCATCTCGTTAAACGATAAGTCATAGTGTTTGTCTTGAAGGCCGAATTCACTCATCAAAGGCTTCAATTTACCATAAAGGTCATTGAGGTCCTCATGACGAGATTCAACGGTCTCAACAAAGTGCTGACGTTTATAAAAAACATGCACCTCATCAATAACCAGATCAAGCCATTGACTTACTTTAACAGCACCCAGTTTGGTCAGTTTATCTTTACCGAAGTGAAGAGACTCTGAAGTAACAATGGAGCTGATTTTCAGCTCAACAAGCTTTTCATCAAGAGATGATAAAAAAGCTTCGAGCGTTTTTTCACGTGGGATGTCGGGAAATTCTTCAAGAAGTTGTTCAGCCTCATCGAGGTTGATCTCATTAATGAAGACATCACCAACATTCACGCTGTAAATTACAGAACGTTCACAACCAACTAAATGCTTCAGTTTAGAACTTTCTTCAAGCGCCTTTAACTCAATTACACGGCTGACAGATTCTGTCATATACCAGATGTAACTCTTATCGTCATTGGTGCCTTTTTCTATTTTACAAATATCACTGCCAGTATTCGATGGTGGAATTTCTTCACCATAAAACGCTTTGGAATAAGCCATCAAAATTGAATCTTTCTCAATTTTGTCAGCAGCCGGGCGTGATGGTTTAGCACTGGTGGCGGTTTTAGCACGTGTTGGGGTTTTAGCTTTGGGTTTAGCAGTAGTAGCAGTAGTCATTTTATATACCTTTAAGTTTAGAATTAAATCTGGAAAAACCATTTACGCAGTTTATTTTGAAATTGGCGAAAGCCGTCGTTTATCACCCTGAAGCAACAAACCGCCTGAGTTTATACTTTTCTGGCATTAGAAAGTCCGTAGAAAGTTACTTTTTGAAAGCAATTTAGCTACGAGTTGTGGTAAGACAGATGTGAGTTATCGCACCAGCGCCATTCTTTTGGAAAGAGGCTCTGGTGTCGAAACTCAAAATTGAGCTACCCATTTATGGATATCTTAGAAGGGATAAAGGTATTAAAAGTAAAACTATTAAGAAATTTATACATCAACCTGGTATCATTGTAAACACATATCTTCACTTCCATTAATGATTGGTATTTCTTCAGATAACTCAACTACTTTCGGGAACGACTCAGTGATAAACTCTGATGGTTTTCCATGCCAGGTAATGTAAAGCTCAAGCTCTGCCCTTGTCATCCCAACAAAAAATAAACGGCGCTCCTCTTCTATTCCTTCATCACCGATAACTTTCGGTGAGGGTATTTGGTCGTGGTTGCAGTTGATGATTAGTACTTTTTTCCATTCCAGTCCTTTGGAACCATGGAGCGTGCAGAGACAGATACCGCTTTGATCTGTTTCACTTGATTCCACTTTGTTACCCATGGTCATGCCAGCTGCAATATTTAGCATCTTAAGCCATCCATCTTTCATTGCCCAACGGTAACATGACATTAAAGAAATCCGGGTTACTGACGGATCACCTTTCGTATTGGACATCTTGTATCCGGCCATTTCTAACCATTCTTTAATTTTTTTAAAACGGTTTTCTATTTCTTCTTTGACTCGTGTATCAGTCATCATCGGTGCCATGTGCTTGTGTAGGGTTTTGGTAAGGACTGATGCATCAGGAGGTAAATCAGTTTGTTGAAAAGTAACTTTTTTGGAACTCATATGCTTCCACACTGTGTCCAAAATTTGTTCATCCTCATTGAGGAAAGATAGAACTCGTTTCATCAGACCGATGTTACCTGGCTGTCGGAAAAAGGAGAACAGATGGAGAATGTTGCTTGGCTCTAATCCCTCCCAGAAGGATTTCCCCCCTATTCTCGTAACCGGAACTTCAAGATAACTTTCCATTTTGTCGAGTGTCGTGTTGTTTCGGCTTAAAATCGCCCAATCATGAGGGTTTTTCTCCACCAGCTCCTTGATCACATCAAATTGGTCGTCTGCGTTATCCGATCTTATAAAAGTTACTTTTCCTTTATCCCCATTTCTGCCTGACACGAGACTCTTTTCATAGCGGGCTTTGTTCTTTCTGATCACTGTATCAGCAAATTTAAGGATCAATGGTGCACACCTGAAACATTTTGTGAGGTGAAAAACGTTAGGATTATATGCTTTATCAAACTGACGAAAGATCTTAACTCCACCTGCATCTCTGAAACTGTATATTGTCTGGTCATCATCGCCAACGATTGTGGTGTTTATGCCCCTCTTTGCGTGCTCAGATATCCAGGTAAATTGAATACCATCGGTGTCCTGTACTTCATCAACAATCAGATGAGTAATACTTAAAGGCCTCATCTTATCGGCACTCAACATGCCCACTACATACTTTGAAAGTGAGTTAAAATCTGCAACATTATCCTTTTTGCAAAAGTTCATGTACTCGTTATAGAACGCCACCTGGTCGCGTGTATATTTAATCCTGATAATGTCCGGGTTAAGCTCCCGGCCAATGCCGTCGATGAATGGCATTATGTCGTTCACACTTTCATGGTAGTTAAGATGTTTTTGTACACGGGATACCATCGCCATTTGTTTGTGTCCGATTAGAAGACCTCCTTTCCAACCGGTCTGGTTTACCATTTTTTTTATAAAACCGTGAAAGGTATCGATCTCTATCCGGTTGAGAAACCTCGGCTCTATCATTTTCTGGAGGCTATTTTTTAAAGAGTCTGTGGCCGCACGGGTAAAGGTTACCAGGGATACCCGGGCCAATGGATGACGTTGAAAAATGGCTTTTGTTCCCTCCTTCATGGTGAAGGATTTGCCACTTCCTGGACAGGCAATGACCATCGTGTTTTTATCCATATTTTTTATAACACGCTCTTGTTCTTCTGTACTCGATGACATCTTAGCTCCTTCCTGTTCCGGCATAAATCATGTCACATTCAGGAAGAAATTTTCTGAAATAGAGGCTGTTTTTCGTTTTTTCTTCAGTATTTTGTATCATTGACTGCTCCCCGCCCAGAATGTACTGCACCTTTACTCAGTTGGAGTCCAACTTTTGGGATGCAGTTCAAAACAGGGCGAGGATTCCAACCCGCACGGGACGAGATTTCTAGGGAACTTAACTGATAAAAGCACCTTTAAAAGCACTCTTAAGTGTGCTATAATTGAGACTCTGAACAGGAGGTTTTTTTATGGCATTTCAGGTACTAACCACTACTGCAGCAAGCATCACAGAGCTTAAACGTGATCCTATGGGCACTTTCAATGCAGGAGAAGGTGCCCCTGTAGCCATACTGAACCGCAACGAACCCGCTTTTTACTGTGTACCGCCTGCTCTGTATGCTCAACTGATGGAGCTTCTTGAAGATCAGGAGCTGGGTCGTATTGCTGATGAGCGAATTGGTGAGGCGGTAATCGAGGTCAGTCTAGATGACTTATAAGCTGGCCTTTAATGAATCAGCTCTGAAAGAATGGAAAAAATTGGGCCATACCATTCGGGAACAATTCAAAAAGAAGCTCGCTGAGCGCCTGTTGAACCCACGGGTGCCCGCATCGCAACTACATGGACGCAAAGACCAATACAAAATAAAGCTCCGTGGCGCAGGCTACCGACTGGTTTACAGTGTCAACGATGATGTTGTGACGGTCACCGTAATTGGCGTCGGTAAACGTGAGAATGATGATATTTACAATTTAACCAAACACAGAAATTAAGAGCGCATTCGTTCAGGTATTTAGTCACAAAAACAATCTTTACATGTAATAAATAGGCGGAATACCGACTTCTGTTTATTTCCTGCACCTGTTGACTCCGTGATGTACATATGGTTATTTATACAGGTTGTCTCAATACACACTGAATGCAAAATGCTAATCCAGAAAGCGTATAAATACAGACTCGACCCGACAGATGCACAGGCGCAACGACTGCGTCAGATGTGCGGCTGCGCCCGTTTTGTCTGGAATTACGCCCTGGCAGAGACGCAGCGTATTCTTGAGGCCGGACAAAAACTCCCTTCCGCCTTTGAGCTGAATAAAATGCTGACAGGATGGAAGAAATTACCTGACCTGGCGTTTTTATCTGATGCCTACACCGACAACCTTCAGCAGAAACTGAAAGACCTGCACGGGGCATGGAAACGGTGCTTTGATAAAAAGCTGGCAGCGAAAGCGCCCGTGTTCAAACGTAAAAGCCACGGCAATGACTCTGTTCGTTTCGTCAATTTTGACAAATACTGCCAGCTTGAGTACAGACGCGTTAAGTTACCCTCGGGGCTGGGTTGGGTGACATTCCGGCAGTCCCGCGCCGTTGTGGGTAAAATCAAAAACGCAACGGTCAGCCAGCACGCTGGCGGCTGGTATATCTCGTTTCAGGTAGAAATGGAGGTCGAACAGCCCGCGCACCCGTCAACGTCTGCTGTCGGCCTGGATGCCGGTATCAGCAAGCTGGTAACGCTGTCTGACGGCACGGTGTTTGAACCTGTCAACAGTTTTAAACAGAACCAAAGCAGACTGGCAAGGTTACAGCGCCAGTTTGCCCGTAAAGTGAAATTCAGTGCGAACTGGAAGAAGCAGAAAGCAAGAATTTCCCGCTTACATTCGCATATCGCCAACATCCGCCGCGATTACCTTCACAAAGTCACAACAACAGTCAGCAAAAACCACGCGATGATCGTTATTGAGGATTTGAAGGTTTCCAGCATGTCAAAATCGGCAGCGGGTACGGTAGACGAGCCGGGGCGCAACGTTGCGGCAAAATCAGGTCTTAACCGGGCAATACTGGATCAGGGCTGGTACGAAATGCGACGCCAGCTCGAATATAAGCAGCGATGGCGCGGCGGTGAGGTGCTGGCAGTAAATCCGGCCTACACCAGCCAGAAATGCGCCTGCTGTGGTCATACAGTGAAGGAAAACCGTCAATCGCAGGCAGTATTTGTCTGCGTGGCGTGTGGTTACGAAGCGAATGCTGATGTAAACGGCGCGTGTAATATTTTAGCGGCAGGACATGCCGTACTTGCCTGTGGAGGGACGGTGCAGTCAGTCCGCCCGATGAAGCAGGAACCTGGCACTGAGCGATCAGTCGTCACCCACTAATGGGAATCCCCCTCCTGAATCGCGCAGCGTGAAGGTGGGGAGGATGTCAAATTCCGTATAACACGTTCTTGTTCTTCAGTACTTGATGACATCTTAATTCCCTTATGTTCCTGCATAAATCATTTCATATTCAGGAATTTTTTTTTGGAAATATAGGCTTTTTGAGTTTTTTTCATGATTTTATCCTAGTCACCGGTAGCTCAAGTTAACAGCCTCCCCCTCTCTGAAGAAGGGCGAGGATCACCACTTCAACGCAACCTACCTAAACCACATTAAGCGGCTTTAGGGTTTACAGTCGCTCCGTGGGCTAATGTGATCAGCCCGACCGCTTTTATATTCTTCGCCGCATTTACGTCACTATCATGGTTAGCCCCACATTCAGGGCAAATCCATGACCTGACGTTAAGCGCCATTTTTGTCATTGTATAGCCGCAACCGCTACAGCGTTTTGAGGACGGGAAAAACTGGTCAATGGCGACCACGGATCGCCCCGACCATCTTTTGTCTCAAAGGGTACTCCCACCGTGGCAGGTGGGAGGGGAATTTGAATTGTCGCGATAGAGTTAAAGGAACATTTAGCCGCGCTGGTACTTAATGTAGCGCTTTACGACTTCCAGCGGCGCTCCACCACATGACCCAACAAAGTAGCTACGTGACCAGAGAACAGGCTTATTGTACGCCGCCCGCAAATCCAGAAATTCATTCCGTAGCCGCCGACTTGTGACGGCTTTCAGGCTGTTAACCAGTTTTGACAGTTGCACAGTTGGTGGGTATTCGACCAGCATGTGAACATGATCGGCTTCTCCGTCACATTCTTTCAGTACAGCACCGAAATCACCGCAAACTTCACCTGCATACTGATTTACTTTTTCCAGATGTAACTCACCGAAGACTTTGCGGCGATACTTAGTCACAAAAACAATGTGTACATGTAATAAATAGGCGGAATACCGAGTTCTGTTTATTTCCTGCACCTGTTGACTCCGTGATGTATATATGGTTATTTATACAGGTTGTCTCAATACACACTGAATGCAAAATGCTAATCCAGAAAGCGTACAAATACAGACTCAACCCGACAGATGCACAGGCGCAACGACTGCGTCAGATGTGCGGCTGCGCCCGTTTTGTCTGGAATTACGCCCTGGCAGAGACGCAGCGTATTCTTGAGGCCGGACAAAAACTCCCTTCCGCCTTTGAGCTGAATAAAATGCTGACAGGATGGAAGAAATTACCTGACCTGGCGTTTTTATCTGATGCCTACACCGACAACCTTCAGCAGAAACTGAAAGACCTGCACGGGGCATGGAAACGGTGCTTTGATAAAAAGCTGGCAGCGAAAGCGCCCGTGTTCAAACGTAAAAGCCACGGCAATGACTCTGTTCGTTTCGTCAATTTTGACAAATACTGCCAGCTTGAGTACAGACGCGTTAAGTTACCCTCGGGGCTGGGTTGGGTGACATTCCGGCAGTCCCGCGCCGTTGTGGGTAAAATCAAAAACGCAACGGTCAGCCAGCACGCTGGCGGCTGGTATATCTCGTTTCAGGTAGAAATGGAGGTCGAACAGCCCGCGCACCCGTCAACGTCTGCTGTCGGCCTGGATGCCGGTATCAGCAAGCTGGTAACGCTGTCTGACGGCACGGTGTTTGAACCTGTCAACAGTTTTAAACAGAACCAAAGCAGACTGGCAAGGTTACAGCGCCAGTTTGCCCGTAAAGTGAAATTCAGTGCGAACTGGAAGAAGCAGAAAGCAAGAATTTCCCGCTTACATTCGCATATCGCCAACATCCGCCGCGATTACCTTCACAAAGTCACAACAACAGTCAGCAAAAACCACGCGATGATCGTTATTGAGGATTTGAAGGTTTCCAGCATGTCAAAATCGGCAGCGGGTACGGTAGACGAGCCGGGGCGCAACGTTGCGGCAAAATCAGGTCTTAACCGGGCAATACTGGATCAGGGCTGGTACGAAATGCGACGCCAGCTCGAATATAAGCAGCGATGGCGCGGCGGTGAGGTGCTGGCAGTAAATCCGGCCTACACCAGCCAGAAATGCGCCTGCTGTGGTCATACAGTGAAGGAAAACCGTCAATCGCAGGCAGTATTTGTCTGCGTGGCGTGTGGTTACGAAGCGAATGCTGATGTAAACGGCGCTCGAAATATTCTCGCGGCAGGACATGCCGTGTTGTCCGGGATTAACCCTGGACGCGCCCGTAAGGCGGCGTAAGCCGTTAAGCGAGGAACCGGGTAATGCGGTAACGCGTTGCTACCTGAAAAGGAATCCCCCCCCTGATTCGCGAGCAAGAAGGTGGGGGTGGATGTCAATTCATTGATTTATAGAAGAGTTTAATTGCTGCTGCATATGCAGCAAATCGGAGCCATTCATTGGAGCCATGAGTAGAAAAAATCAGCGCGATCCCGTTAAAAGCCATATAAACAAATCAATATCGCCTATGGTATAGATGGTGAAATTGCTCATCAAAAAGCCCTCCGGAGACTGAGCCCAATCGGGCGGGGAAGAATGAGGGAACTAACTGAGTATACTTATTGCATTAAAACGACTCCTGGCAGCACGACTGAAAAAGTGCCTTTGTTAGAAAAGTAACTTTTTGGTTGTACCTCATCGAACGTACCAGACCATGGCGAATAAAAATCATACTCCTTTGTAGAGTGCTCTCATTTTTTTCGTCGTACAAACGTTTAACGTAGCTGGCTGCTGTTCTATGTCTTGTCATCTATTCTGTTCCTTAGTGCAATGAATAGATTTTTACAAAGAAGAATTTTAATTTTCCCAAATAAAAGGAGGAAAACTCAGAAAGTTAAATATTTTTTCCATTCTTCTCAACTTTAACGACTGTTTTTGAATTTGGTTTCTCTAGTCCCAAAAATTAGTATCTTGCACAGCCATGATTTTCTGAAATAATGATCAAAACAACCACTGGGACGCATCAATGAAAAAAACAATGACTGCTGTACTGGCCTGCTCTCTCCTTGCAGGGGCTTTGTTGAATAAATCGAACTTTTGCTGAGTTGAAGGATCAGATCACGCATCTTCCCGACAACGCAGACCGTTCCGTGGCAAAGCAAAAGTTCAAAATCACCAACTGGCCCACCTACAATAAAG
>OKVJ01000266.1_pt1 | contig 22289 bp, 20 predicted proteins | sample 1606921 | NCBI WGS metagenome assembly OKVJ01 (sample SAMN03281016, study PRJEB24777) | human gut metagenome | isolation source: fecal sample PR161 from 1 month old female Malay infant, caesarean...
TTATTGTAGGTGGGCCAGTTGGTGATTTTGAACTTTTGCTTTGCCACGGAACGGTCTGCGTTGTCGGGAAGATGCGTGATCTGATCCTTCAACTCAGCAAAAGTTCGATTTATTCAACAAAGCCCCTCAGCCCCCTAAACAGGTTAAATTCATGTTGTGACATTAGGGTATACTTTTATGTCATCACTTAATTAGATATGAAAGACAGTGAGAGGAAAGTAGCTAAAGTAACCCAGAAAATTTTTTTAATAGTGGTTATCAGAACTTAGTCAACGTATAGGGGAGTATGTATAAAGCCCGGGGCTCTGATACTGAATGAAGAAGGATTTTCGGTTCAGAATCATTATCGGCCGGGATCTCCAGCCGAGGGTTAAAAAAATATTTATTTTTACGAATTAGATTGCAGCAGTAACAATCATTTCAACCAAAATATCCGCACCTGCCAGCCGGCCCTCACCCGTTGCTCTGGCAGGTGCAGACCCTTCTGGTATCCATTGAGCCCAGGCTTTGTTCATATCATCAAAATCTCTGTCGATATCCCTCAGCCAAATTTGTACGGACAAAAGACGGGATTTGTCGGTTCCAGCCAATTCGAGATAGGCATCAATCTTGCCCAACACATCCGAAGTCTGCGCCATTACGCCGGTTGTCGTATCGTTTGCTGTCACACCTGACAAATAGGCGATACCGTTGTGGACTACAACCCGACTGAGACGCTCATTACTCTGTATTCTTTGAATATCGTTACTCATTTTTATTCCTGATAAACTGATTAATGGTTTATTTCAGTGAACCTGATAAAAACTGCTGAAGACGCAGACTCTTAGGATTATCAAATAACTCTTGTGGAGAGCCCTGCTCTTCAATTTTGCCCTGATGCAGAAACACCACCTTGTTCGACACATGGCGTGCAAACTCCATTTCGTGAGTTACCACTATCATCGTCTTCCCTTCTTCAGCAAGCTGCTGCATGATTTTAAGCACCTCGCCTACCAGCTCCGGATCCAGTGCTGACGTAGGTTCATCAAACAGAATAACTTCAGGCTCCATCGCCAGCGCACGGGCAATGGACACGCGTTGCTGCTGTCCACCAGATAACTGAGATGGATGTCGGTTGAAAGCCTGCTCGCTGATATTGACCTTATTCAGATAGGCTACGGCCTTATTACGGGCCTCTTCCTTACTGACGCCTAAAACGTGCACAGGGCATTCCATGACGTTTTCCAGTACCGTCATGTGGCTCCATAAATTGAAGCCCTGGAATACCATGGCAAGGCGCGTTCTTAACAATTGCAGCTGATTTTTATCAAAGACCCGAAGTTCGCCATCTTTGTCTCGAACCAGACCAACATCTGTATTGCCAATTCGAATCGTTCCCTCACTGGGTTTTTCAAGGAAATTGATACAGCGTAAAAACGTGCTTTTACCCGAACCGGATGACCCGATGATTGATATCACATCACCTGAACTGGCCGTGAGGGATACCCCTTTGAGAACTTCATGTTCGCCATATTTCTTGTGCAGTTCGGTTACAACTAATTTTGTTTCTGACATAGGTTTTCCCCGGTAAATCGAATATTCATGAAATGCGGTCTTTAGGGCGAAGAATGAACCCATCGGTTAAGTTCCGTCAGCATCAGCCCCGCCCGCATACCGGTCTGAACACCGGGGTTTGGAAAGAGCATCCACTCCTGATCGTTTTCAACGCGCTGTTCAGAACCATTTTCCCGGCACAGGACTGCACCTTTTTCAAATTGAGTGAAATTAAGCGTCTCTGAAGGCACCCCCAGCTCAAAGTCATCGGCATGTTTGACAAGCGTACGATCCACCCGGAAGAGGCGTACCGGTGGCAAACTTCTGTGCGGAAACGGCAGGCCACCAAGGTGGGCCCGAAGCACACGGTCTATTGCCCTGAAATCCGATAGCTTGTTTTCACCAAAAGGATTCGCTTTGCCCAACTCCAGCGTGCAACTCTCTGCCAGAAACTGCTCACTGCTAAAGTGACTGAAGGTATTTCCGGTCTCCTGGTGCATTACCAGAGCATCCAGATCGGCTGCTTCAAGTCGTTTTAACAGTTCACGGTGATATGGGCGGTTCTGGAAGGGAAGCAAACCGAAGCGCGGCAGATGGGAGCCTTTAATCGCCGTGTGTAAATCGTAGTGGAAACGAGAGGCGCCCTTTACCGATGAGCTTGTTGACCAGAAAGCTGTCATCACGGCTTCCAGTTTGCGCGTGCGCTCTGTTTCGTAACTGGGCGTAAAATCTTTATGGCGCCCGCTGAACATACGGTTCATATCCGTCGACAGATATCGCTTACCAGCACGCATAGCGGGAGGATTACCCAGGATAACCAGAAGACGTACGCGCAGTGCCAGCTTTCCGGAGAGCAAATCGCTCAGAATAAGATCCAGCAGCTCAATTGGTGCCGTTTCATTTCCGTGTATCCCCGCCGAAATAACCACGGACTCCCGGTATCCCGTAGTCGGGGTCAACTCCATGATCCCCTCCCCCAGCCAGCGCCAGTGCAGATTTTGCCTCTCTCCTCTCTGAAGCTGAGGTATGGTGCTCCGGAGAGTATCTTCCAGGAAAAAATTCATTGCTGTACTCCTGCACCCGGACAGATAGGCCTGCCGGGGTTACGTTTATTGCTGGAACGGATAAACAGACCCCAGCCCGAGAATGATGGTCAGTTCATCCAGAGCCGTACGGCTTTCCCGTAGCAGTGAAGGATCGGCCAAATCTTCCTGGGTCAGCCGGTCGCGATAGTGGCGCTCAATCCAGCGGTCCAGCCTGCTGTACAGAGCGTCATCAAGGAGCACATCTGGGTTTACAGCGGACAGTTCCTGCTCCGTCAGCGCCACGCGCAGACGCAGGCACGCGGGTCCGCCGCCGTTACGCATACTCTCCCTCAGATCAAACACACAGACCTGGTCCACCGGCGTGGTTGACGTCATTTCTGACAGATATGCCCAGACGCGCGGATTCTGACGGCATTCTTCAGGCACAACCAGCGTCATACCCCCGTCACGGCGCGTCAGCAGCTGGCTGTTGAAAAGATAGGTGCTCACCGCCTCCGGGACCGAAACGCTGTCTGATGGAACCTCAATCGTGACCAGCTCACGCCCGGTCAGCGCGACTTTGCGACGTATTTCATCCAGCGCCGACGCCTGCTGCAGAAAAGCCTGCTGGTGCACAAAGAGCACCTGCTGATTGCTGACGGCTATCACGTCGTTATGGAACACCCCCTGATCGATGACGTCAGGGTTTTGCTGCACAAACACGGTGTAATCCGGATCCAGCTGATGCAGCCGGGCTATTGCTTCGCTGGCCTCGCGTGTCTGACGGGCAGGATAACGGGAAGGCCCCGGCACAGAGCCGAGCATATGCTGGCCGTATACGAAGACCTGAACGCTTTTCGAACCATAGTCTCCACCAAGTCGGTTATGGTTGGCCGCCCCTTCATCCCCCATCATTGCCACCTGCGGGAGGGAATCGTGATGTGCGAAATGGGCCTCGCTTCGGAACATGGCGCGCAGAAGCGCGGAGGTCGTCTCCGGCTCTATCGAGCGATGGAACTTGTTATTCAGATTCGCCGCCGTGAAGTGGACACGACCATCCCGGCTGTCCGCTGATGGCGAGACCGTTGCCGCATTCGCCGTCCACATGGAAGAGGCCGAGCACAGGGCTGATAACAACTGAGGCGAATACCGCATCGCCTGCTGCAAAATGGCCTCATCGCTGCCGCTGAATCCCAGCCTGCGCAGCTGAGGAATATGGGGGCGTTCATGCGGAGCCATCACCCCTTGGATCATGCCCATATCGGCAAGGGCCTTCATTTTCATCAGCCCCTGCTTTGCCGCCAGCCTGGGATTGGCAACGGTATTACGGTACCTGGTGGACGCTTCATTCCCGAAGGACAGCCCCGCATAGTGGTGCGTCGGGCCTACCAGCCCATCAAAATTGACTTCAGTTCCTGACATGATTGGCTCCATTACTCACTGAATACGACACCGGGTGAAAGCATCGCGGGCATCGCTACGGTTTCTGCTTCCAAGGATGCCATTGGCCATGCGCAATAGTCTGCCGCATAGTAGGCGCTGGCGCGGTGATTGCCTGATGCTCCCACACCACCAAAAGGCGCGTTGCTTGAGGCACCCGTCAGCGGTTTATTCCAGTTCACAATGCCCGCCCGGGCTTCGGTCAGCAGCTGTTCAAAAAGTTCGCGATGAGAAGAGACCAGCCCGACAGCAAGGCCAAACCGGGTATCGTTGGCAATCTGGAGCGCTTCGCTAAAATGTTCATATCGCGTCACGCAGGTGAGCGGTCCGAAATACTCTTCATCAGGAATGCCGGTAACGCCCGTCACGTCCAGAACACCCGGCGTCAGCAGACCGTTGTCTCCTTCGGGTCGGGTCATCTCAAGAAGCGGGGTAGCACCCAGCGCTACAAGTTTTTCCTGCGCGGCTATCATCTGGCTGGCTGCGTGAGCAGAAATGACCCCGCCCATGAACGGCTGCGGTGTCGCGTCCCAGCGGCCTGTAACCAGTCTTGCGGATACACTGACAAGGCGATCGATAAACGCATCGCCCTCGGTGCCTCGTCTGACAAGCAGACGACGGGCACACGTGCAGCGCTGTCCAGCAGAGATAAAAGCAGACTGAATCGCAAGGTTAACCGCCGCATCCAGATCCGTTACGTCATTCACAATCAGGGCGTTATTCCCCCCCATTTCCAGCGCCAGAATTTTTTCCGGCTGACCGGCGAACTGACGATGAAGGTGGTAGCCGGTGCCGGCACTGCCCGTAAAGAGCAGACCGTCCGTGCCAGGGTGGCTGGCCAGCGCCTCTCCGGTTTTTCGTCCACCCTGAACCAGGTTAATGACGCCCGGTGGGATGCCCGCCTCATGCCAGAGACGGATGACAACGTCAGCAGTCAGGGGCGTCAGCTCGCTGGGTTTAAACACCACGCAGTTTCCAGCGATCAGGGCCGGGATGATATGTCCGTTTGGCAGGTGTCCCGGGAAGTTGTATGGCCCGAAAACGGCCAGCACGCCATGAGGGCGGTGACGCAGGGACGCAACGCCGTCGGCCATTTCAGAGATCACCTCTCCCGTGCGCTGGTGATAGGCTTTCTGTGAAATAGATATTTTGCCGATCATGGCCTGCACTTCGGTCAGGGTTTCCCAGCGGGGTTTGCTGGTTTCACGGCTGATAGTGGCAGCCAGCTCGTCCCGGTTCAGCTGTAACAGCTCACCAAAACGAGCGATGATTTCCTGACGCTGGGCGAAGGTCTTACCAGCCCAGGCAGGAAAGGCCTTTCGTGCCGCTTCGCAGGCTTCTGATACGTCCTCAGCACTGGCTTCATTGCCCTGCCAGAGCAGCAGGTTATCCAGCGGCTCGTACTTGCTCAGGGCATTTCCGCTGCCCTGTCGCCATGTGCCATTGATATAAAGTGAGGCGTGACTGGTCATAATGTTTCCCGTGAGTTGAGCGCAACGATGTGAACCTGATCCCCTTCACCGATGCCAAGAGCGTCGCAGTCAGCCTCGGTCAGAGCAACGGTGTCTGCTTCTGGGGTGAAAGTGCTGAGAACAGCGCGATAGTTCAGGTAGTTTGTGTTTGAAACCAGACAAAGCACCCCCTCGGCCGGCGGCTGGCCGCAGACAGCCCGGAGACATTTGCTTTCACGCATCACCCGGAGCTTGCTGAGTTCAGCCTCAAGCGTGGGGCCACCATCAAAGATATCTACGAATCCCTGATAGCTCAGGCCCTCAGCTTCGAGCAGCTTTCTGGCGGGTTCCGTGTGTGGATGCACCACGCTGATGACTTCACGGGCATCAGCGGGCAGGAAGTCGATATATAGCGGGTTTCGCGGCATCAGTTCTGCGATAAACGCCTTCTGCCCGGTACCGCTGAGGTAGTCTGCCCGGACAAAGTCCATGTTGAAAAAGTGCTGTCCGAGCGCGGCCCAGAACGGAGAGCGCCCGTTCTCATCAGAGTAGCCGCGCATCTCCGCAATGACTTTGGGAGAAAAGTGCTCACGGAACGCCGAAATAAACAGCAAACGGATTTTGGACAGGAGCTTGCCGTTGTGGCTGTGCCGGTAATCCGGGTCCAGGAAAAGCGTGCAGAGCTCGCTGTGACCGGTTAAGTCATTACTCAGATAGAGCGTAGGCATCGCCTTATATACACTGAGTTCTCTTGAGGCATGAACCTGATTGCCGACGCGGAAGTTATACCAGGGCTCAGAGAGACCAACGGCCACCTCAATGGCACTGATACCCACCACGCGGCCAACCGCCGTATCTTCCAGCACCAGCACATAGCCCTGATCCATTTTATCGAGCTCTCCGCGCAGCGTTTTTCGTGCACGTTCGATGCGTGCGGCCAGCGTGACGTCATTGACCGGCAGTGACGTCAGTCCGAATCCGGCTTTTTCAGCCAGAATCAGCAAATCATCCAGATCGCGGGGTTCCGCGTGGCGGATAAGCATCATGACTGCGGTGCCTGTGTTGCAACGAATCGGGTCATCGCGCGCTCAAGACGGTGAAGTCCCTCATCGATGTCAGCAAACGGAATGATCAGGGAAGGCGTGAGACGCACGACGTTCGGCCCGGCAATCAGCAAAAGCAATCCTTCTTCGCTGGCAAGCGTTGTGAGCTGCTTCGCTTTGCCACTAAACCGGCTTTCCATCTGGCAACCGAGCAGCAGGCCTGCGCCGCGGATTTCGGTAAACACACCGAATTTCTCGTTGAGGCGCGAAATGCCCTCAACAAAATAGCGGTGTCGTTCACGAACGCCCTCAAGCACTTCAGGCGTATTGATGAAGTTAAATACGGCGCCAGCCACCGCTGACGCCAGCGGATTGCCACCGTATGTCGTGCCGTGCGTTCCAGGGGACATAGATGCCGCCAGTGCATCAGTGGTCAGCATTGCGCCGATCGGAAATCCACCACCCAGCGCTTTTGCCGTGGTCAGCACATCAGGCACAACGCCATAGGCCATATACGCATAGAGGTCACCGGTACGTCCCACGCCTGTCTGCACTTCATCGAAAATGAGCAGTGCCTTATGCTTGTCACACAGTGCTCTCAGTCCCTGCAGAAAATCCGCGTCAGCCGGGAGAACACCACCTTCCCCCTGAACCGGCTCAACAATTACCGCGCAGGTTTCGTTGCTGATCAGGTCAGCGACTGCCGCCAGGTCGTTATAAGGCACGTGTTCAATGCCCTGTGGTAACGGTGCGAACTCTTCGGAGTATTTTGGCTGACCACCGGCGCTCACGGTAAACAGGGTGCGCCCATGAAAGGCATTGTTAAAGGCAATAATGCCGGTTTTACCTGGCTGGCCGTTATCGCGCGCCACCTTACGGGCCAGCTTCAGTGCCGCCTCATTGGCCTCTGCACCGGAATTGCAGAAGAAGGCTTTATCGGCAAAGGTTGACTCTGTCAGTTGTTTTGCCAGACGCAATACCGGTTCATTGGTATAACCGTTACCGAGGTGCCAGAGAAGATTGCCCTGCTCCTGCAGCGCCTGAACGGCTACGGGATGGGCGTGTCCCAAGGCATTAACCGCGATGCCACCAGCAAGGTCTATATACTGATTACCGGCCTGATCCCAGAGATGGGAACCTTTTCCTCTTACGGGAATAAATTCTGCTGGCGAATAAGCGGGAACCATCAGGCTGTCGAAATTACTGCGTTGAATATTCGTCTCGTTCACGATGAACCTCAGTATTCTGTCTTATTTCAGGCGCAGGAAACCCTGTAGGGTATCAGCAATCTGCGCCCCTCATTACGCATATACTTTTTGCGTGTGAATATGACTCTTATTTGTTTCGGCAACCCTGTAACTATAAAAAATAGGCCTGCATGCAGGCCATTAAATGACACATACAAGGAAGCGATATCAAAAATAAATTTAATTAATATTTTGCGATTGCTTTTTTATTTAACGGCAGACGGTGTTATATCCACACCAAACCATTTGATGCTCAGCTTTTTGAGGGTACCGTCCTGACTCAGTGATTTAATTCCGCTATTAAGCTGTTCTTTAAGCGCGCTGTCGCCCTTACGCAGTCCGATGCCCACTTCCCCGAAAGCTTTACCCTGGAAGAGCGGACCGGTCAGCTTCGCATCTTTCATATCGTCCCGCTTAAGCGACGTCTGCAGTACAGTGACGTTGCCCAGCAGCGCATCAATACGGCCAGCAGCAAGATCCATCGTGGCTTCATCCATGGTCTTGTATTCGCGCACTTCAGCTGACGGTAAGCGTGATGCCATGAATGTGGCTCCCGTGGTTGAAGCCTGTACCCCAACGATTTTTCCACTCAGTTGTTTATCGATAATTCCGATGGCTTTATCAGCTTTTTCTTTATCCGCTTCCAGACCCAGGTTGATGCCGGTGGAGTCTAAATCGCCTGCAGGGCTTCCATTTAAAACCAGGAACGAGTTAGTGGAGGCAGCGTAAGGTGAAGAGAAGTCAATAACCTCCAGGCGTTTCGGCGTAATGCTCATAGAGGCAACAATCGCATCGTATTTTCCGGCATTCAGCGAGGGGATCAGACCATCCCAGCTCTGGTTGCTGACCAGGCACTTCGCTTGAATACGGGTGCACAGCGCATCTGCAAATTCAATTTCAAATCCATCAAGCTTTCCTGATGCGTTGGTAAAGGACCAGGGGGCAAAAGAGGCTTCGGTTGCAATTTTAATGGTGTCCTGAGCCTGTGCAGGAACTGCTGCTGCGGAGAGAATGGCAATGAGTGTGGCAAGGGCTAGTTTCATTTTACTGTCCTGATTTTTTTGTGATGTTGGTTTCAATCGGCACGCTGGAACGCAGCGTGCCGGTAAACTCCCGGCTGTAAACATCACCGGGTTGGCGAAATCAGAAATAGCTTCGTTTGAGCGTTTGTTTCCCGGACGATGCCTCCGTTGAGGTCTTTTTCTCAAGCAACCGAATAATGCTGACCATCAGGAAATTCAGTCCCAGATAAATAACACCGGCAGCGGCAAAAACTTCGACCGGGCGATAGGTTTCTGAAATCGCCTGTGCTGCAAGCCCCGTGACCTCCATCAGCGTGATTGTTGAGGCCAGGGCGGTGGCTTTCACCATCAGGATGATTTCATTGCCATATGCTGGGAGCATGCGAACCAGAGCCTGTGGGATAATGATGCGGCGGTACATCAGTACGGTGCTCATGCCACAAGCCATGGCGGCTTCAACCTGCCCTCTTGGCACGGTGATAATTGAGCCGCGAATAATCTCCGCGACGTACGCTGCCGTATTCAGTGACATCGCCAGAACAGCACACCACCATGGCTGGCGCAGGAGCGGCCAAAGCACACTGGACCGCAGCTCAGGGTACTGGCTCAGACCGTAATAAATCAGGTAAATCTGGACAAGAAGTGGGGTTCCACGGAAAAGGGCGATGTAGGCACGCGCAAATGCATCCAGCAATGCCCAGCCTGAGGTTCGCATCAGGGCCAGCACCAGCCCAAGGCAACCACCGCATGCAATAGACGTTGCTGCAAGCTGCAGTGTCAGAGGAATACCGGGCAGCATGCGAATAAACATTTCATAGATGAACGTGGCTTCGTTTAGCATGTTTATTGCCCTGAATTGCGGTTAAGGGATCGCATGGTATATTTTTCTGCGCGGGCAAAACCACGCCCTGATATCCATGAAATAGCGAAGTAAATCAGCGCGGCCGCCAGGTAGAACGTAAAATATTTGTGCGTTGAACCGCCGGCAATTTGCGACTGTCGCATAAGTTCGACCACGCCAATGACAGACAGCAACGCCGTTTCTTTCAGAACCATCTGCCAGACATTACCAATCCCGGACAGTGCATGTCGGAAGGCAAGTGGCAGAACAATCCGAACCATTCGCTGGCGAAGGCGCATGCCAAAAGCCAGCGCAGCCTCTATTTCACCTTTATCGATAGCCTGAATCGCTCCACGGAAAACTTCCGTAAGGTAAGCACCCGAAACAATCCCCAGCGCAAAGACGCCAATGGCAAATTCCGGCGCTCCGACAAATCCCTTTGCCCCGAACAAATGTGCTATCGCTGTCAGAGCGCTTGATGACCCGAAGTAAAACAAATAAACAACGAGCAGATCGGGAATGCCCCTCATAATAGTGGTGTAAACACGGGTCAAGGCTTGCAACACGTGTATGCCAGATAAGGCAGAAAGCGCGCCACAAATGCCAAACACTGCACCCAGGCACATCCCTGCGATAGCGAGGCCAAGCGTGGTTATCAACGCACTCAGCAGCAGATAACCCCACCCTCCCTCTCCGAACGAGAAAAGTTCAAATATCGACATAGCTCAACCTTCGTATTGCACAAATGCTTATTCACTGTTACAGCAGTGTTGCAACGGAATGGCGAATGTGAAAAATCAAAATTTGCCGACCTTGCATTACTAAATATTATGCTTCCTATTACACATTGAATCACGTGGGATTTTGGTGTTAGTTTGAGCTGAATACTGATTATTTATGACCTCAACTCCTCCTTACTGTATTCACCTGTAGCTTTACAGATCTCTGCTCACAGGATTCAAGGATTTTACCGGTACAGGAGAATTGCGTCATAAGGAGATGTTATGCACCAGACGCACCGCCTAAATCTAAGACAGGTCGAAGCATTCCGGGCAGTAATGCTGACAGGACAGATAACCGCCGCGGCCGAGCTCATGTTTGTGACTCAGCCCGCCGTCAGCCGGCTGATTGCCGATTTTGAAAGGGCAACTAATCTTCATCTGTTTGATCGGCGCGGCAACCGGCTGCTTCCGACGCCGGCTGCGTTCACGTTAATGCGGGAAGTACAGAGTGCCTTTGTGGGACTGGACCGGATAGGACGTGCGGCGCAGGATATTGGTCGTAACTTCGCCGGTACGCTGCGAATATTTGCCATGCCAGCTCTGGCAGCGGGTATGCTTGCGCGCTATGTAGGGCGCTTTGTCCGGGGCCGAAAAGGTCTGCACGTCTCTCTCGAAGCAGCGACGTCACCCGCTGTTATCGAAAAAGTCGCCTCGGGTGATGCTGAACTGGGCTATGTGGATTTTCAGTTCAACCGTGCAGGTATGCTTTGTCGCCAGCGTTCAATTGATGCCGTGGTGGCCCTGCCGCAAGGCCACCCGCTGGCTGAAAAAATGGTGCTGACCCGCAGCGATCTTATTGGTGAAAACATCATCGAAGTGGATCCCGGCTCAACCTATTCAAAAAGACTGAGTCTGATTCTTGAGGGTATCGAACGCACATCAACGATTGAAACCAACCAGTCACTGACGGCCTGTTCAATCGTGCTCGAAGGTGGGGCTATTGCCGTTATCGACCACTTTGCTGCATCCGAGTTTCTGGACAGAGGACTGATCATCAGACGTTTTGAACCCTCTCTTGAAGCGGGTTTCACGGAGCTTAGCGCGGTGGAATCCCGCCGGGGTGATTTGACAACGGAGTTTTCAGATGGATTCTGGAGATTTTTACAGGAAGAGCTGATGCTCCCCAAAGAGTAGCGCGCATCCAGCGAGAGGGTCATAACTAAATACTATGAAAGAGTCCAGTGTGCTTATCGGGTGCATTCATCCTCCTCTTAAATGAACATGCAGGGAGTATTTTCGAACAGCCCAGCGCGGGAGAATCAGGATATGAAGGTTAACAGGCTGACGACGTGCGCCAGCCTGCTGATTTAAAATTGCAGCAACACTCTTCATCTCAGGAGCGAGGAGAAAGATCCACCCCGAACCATTTCTCACTGAGTTTTTTAATTGTGCCGTCGTCACGCAGAGATTTAATTCCGGCATCCAGCTGAGATTTCAGTGCAGCATCTTCTTTACGCAGTCCTATTGCAACAGAGTTAAACGGCGACCCCACCAGCGTAGGACCGGCAAGCTGGGCAATACTTGCATCTTTCCGTTTGAGCGCATCACTCAATACGGTGATGTTTGCCATGACTGCGTCAACGCGTCCGGCAAGCAAATCAAGTTCAGACTCATCAAACGTTTTATATTCACGAACCTCTACCCCTTTTAATTTGTCGTGCAGGAAAGAGGCCGCTGTTGTGGACACCTGAACGCCAACCGTTTTTCCCCTGAGTTCCCGTGCCATATTAGCCAGTTCTGCATCAGCCATGTTTCCAGCGTCTGACAGATCGAACGTTTTTCCGGTCGATTTCATGTTCGCAAGAGGACCATCTTTTAGCACCATAAACGTATTAGGTGACGCTGCGTAAGCTTCGGAAAATCCGATAACTTCCTGTCGCTTTGGCGTAATCGTCATTGCCGCTACGATCGCATCAAACTTGCCTGATTTGAGTGCCGGGATCATCCCATCCCAGTTCTGAGCTGATACTTTGCATTCAGCCTTAATTCGTGCGCAAAGCGCATTTGTGAGGTCAATTTCAAAACCATCCAGCTTGCCGCTGTCATTGACGAACGACCAAGGTTTATAAGCCCCTTCAGTAGCAATCTGAATAGTATCCTGCGCATAAGTTGAAAAAGTTGAAAACGCAGCAGCAGCAAACAGGGTTGCAATAGCAAATTTCATAATTATGGCCTTTCATGTTGAATAAAATAGAAAGTCAGTGCGGCTTATTGACCGTGCCTTGTTTAAAGTTGTTTTTTTACAGATGCGGTTTTATTGGGAAGAATAATTTCGTGAAATTAGTCTTTTTCATGGTTTCATTAACGTTTAAAACCTGTCAGCAGTGTTGCCACGAAGCCTGTTTACTGAATAATAAAAAATAAGATGGCTGTCATGAGTGAATGTTATGCCCGAAACTAATACAATGTGTCCAGTCAGGTTTCATGGGACAAATATCAATTAATATCAGAATGATAGACTCATCCCTCAAAAACATTCAGTAACGAGCTTTTCTTTAACTCATTCGTCAGATAAGAAAACACTATGGCCCTCAGCAACAAGTATGATTTTTTATTGCCCTGAAGAAATTATGAATTTTTCTTTGAAAAAACAACGATTAAATAACTGTATTCAGCAAGGCCTAGCCCGGTTTAATGCATGCATAACATTTACGCATGAAAGTCCTTCTGAAACTCATTTGAATTGGCATTCTTCACGCTGTTTCATATCCATGACTGCGGTGCCGAAGCTGTATAACCTCGCAAGCATCCTGTCACGCAGCACCTGTATTTCTGGGCTCCCGAGAAAACACTGTAAAAGACCCGGACAATTTGTTGTCTTTTACTCAAGGCCAGTGGACTACCCTTGGCCGTTTACTCGTTCAGTACCAGACAGCAGCACTGTTTATTATTCAGCCTGTAGGAACTCCGCATAATGCAACGTGAGTATGACCTGATAGTTGTGGGTGCTGGTATGACTGGCGCAGCTATCGCCTGGGGACTATCAAAGCTGCCGCTTCGCGTTCTGATGCTGGATGCCGAAGACACGGATCTCCGGGCCGCTAAAGCGAACTTTGGTCTCGTCTGGTCAGCAGGTAAAGGGCTTGGGGATCCGGCCTATCAGCGCCTCTCCGTGGAGGCGGTCTCACAATGGCCCGCCTTTGCCCGGGAGCTCGAAGACGAAAGCGGGCTCACCCTCAATTATGAAAATAATGGTGGGCTGGAGTTTTGCCTGAGCGAAGAAGAATTTTCCAACTTTTCCCGTGAGATGAGTGAGTGGATTGCTCAGATGCCGGAACTCTCGCATCCAGTCCAGATGTTACGCCGCAGCGAACTGAACGCCCGCTTTCCCGATATCAGGCTGGGCAAAGACGTTGTGGGTGCGTGTTTCGGCCCGACTGACGGACACGTCAATCCACTGCGCCTGCTTTCGGCGCTTCATAAAGCCTTTCTACTGCGCGGTGGCTTTATTCAGAATAACAGCCGCGTCAGACAGATTTCATCCCTTGCAGACGGTGGCTTTGAGGTCATCACAGAGCATGCGAGTTTCCGTTCGGGTCAAGTCCTGCTGGCTGCAGGGCTGGGTAACGTAACGCTGGCACCAATGGTGGGGCTTGAAGCTCCCGTCGCCCCCCTTCGCGGCCAGTTGCTTGTCACAGAAAGGCTGGCATCGTTCCTTCCACTGCCATCAGGCGAAATTCGTCAGACTGCTGAAGGAACCGTGATGATCGGTGCCACGCATGAAGATGTGGGGTTTGACCTCTCGACAACCACTGCCGGTGCAACCCGTATGGCGGCGAGAGCGATAAAGACACTGCCTGCGCTCTCAGGCGCAAAAATAGTCCGGCAGTGGTCCGCTCTGCGGATCATGACGCCAGACGGCAGCCCGGTATATGCCTCTTCTGTAACCTGCCCGGGCGCGCATCTTGCCGTGTGCCACTCCGGCGTCACCCTGGCGTCTTTCCACGCCAGCCAGTACGCGCGGATCCTGGCATCAGGCGACACCTACCCGGACAGCCTTTCACCTTTTCATTACGGACGGTTCCATGTTCAGGAAGCTTAATCAGCCAGCCGGCTCTCAAAAGCTTGTTATCTATATCGACGGAGTGGCAACGGAAGCGGAAGCAGGCGAAACCGTCGCTGCCGTCCTGCTACGCCAGAGCAAACTGATGAGCCGGACCACGCCGGTACAGATGAGCGAACGGGCCCCTTACTGCATGATGGGCGTCTGTTTTGACTGTCTGGCCGTGGTTAACGGACAGGGATCGGTTCAGACCTGTCTGGTCACCGTTGAGGACAATATGCATGTTGAGCGCCAGATGGGCCGCCGGAGTCTGAACAAATGAGCCGCAAATTTGATGTGATTGTCGTTGGCGCGGGACCGGCAGGAATGAGTGCGGCGATCCGGATGCGGACGTTCGGACTGTCAGTGCTGGTCGTGGATGAACAGCCGGGACCGGGCGGCCAGCTCTGGCGCAATATTGAAGGTGTTGCCGGTTCGCCTCTGGGACAGATCCTGGGTAAAGAGTATGAATCAGGTGCTTCAGTGGCAGCTGATTTCAGGGCCTGTGGAGCCGTTTATGAGCCCAACACCCAGGTCTGGCAGTTAGAGCCTTCATGGCGGGTATTTCTTCGCAGGGACGGGAAAACTGAATCCGTTGAGGCCAAAGAGATTGTTCTGGCCACCGGCGCACAGGAAAGACCTGCGCCGTTCCCGGGATGGACGCTGCCCGGCGTAATGCCGGTGGGCGGCGCACAGATCCTGCTGAAAAATGCCAGACAGATACCTGAAGGCCCGACCTGGGTCGTCGGGAGTGGTCCCCTTCCCATTCTTTACATGGCTCAGGTTATCCGGGCAGGCGGCACTATAGAGGGCTGGCTCGATACCAGCGCGCCCGGAGAATGGCGCCGTGCGCTTCCCTGGCTCAGGGAGGCATTCTGGGGTCGTAAAGACATTCTCAAAGGTCTCGTCTGGCTGAACCAGATAAAGCGCTCCGGTACGCGTCGCATTCGTGGCATTCAGTCTTTCCGCGCGCTGGGTGAAGGCCGTCTTCAGGAACTGGAATATACCCTTTCCAGTGGTGTGACCCGACGGGTCAGCGTGAATGCCGTGCTTGTGCACGAAGGTGTTGTCCCGTCTGTTCACGTGACGCGATCGCTGGGGTTGCAACATCACTGGAGTCATCAGCAGAACTGCCTGGTGCCCACGCTTGATATCTGGGGAAGAGGCAGTATTGCTGGCATCTCTGTTGCCGGAGACGGCGCCGGTATTGGCGGCGGACTGGCGGCCTGTACACGCGGCGAAATTGTGGCGCTGGGCATTGCTCTCCGGGCCGGCCTTCTGGCGCAGAAAAAGGCAGATGCGCTGGCACTGCCGTTACGGTTAAGGTTGAAGAAACTGCTGGGGATTCGCCCCATGCTTGATGCCCTTTACCCGCCTCCTCAGCGTCTGGTCTCACCGGCGGACGAAACCATTGTGTGCCGGTGCGAAGAACTCACCGCCGGCGACATCCGGCGGGCGGCCGCTCTGGCCTCACCGGGCATAAACCAGCTGAAGGCGTTTACACGCGCGGGCATGGGCCCCTGTCAGGGCAGGCAATGTGGATACACCATTGCCAATATCATCGCCTCAGAACAGAAACGTCAGGTTACGCAGCAGGATTTTTACCGTATTCGACCACCGCTGAAACCTGTCACGTTGGGTGAAATTATCTCTCTACAAGTAGACGACTAAATGCTCCATATATGATGTTTTAAATGTATGTTCGCTGCATCGCTAATTTGCGTAGCCGACCTATGGTCGGCTTTTCTTTTATTTTAAGGATATAAAGTGATGTTGCCCTTCGTCAGTTTTCAGATATCAGCGAGCGCGGCACATCTCATCTTTATCCCATTCCAGCGCAAGTGTTCCGGCGAAATTGACCTATACCTTTAAGTACTAACTCCTACCCGCGGGCATCAAGCACAAGAGCATAAACGGCGCGATTCATTGAAAAAGCAATTATCTACAAAGGGTTAGAGTCTTCCATTGCCGCTCTTACTCTGAGAATGGTCTGTCGTGTAGTATTGAATTCACGGGCAATCGCGCTGATGGTTAGACCTGTCGTCTTCCTCATCTTTCTGTCCCTCTTCTGATAAGGCAGAACTCTGCCGGCAGCCTGTCGAGCAACGCGCGGCGAAATACATTCGGTAATCCTCTCCCGGCTACAACATCAGCAATCAGAACTGATATGACGCTAATCTGCAGGAAGAGGCACAGGACAAAACCAATCTGATGCACCAGTTCCGCAGCAGGCATATTACGAAGAGCATTAATCAGCCGGATGGCATCCTGTGGGGAACCCCAGGCGAGAATACCGATACCGCCCAGCATCACCGCCGGCGTATACAACAGCCCCCGGCTGATAACCCGTCCGGTCAGGCCAGTAAGCTCCCACCTTTGCTGGCGAAACACCTCATCATCCCGGAGTATTTCCCATTCCAGTCGGGCCTTTTCATGGCGCGGCACCTCGGCCACCACCTGAATACCGTCGCGAATACTGACCAGCGGTGTGACCTCTGGCTTTCTCATCCGGTCGATGTGACGGGTATAAAGGGCAAGGCCTGCCCAGAACAGCGCAACAGACGATAAAAGCAGATAAAACCCACTCCCCCGTAAAACAGAAGGGAACAGGAGCATAAGAACCATCGCAAGCACGATACCGCAGAAATAACAGAACAGCTGCTGCTGTGTGCGCAGAATAAAATATTTAAACATAGTAACATTCCTTTCCATTTGATAATTAGCGCTCGATAAGAATGCCTGTGCATTTCATAAATCACCCGTCGTGATGCAATGAAAATATTGAAATCAGTTAAATTCTGAAAGTGGATGATTTAAATTGAAAATTGAGCACTTATAAACGTCACATACCCCGGGGACGAGGCAGTCCCGAATCGGCCATTCAGTATACCGAACGGCTTGTAATTCTTCGCGCCTGCCCATACCTGGGCAACACACACGCCTCAGCCACAACGCCTTTCACCCTTTTACCTCTCTTTCGTTTGAATATATTTTTCTGACTATGAGACAATAAGAAAAACAACAGACCTTTCCGGACAAGAGTAACACCAGTACGGACGCAGTCACATATAATAACCGCACCATACAGGGTTAATGTTTTTTAAGAGGATGTGGAATCTGTCAGATCGGGAATATCCCCCACCTGACAGCCTATATTTATTCCGTTATAAATCTTTCCAGTCAGGTAATTTATTCACCTTTCGCCGCCAAAGATGAAACAGTGCCATCGTCAGGCCAAATAATACGCCCGCGATAAGACTGATTTTGCAAGCGAACAGGGGTGGCATCCCCTGGGCCCGCCACACCATCCAGTACATCCACAGTCCGTATCCGACGGAGAAAGAGCCTGTCATCACGCCAAAAACCTGCCAGAGCGGAGCAAACGGCAGCGGGGGAATGTTTATCCCCAGCCGCCACAACAGTCGTATCAGAAGCGGTGCATAATTGCTTTTCCACATCTTACGGCTGGCCATTATCGCCAGCGCCTTTTGTTTCCGCGCTTCAAAATCCATTTCCTCACCTCTGTTGTATTCAGTCAGCAGACTGGCTCCGCATACGCTCAGTTCGCATGAGTTCTTTCATCATGCGCTCACTGGCGTACTGCGCTTCCTCTGCAGTGACGGTCGCGACGGCGTTCCCCTGCAGATCATAGCGGGAAGCTCCCACCTTCATCCGGGACAGATAGCCCGCAGACCGGGTCAGACTCTTCAGGCACTTAATCACCTGTTTATGCGACAGCGGCAGGTCGCGGTTCACTATGTCGGAAAACAGCTGTTCGCGCATTCCTGTTGCCAGCAGACGGGGGGAGTTTCCGTCGAACAGCTGTGGCCAGAACGCCTTGAGGGTCATGATGGCCTGTTCCGGCGGCAGCAGGCGAAGATAACGCACCGGAGGTGGCGTCTTTACCGCTTTAACCGGCACCGTCGCAGCGTTGCGCGCGGCGGCTTCGGCCGCTGGTTTAACCTTCTCAAGTTTCGCTTTCTTTGCCTTCCAGGCTGGCGGGGACGAGACCACCACGACCTTCTTTCGGCGCACCACACCAGGAGCAGGGGTCGCCTCTGCGGAGGTCGTACTGTTCTCCGCCGGTTTTCTTTTCAGGCTCAGTACAGGGCGTTTTTCTTCTGCCATAACAATTGCCTATCGTTCAGTTAATAAGAGCTACTATACCTGAACGACATCGCCCTTTCCTGTTCCTGCATTCACATTGAGACGACAATACCCAGTACCGCTAGGTGCACGGCATAGAACATCACGAAGAACTGCCGTGGCCAGAAGCGTTTCACACGTTCTCCGGCAGATGAACACACCATCAGCGTCAGCAGCGCAATCGCCAGCCCGGCCACCGATTCACTCACGTCATGCATATTCATCAGCAACACCATGAGGGCCCACAGCACCCCGTATCCCAGCCGTTCCGGTGCATGCTGTGCGCGACAAAGCAGCCAGCTGGCGGTGAGCATGCCCACTCCGGCCATGCCGTAGCTGCCGGTTGACAGGGGTATCCAGACGACCAGCAGTCCAACAGCCGGGAGGGTGTAATACCAGGACGGCTGGCTGACCCACCGCAGGACCTGGCCCGTGACGGCAAAGGCGAACAGAATATTCCCGGTATACCACGGGTACCCGATGAGCATAAACGACACCTGGGCAACCAGCGCCCAGCCCCACAGGCTGTTCAGCTGCGACTGGCGTATTTCCGCGTGCCGGGCCAGATTCATTCCCCATGCCAGACCGAACAGCGGAAAACAACCGCGTCCCAGCATGCGCATTATCTCGTTATTGTGTGCCAGCAGTAACCCGGCATGGTCGGTGACCATCAGGACCAGGGCCACCGTTTTAATCATATCCGTCTGACCCGGTGTCCAGGTCAGTAATGCCTGCAGCCAGCGGTCAGCGGCTCTGAAACCCACTGTGTGTGCTGTCATCTCTGTATCCTTCTCTCTTTTTACCGCGCCCCGGCAGGGTGCCCGGTGTTAACCGGAGGCCCTACCGGGGCAGACAAGCCGCAGGCGCGTCAGTCGCCCCCGAGGGTTTTCTCGCGGTTCAGGTCGCGCACCATGTCCCGCTCCACAGCCTGCAGACGCTCACGTTGCAGACTTTCTGAAGCCACCTGCTGAATCGCCGCCTCCTGGCGCCGGAACTTAGGATCATCCGGTAGCGTCGTTTTCTCCGGGCCCGGCCGGTCACGCTCCAGTCCGCGGATGACGTCCCCGATAACCTCTTTCACCCGGTCCGCCGGCTCGCCGGCTTTACGCGCCTCCCCGGCCACTTCCCGGGCAGTCTGTTCCGCCTGTTTTTCCATTTCGCGGCGCTGCTGCTCTTCTGCCGCCCGCTGTGCCAGTACCTCTGGCGGGAGGATAATGTCAGCCCCGGCCTGCGGTACCGGAGCCACCGGCGCCGGATCAGCCCATACCCGCCCGCCGGTGATGGCCCCGGGGTTCCAGGGGCGGTCATCACCGGCCCGCCGCACCACCACTCCGGTATCGGGATTGTCGCGTGCCATTCTGACGCCCTCCCCCATATTCCCGGCCAGCAGGCTTTCACCGTTGCGGCTGTTCTGCAGCGCCACGAACCGGGCGGCGTCATTGCCCATAATCCGTCCCTCTCCGCCGATGGCCTCCAGCCGTCCGTCCCGATCGGTCAGCTGGCTGAGCCAGATACCGGCGGCTTTCCCGTTTTTATCAAATGCCGGCAGCGCCACATGCGGTTGAGGGTACTTTTTCCCCGGAGAAATGAATTTTCCTGGTGAATTTCCCTGTGCCAGACCGGACTGCTGCAGGGCTGCCCGGCCAGCGGCGGTTTCATCCAGTGGCCTTGCCCGCCCGAACAGAAGATCGGCTGTTTTCACCGCCCGGTCGTTACGGGGTTCAAGAATATCGTGCGCCGTCGCTTTCTCAGGTGAATGCTGGATGGCCTTTATCCAGCCCTCGCGTCTGTCGGTATAGACCTGCACATGCTGTTTCATGCGGGACAATCCCACGTAAGCAGACTCGAAGCTGGCCATTAGTTTTCGCGCCCCCACCATACCCTCCAGCGCGATGGCATACGGTTCGCTGGCCCCCTGGGCGCCGTGAGCCGTGATGGCGTAGGCGAGGTCGATGTGCTGCTGTGCTTCATCCGCCTTCGGGGTCAGCGTGCGGGTAGTTTTGCCATCAGAAAGCGTGACACTGTCACCCGAAACAGACTGCACCTCCCAGACGCTGTTGGCCACATAGCCGCGTTCCGGGTCACTCTTGCTGAAACGCATTCTGTCCCCCTGAGACACGGTGATCTCTTCCTGGCGATAAAGCGTCACACCTTCAGCAGAGGCTTCACGGGGAGAGATATATCGCTCCTTTCCTTCACTGTCAGTCAGGGTGATCAGCTGATTATCCTTATCCACATTGTCGATACGGTGGTATACGTTATCAACCAGCGCCACCGCCCCCTTGTGAGCTGTCCAAGTCGACAGTTTGCGCAGTTCACCGTCACGGATGTTGCTCGTGACCAGCACCGGCAGGGTGACTTCCTCCCTGCCAGTTTCCCCGTTCTCCCGCCTCGCTTCATGAATCAGACCGTTCAGTGCCCGCCGGTCATTATTCAGATGGGTTATAATCAGCGTCTGCGACTGTGCCTCCGGGGTCCGTCCGGTATAGTCCTTCACCAGTGCCTCGTAGAGCGTCGCGGGCTGGCCTGCCGGCAGGCTTTCCCCCTTGCTCAGCGCCTTACGTATCTCCTCTTCCTGCGTCGGCGTGAATTCCACCACTGAACTGCCCGGCACCCAGGCGCCTTCTTTCCTCGGTACTCGCTCCGGCGTGACCTGCTCGATGGTGGCCAGAGCACGATCTATATCCCGGTCAATCAGGCTGTAGACCGCTGGTCTCAGCTCAGGCACCTGGCGCACAATCTCTTTCATGATGGCAACGTCGGCGGCGCTGCGCTGCTGCATCAGCCTGAACGGCTGGCCCGGCGAAATGGACTGCAGCTGGTCGGTATCTCCGCTGAGCACTGCGCGACCTCCCCCGGCCGCAATCAGGCTCAGGGCTTTCGCCGTGTCTGACAACCCCACCATCGAACTCTCATCGAGCAGAAACAGCGTGTTGCTGAAATCGGGTGTCTGGCCATTGCGCTGCAGCAGCTGCGTGTCGTGGAGGAACGACGCCGTCGTGCGCGCGTCCACGCCGGCACTCTGCATTTCCCCGACCGCACGATGCGTCGGCCCCAGACCGATGACATGCGGGCGGGTCTCTTCCGGCAGCAGACTGATGGCACTCATGACTGCCCGGAACTGGGTGGTTTTCCCCACCCCGGCATACCCCTGAACCACCGTGAACCGGTCCGGGGTTTCCAGAATCATCCGGGTCGCCGCCCGCTGTCCGGCGGTCAGGTCCGTCATCAGACTGGCCGGCACGCGGTCCATCAGGGGGGCCACCGCGTCTTTGCCTTCCAGCACCCGGGTCAGGATGCTTTTCTCGGCATCCCAGGTCTGACGGGATATCAGCAGGTCGTTACCGTGGCCCGGGGAGACACCGACATTCAGCAACTGTCCGGACTTGATTTGTTTCTTAATGGTCATCTCAATAGACCACATCGGGACCTTATCACCCCCGGTTTCCAGTGCCGTCGCCAGCAGCTGGGGGCGGGTGAAGGTCAGGTCCTGGCTCTCTAGCAGCGGGATGGACAGGTGAATGGCCTGTTCTGCCGGGGTATGCAGTCCGGCCTTCTGCTGCGCAATGGCCGCATCCAGGTCCGTCTCTCCGGATCGGGTCTTCAGCTGCTCTGAGACCACGCTGAAGGCGGTATGCCGCGACAGCTTCTCCGTCGTGCGCGCCGCATCCTGCGCTGAGTACAGCCGGAGATGACTTCCGCTCTGCGCCAGCTGGT
>OKVJ01000267.1_pt1 | contig 22252 bp, 19 predicted proteins | sample 1606921 | NCBI WGS metagenome assembly OKVJ01 (sample SAMN03281016, study PRJEB24777) | human gut metagenome | isolation source: fecal sample PR161 from 1 month old female Malay infant, caesarean...
GAACTTTACTTTACGGATGTTCTTTGGCCCGATTTTGATGAACAAGACTTTGAAGGTGCGCTGCATGCCTTTGCCAATCGAGAGCGTCGTTTCGGCGGCACCGAGCCAGGTGGCGACAAAGCCTGATGGGGGTAGCTTTTGCTGAAGTATCGCCTGATTTCCGCTTTTGTTTTAATACCCATTGTCATTGCGGCGCTGTTTTTACTGCCCCCGGTGGGATTCGCCATTGTCACGCTGGTAGTGTGCATGCTTGCCGCGTGGGAATGGGGACAGTTTAGCGGCTTTACCTCGCGCAGCCAGCGAGTATGGCTTGCGGTACTCTGTGGCTTTATCCTGGCCATAATGCTGTTTACGTTGCCTGAATATCACCATGATATTCATCAACCGCTGGTTGCCGGCTCCTTGTGGATGTCGTTGGCCTGGTGGGTTGTTGCGCTGTTACTGGTGCTTTTTTATCCAGGTTCGGCCGCAATCTGGCGTCATTCAAAAGTGCTGCGACTGATTTTTGGTTTGCTCACCATTGTTCCGTTTTTCTGGGGCATGGTCGCGCTGCGCGCCTGGCACTATGACGAAAATCACTACAGCGGTGCGATCTGGCTGCTTTATGTGATGATTCTCGTCTGGGGGGCTGACTCCGGGGCCTATATGTTTGGTAAACTGTTTGGCAAACATAAGCTGGCACCAAAAGTTTCGCCGGGGAAAACCTGGCAAGGCTTCATCGGCGGCTTGTTTACGGCAGCGATCATCTCCTGGGGCTATGGCGTCTGGGCAGATCTGGCCGTGGCACCGTCAATACTGCTGGTGTGCTCGATTTTTGCTGCACTTGCCTCAGTGCTCGGTGATTTAACCGAAAGTATGTTTAAGCGTGAAGCAGGGATTAAGGACAGCGGACATCTTATTCCAGGGCATGGCGGTATACTGGATCGCATTGACAGCCTTACAGCGGCTGTTCCAGTATTTGCTTGCCTGCTTTTACTGGTATTCGGGACGATTTAACGGAAGGTTTTATGCTGAGCATTCTCTGGAATCTGGCGGCGTTCATTGTTGCACTGGGTGTACTGATTACCGTGCATGAATTTGGCCATTTCTGGGTTGCTCGCCGTTGTGGTGTGCGGGTAGAGCGATTCTCCATTGGTTTTGGCAAATCACTCTGGACGCGCACCGATCGTCACGGCACGGAATTTGTCATCGCCCTTATCCCGCTTGGCGGCTACGTCAAAATGCTCGACGAACGTGTTGAGCCTGTCGCTCCCGAACTGCGACACAGTGCGTTTAACAACAAAACCGTTGGACAACGCGCCGCTATCATCGCTGCCGGACCGGTAGCCAACTTCATCTTTGCGATTTTCGCTTACTGGCTGGTGTTTATCATCGGCGTCCCTGGCGTGCGTCCGGTAGTGGGGGATATTGCCCCTGACTCCATCGCGGCGAGTGCGCAAATTACCTCCGGGATGGAACTTAAAGCGATTGATGGCATCGAAACCCCTGATTGGGATGCCGTGCGACTGCAGCTGGTAGCCAAAATTGGCGATCCGCAGACAACTATCAGCGTATCGCCGTTTGGGTCAGACGCGCGTCAGGACAAAGTACTGGATTTACGCCACTGGCGTTTCGAGCCAGACAAAGAGGATCCCGTCGCTGCGCTGGGCATTCGTCCCCGCGGCGCGCAGATTGAGCCGGTATTAGCCGAAGTACAGGCAAATTCGGCGGCGAGCAAAGCGGGTTTGCAAGCTGGCGACAGGATCGTTAAAGTCGATGGTCAACCATTAACAGAGTGGATGACCTTTGTTACTCTGGTGCGCGATAATCCGGGGACGTCCCTCGCGCTGGACGTTGAAAGGCAAGGCAGTCCGCTTTCGCTGACGCTGATCCCGGATACGAAGTCGGTCGGCAAAAAGGCAGAAGGGTTTGCAGGCGTTGTGCCAAAAGTGATCCCGCTGCCAGATGAGTACAAGACAATACGCCAGTATGGGCCGTTCAGCGCCATTCTTGAAGCCACGGATAAAACATGGCAACTGATGAAGCTGACGGTCAACATGTTGGGGAAATTGATAACCGGTGATGTGAAACTGAACAACCTCAGTGGGCCAATCTCGATTGCTCAGGGGGCTGGGATGTCAGCGGAGTTCGGGGTGATTTACTATCTCATGTTCCTCGCGCTTATTAGCGTGAACCTTGGGATTATCAACCTGTTCCCGCTTCCCGTTTTAGACGGGGGTCATCTGCTGTTTTTAGCGATTGAAAAGCTAAAAGGCGGGCCGGTATCCGAGCGAGTTCAAGACTTTAGTTATCGCATTGGCTCGATTTTGCTGGTGCTGTTAATGGGGCTTGCACTTTTCAATGATTTCTCTCGGTTGTAAGAGAGTTAGTTAGGAAGAACGCATAATAACGATGGCGATGAAAAAGTTGCTCATAGCGTCGCTGCTGTTTAGCAGCGCCACCGTATACGGTGCTGACGGGTTCGTAGTGAAAGATATTCATTTCGAAGGCCTTCAGCGTGTCGCCGTTGGTGCGGCCCTCCTCAGTATGCCTGTGCGCCCCGGCGATACGGTTAATGATGAAGATATCAGTAACACCATCCGTGCTCTGTTTGCCACCGGCAACTTCGAGGACGTCCGCGTCCTGCGCGATGGTGATACGCTGCTGGTACAGGTAAAAGAACGTCCAACGATCGCCAGTATCACTTTCTCCGGCAACAAGTCGGTGAAAGATGACATGCTCAAGCAAAACCTTGAAGCATCGGGTGTTCGTGTGGGTGAATCTCTGGACCGCACAACCCTTTCAGACATTGAAAAAGGTCTGGAAGACTTCTACTACAGCGTCGGTAAATACAGCGCCAGCGTGAAAGCGGTTGTCACTCCGCTTCCGCGTAACCGTGTTGACCTGAAGCTGGTCTTCCAGGAAGGTGTTTCTGCGAAGATCCAGCAGATCAACATCGTGGGTAACCACGCGTTCAGCACCGACGAACTGATCTCGACCTTCCAGCTGCGCGATGAAGTGCCGTGGTGGAACGTGGTTGGCGATCGTAAATACCAGAAACAGAAGCTGGCGGGCGACCTTGAAACCCTGCGCAGCTACTATCTGGATCGCGGTTATGCTCGCTTCAATATCGACTCGACTCAGGTCAGTCTGACTCCGGACAAGAAAGGTATCTACATTACGGTTAACATCACTGAAGGCGATCAGTACAAGCTTTCTGGTGTTGAAGTGAGTGGTAACCTGGCGGGGCATTCTGCTGAGATCGAATCGCTGACCAAAATTCAGCCGGGCGATCTGTACAGCGGATCCAAAGTCACCAAAATGGAAGACAGCATTAAGAAGCTGCTCGGCCGCTATGGTTATGCCTATCCGCGCGTACAAACTCAGCCGGAAATCAACGATGCGGATAAAACCGTTAAGCTGCACGTTAACGTTGATGCGGGTAACCGTTTCTACGTGCGTAAGATCCGCTTCGTCGGTAATGACACCTCTAAAGACTCCGTTCTGCGTCGTGAAATGCGTCAGATGGAAGGGGCGTGGCTGGGCAGCGACCTGGTCGACCAGGGTAAAGAGCGTCTGAACCGTCTGGGCTATTTTGAAACCGTAGATACTGAAACTCAGCGTGTACCGGGCAGCCCGGATCAGGTTGATGTCGTTTATAAAGTGAAAGAGCGTAACACCGGTAGCTTTAACTTCGGCGTGGGCTACGGCACGGAAAGCGGCGTGAGTTTCCAGGTAGGCGTCCAGCAGGATAACTGGCTGGGTACGGGTTACTCTGTTGGTATTAACGGTACCAAAAACGACTACCAGACCTACTCTGAGTTCTCCGTTACCAACCCATACTTCACCGTTGACGGTGTGAGCCTGGGCGGTCGTATCTTCTATAACGACTTTAAAGCGGATGATGCAGATCTGTCTTCCTACACCAACAAAAGTTACGGTGTGGACGGAACGCTTGGCTTCCCGGTTAACGAATACAACACCCTGCGAGCGGGCTTAGGTTACGTGCATAACGACCTGTCCAACATGCAGCCGCAGGTGGCGATGTGGCGTTATCTGGATTCCATCGGCCAGTCGGCGAGTACCTCCAGCGATGACAACGGTTTTGCTGCAGATGACTTCACCTTCAACTATGGCTGGACCTACAACCGTCTTGACCGCGGTTTCTTCCCAACGGAAGGCTCTCGCGTCAACCTGAACGGTAAGGTGACCATTCCTGGTTCCGATAACGAGTTCTACAAGGTGACGCTGGATACCGCGTCCTACTTCCCGATTGATGACGATCACAAGTGGGTGGTGCTGGGTCGTACCCGTTGGGGCTATGGTGACGGTATCGGCAGTAAAGAGTTGCCGTTCTATGAGAACTTCTACGCGGGTGGTTCAAGCACCGTGCGTGGCTTCCAGTCTAACAACATTGGTCCGAAAGCGGTTTATTACGGCGGTAATGATGAAGATAACTGCGCAAGCCGTGATCCAAAACAAGTATGTAGCTCTGATGATGCTGTAGGCGGTAACGCCATGGCCGTGGCCAGCCTGGAGTTCATCACCCCAACGCCATTTATCAGTGATAAATACGCGAACTCCGTACGTACGTCCTTCTTCTGGGATGCGGGTACGGTGTGGGATACCAACTGGGAGAATACTGCCCAGATGCGCGCGGCTGGCGTTCCAGACTATAGCGATCCGGGCAATATTCGCATGTCTGCCGGTATCGCATTACAATGGATGTCACCGCTGGGGCCGTTGGTCTTCTCCTACGCCCAGCCGTTTAAGAAATACGATGGAGACAAAGCGGAGCAATTCCAGTTTAACATTGGTAAAACCTGGTAATAATTCGCTGCAATGGAATGCGTTGGCAGTGTAGCGCTGACAACCGGCGATCGGTAAAACGGTCGCCTTGCCACGCAAAGAACGGTACCTTCTGGTGCCAATGGGATGGTAAGGAGTTAATTGTGAAAAAGTGGTTATTAGCTGCAGGTCTCGGTTTAGCGATGGCAACTTCTGCTCAGGCAGCAGACAAAATCGCAATCGTCAACATGGGTAATTTGTTCCAGCAGGTCGCTCAGAAAACAGGTGTTTCTGCGACTCTGGAAAACGAATTCAAAGGCCGTGCGAGCGAACTGCAGCGTATGGAAGGCGATCTTCAGTCCAAAATGCAGCGTCTGCAGCGTGATGGTTCTACCATGAAAGCAAGCGATCGCAGCAAACTGGAAAAAGACGTTATGGCTCAGCGCCAGACCTTCTCCCAGAAAGCGCAGGCTTTCGAGCAGGATCGTCAGCGTCGTTCTAACGAAGAGCGCGGCAAGCTGGTGACTCGCATTCAGACTGCTGTTAAAGCAGTTGCTGCCGATCAGAGCATCGATCTGGTTGTTGATGCGAACGCCGTTGCTTTCAACAGCAGCGATGTTAAAGACATCACCGCTGATGTTCTGAAACAGGTTAAATAAGTAATGCCTTCAATTCGACTGGCTGATTTAGCTCAGCAGTTGGATGCAGAATTACACGGTGATGGCGATATCGTCATCACCGCTGTTGCGTCCATGCAATCTGCTAAAGCTGGCACGATTACCTTCATGGTAAGCCCTAAGTACCGTGAACAACTGGCTCAATGCCAGGCGTCAGCTGTTGTTCTGACGCAGGACGATCTTCCTTTTGCCACTGGAAGCGCGCTGGTAGTGAAAAATCCCTACCTGACGTATGCACGCATGGCTCAAATTCTTGATACCACGCCGCAGCCGGCGCAGAACATTGCTGCCAGTGCAGCGATTGATCCGACGGCTAAGCTGGGTAACAACGTGGCCGTTGGCGCGAATGCGGTTATTGAATCTGGCGTTGAGCTGGGCGATAACGTCGTCATTGGCCCCGGATGCTTCGTTGGGAAAAATACGAAAATCGGCGCTGGCACCCGTTTATGGGCCAATGTGTCCGTTTATCATGAAGTTGAAATCGGCGAAAATTGCCTCGTCCAGTCCAGTACCGTGATTGGTTCTGATGGCTTTGGTTACGCGAACGATCGCGGTAACTGGGTTAAGATCCCGCAGCTTGGTCGCGTTATTATTGGCGATCGCGTGGAGATCGGAGCCTGTACCACGATCGATCGTGGTGCACTCGACGACACGATCATTGGCAATGGTGTTATCATCGATAACCAGTGCCAGATTGCGCATAACGTTGTGATTGGCGACAATACCGCGGTTGCGGGGGGCGTCATCATGGCGGGCAGCCTGAAAATTGGTCGTTACTGCATGATTGGCGGCGCGAGCGTGATTAATGGTCATATGGAAATATGCGACAAGGTGACGGTGACGGGCATGGGCATGGTAATGCGTCCTATCACTGAACCTGGCGTCTATTCCTCCGGTATTCCGCTGCAACCCAACAAGGTATGGCGTAAAACAGCAGCTCTGGTGATGAACATTGATGATATGAGCAAGCGACTCAAGTCTCTTGAGCGTAAGATCGATCAACAAGACTAAACGTCACCCGTTTAACGCTATCTTTCCCGGCCTGTCGGCTTTCTAATAAACCGGCAGGCCGTGTTATTATTGTTATCAGTACATTTTGACAGGAAGAGTATTTTGACTACTGACACTCATACTCTGCATATTGAAGAGATTTTAGAACTTCTGCCGCACCGCTACCCGTTTTTGCTGGTAGACCGTGTGCTGGATTTTGAAGAAGGTCGTTTTCTGCGCGCAGTGAAAAATGTTTCCGTGAACGAGCCGTTCTTCCAGGGACACTTCCCGGGTAAGCCTATCTTCCCGGGTGTGTTGATTCTGGAAGCGATGGCTCAGGCTACCGGTATTCTGGCGTTTAAAAGCGTCGGTAAGCTGGAGCCGGGTGAACTGTATTACTTCGCAGGTATTGATGAAGCGCGCTTTAAGCGCCCTGTCGTACCTGGTGATCAGATGATCATGGAAGTCACTTTTGAAAAAACGCGTCGTGGCCTGACTCGCTTCAAAGGCGTAGCGCTGGTTGACGGCAAAGTTGTTTGCGAAGCGACGATGATGTGTGCTCGTAGCCGGGAGTCCTGATACGTGATTGATAAATCCGCCTTTATTCATCCTACCGCTATTGTGGAAACCGGTGCCATTATTGGCGCAAACGTCCACATTGGCCCGTTCTGTATTGTTGGACCCCATGTCGAAATTGGTGAGGGTACAGTACTGAAATCTCACGTTGTCGTGAATGGTCACACGACCATTGGCTGCAATAACGAGATCTATCAGTTCGCTTCCATCGGCGAAGTTAACCAGGATCTGAAATATGCTGGTGAGTCGACCCGTCTGGAAATTGGCGATCGTAACCGTATTCGCGAAAGCGTCACCATTCATCGTGGAACAGTGCAGGGTGGTGGGTTGACGAAGGTGGGCAGCGACAACCTGTTCATGGTGAATGCGCACATTGCGCACGACTGTGCCGTGGGCGATCGCTGTATTCTTGCCAACAACGCAACGCTGGCAGGACACGTATCGGTTGATGACTTCGCAATTATTGGCGGCATGACCGCAGTCCATCAGTTCTGCATCATTGGTGCACACGTGATGGTCGGCGGATGCTCCGGTGTGGCGCAGGACGTCCCGCCGTATGTGATTGCGCAGGGCAACCATGCCACGCCGTTTGGCGTGAACATCGAAGGCCTCAAGCGTCGTGGCTTTAGCCGCGAAGCGATTACTGCTATCCGCAACGCGTACAAGCTGCTGTACCGTAGCGGTAAAACGCTGGAAGAGGCGAAGCCGGAAATTGCCGAGCTGGCGAATAAGCATCCTGAAGTGAACGCGTTCATGGAGTTCTTTGACCGTTCCACGAGGGGTCTGATTCGTTAATGGTCGACAGTCGTCCGCTTACGATAGCCCTGGTCGCCGGAGAAACCTCCGGCGATATTCTTGGTGCAGGTCTCATCCGGGCGCTTAAGGCGCGCGTACCCAATGCTCGCTTTGTTGGCGTGGCAGGCCCGCTGATGCAGGCCGAAGGCTGTGAAGCCTGGTATGAAATGGAAGAGCTGGCCGTGATGGGCATCGTCGAGGTGCTGGGGCGCCTGCGACGCCTGCTGCATATTCGTGCCGATCTCACCCGCCGCTTTACCGAACTCAAACCCGATGTGTTTGTCGGTATCGATGCACCTGATTTCAACATTACCCTCGAAGGTAATCTGAAAAAGCAGGACATCAAAACCATTCACTATGTCAGTCCGTCCGTCTGGGCGTGGCGACAGAAACGCGTTTTCAAAATCGGACGGTCCACCAACCTGGTGCTGGCTTTCCTGCCTTTCGAAAAAGCGTTTTATGACAGATTTAATGTTCCGTGCCGTTTTATCGGTCATACCATGGCGGATGCGATGCCGCTGGATCCGGATAAAAACGCGGCGCGCGACGTGCTGGGTATCCCGCATGATGTGCACTGTCTGGCGCTGCTGCCGGGCAGCCGTGGCGCAGAGGTCGAGATGCTGAGCGCTGATTTCCTGAAGACCGCGCAGATTCTTCGCCAGACCTGGCCCGATCTTGAAGTGGTTGTGCCGCTGGTGAATGCCAAACGCCGCGAGCAGTTCGAGCGTATCAAAGCCGACGTTGCCCCGGATCTTCACGTTCGTCTTCTCGACGGGAAAGGGCGGGAAGCCATGTATGCAAGCGATGCCGCACTGCTGGCTTCCGGCACGGCAGCGCTGGAGTGTATGCTGGCGAAGTGCCCGATGGTGGTCGGTTATCGCATGAAGCCGTTTACCTTCTGGCTGGCAAAACGTCTGGTGAAAACGGATTATGTCTCCCTGCCAAACCTGCTTGCCGGGCGCGAGCTGGTGAAAGAGCTGTTGCAGGATGAGTGCCAGCCGCAGGCGCTTGCGGATGCCCTGCTGCCGCTGCTGGCCAACGGCAAAACCAGCCACCAGATGCACGATACTTTCCGTGAACTGCATCAGCAGATCCGCTGTAATGCTGATGAGCAGGCGGCTGATGCAGTGCTGGAGTTAGCAAAATGATGGAATTTACTTATCCCCACACGTACCTCGTTGCCGGAGTGGATGAAGTCGGGCGCGGCCCGTTAGTCGGTGCCGTGGTGACCGCGGCGGTGATCCTCGATCCAACGCGCCCGATTATGGGTCTGAACGACTCAAAAAAACTCAGTGAGAAGCGCCGTCTGGCGCTGTTCGATGAAATTAAAGAGAAGGCGCTGGCGTGGAGCGTAGGGCGCGCAGAGCCGAATGAAATCGACGATCTGAATATTCTGCACGCCACGATGCTGGCAATGCAGCGAGCCGTTGCTGGCCTGAAGGTTGTGCCTGAATATGTGCTGATCGACGGTAACCGTTGCCCTGCGCTGCCGATGCCTTCGATGGCCGTCGTTAAAGGCGATAGCCGCGTCGCAGAAATCAGCGCGGCGTCAATCATTGCCAAAGTGACGCGCGACGCCGAAATGGCCGCGCTGGACCTCACTTATCCCGCGTATGGTTTCGCCCAGCATAAGGGATATCCAACGGCTTTCCATCTGGAAAAGCTGGCTGAACATGGCGCAACTGAACATCATCGGCGCAGCTTTGGCCCGGTGAAGCGCGCGCTGGGACTGGTGTCCTGAATCAAGACGCAAGCAATTAAGTAACGCGGGATCTGAAGATGGCTGAACCACGTTTCGTACACCTGCGGGTGCATAGCGACTACTCCATGATCGATGGGCTGGCAAAGACCGGGCCGCTGGTAAAAAAGGCGGCCTCGCTTGGCATGCCTGCGCTGGCGATCACCGATTTTACCAACCTGTGCGGCCTGGTGAAGTTCTACGGGACGGCGCATGGCGCGGGGATGAAGCCTATCGTCGGTGCGGATTTCCATGTGCAGAGCGATCTCATCGGCGATGAACTGACGCAAATCTCCGTGTTGGCGATGAACAATACGGGTTACCAAAACCTCACTCTGCTTATCTCAAAAGCCTATCAGCGCGGTTATGGGGCTCTGGGTCCGTGGATTGACAGGGAATGGCTGGCTGAGCTGAACGAAGGGCTGCTGCTGATCTCCGGCGGCCGCATGGGTGATGTCGGTAAATCACTGCTGCGCGGTAACAGCGCGCTGGTGGATCAATGCGTCTCGTTCTATGAAGAGTACTTCCCGAATCGTTACTATCTGGAGCTGATTCGCACCGGTCGCCAGGATGAAGAGAACTATCTGCACGCTGCTGTCGCACTGGCAGAAGAGCGCGGCTTGCCCGTGGTGGCAACGAATGACGTGCGTTTCCTGGAGTCCGGCGATTTTGACGCGCATGAAATTCGCGTCGCTATCCACGATGGCTTCACTCTCGACGATCCAAAGCGTCCGCGGAACTACTCATCGCAGCAGTATATGCGCAGCGAAGAGGAGATGTGCGAGCTCTTCTCCGACATTCCGGAAGCGCTGGAAAACAGCGTAGAGATTGCCAAGCGCTGTAACGTGACCGTGCGCCTCGGCGAATACTTCCTGCCGCAGTTCCCGACCGGGGACATGACCACGGAAGATTTCCTGGTCATGAAATCGAAAGAAGGTCTGGAAGAGCGTCTCGAATTCCTGTTCCCGGATGAAGAAGAGCGTAAAAAACGTCGTCCGGAGTATGACGAACGCCTGGATATTGAACTTCAGGTGATTAACCAGATGGGCTTCCCGGGCTACTTCCTGATCGTAATGGAGTTTATCCAGTGGTCGAAGGATAACGGCGTGCCGGTAGGTCCGGGCCGTGGCTCGGGTGCGGGCTCACTGGTGGCGTATGCGCTGAAAATTACCGACCTCGATCCGCTGGAATTTGATCTGCTGTTCGAACGTTTCCTTAACCCGGAACGTGTTTCCATGCCCGACTTCGACGTCGACTTCTGCATGGAAAAACGCGACCAGGTGATTGAGCACGTGGCCGATATGTACGGTCGTGACGCGGTTTCGCAGATCATTACCTTCGGTACCATGGCGGCGAAAGCGGTTATCCGCGACGTGGGCCGCGTGCTGGGCCACCCGTACGGTTTTGTCGATCGTATTTCAAAGCTGGTGCCGCCCGATCCGGGCATGACGCTGGCAAAAGCCTTTGAAGCTGAACCTCAGCTGCCGGAAATCTACGAAGCTGATGAAGAGGTAAAAGCGCTGATCGACATGGCGCGCAAGCTGGAAGGCGTGACGCGTAACGCCGGTAAGCATGCGGGGGGCGTGGTTATCGCCCCGACCAAAATCACCGACTTTGCGCCGCTCTACTGCGACGAAGCGGGCCAGCACCCGGTCACCCAGTTCGATAAAAACGACGTGGAATACGCCGGGCTGGTGAAGTTCGACTTCCTCGGCCTGCGCACGCTGACCATCATCAACTGGGCGCTGGAGATGATCAACGCCCGCCGCGAGAAGAACGGCGAGCCGCCGCTGGATATCGCGGCCATCCCGCTGGATGACAAGAAAAGTTTCGACATGCTGCAGCGCTCGGAGACGACAGCCGTCTTCCAGCTTGAATCCCGCGGCATGAAAGATCTGATTAAACGCCTGCAGCCCGACTGCTTCGAAGATATGATCGCGCTGGTGGCCCTGTTCCGTCCGGGCCCGCTGCAGTCAGGGATGGTGGATAACTTTATCGACCGTAAACACGGGCGCGAAGAGATTTCCTACCCGGACGTACAGTGGCAGCATGAAAGCCTGAAACCAGTGCTGGAACCGACCTACGGCATCATCCTGTATCAGGAACAGGTCATGCAGATCGCCCAGGTGCTTTCCGGCTATACCCTTGGCGGCGCGGACATGCTGCGTCGTGCGATGGGTAAGAAAAAGCCGGAAGAGATGGCCAAGCAGCGCTCCATCTTTGAAGATGGGGCGAAGAAAAACGGCGTCGATGGCGAACTGGCGATGAAAATCTTCGACCTGGTGGAGAAATTCGCCGGGTACGGATTTAACAAATCTCACTCCGCCGCCTATGCTTTGGTTTCGTATCAAACGCTGTGGCTCAAGGCCCACTATCCCGCTGAGTTTATGGCGGCGGTAATGACCGCCGATATGGACAACACTGAGAAGGTGGTTGGCCTGGTGGACGAGTGCTGGCGCATGGGGCTGAAGATCCTGCCGCCGGATATCAACTCGGGTCTGTACCATTTCCACGTTAACGATGACGGGGAGATCGTCTACGGGATCGGCGCGATCAAAGGCGTGGGCGAGGGGCCGATCGAGGCGATCATCGAAGCGCGCAACAACGGCGGCTACTTCCGTGAGCTGTTCGATCTGTGCGCCCGTACCGATACCAAAAAACTGAACCGCCGCGTGCTGGAAAAACTGATCATGTCCGGCGCGTTTGACAGGCTGGGGCCGCATCGTGCCGCGCTGATGAACTCGCTCGGCGATGCGCTTAAAGCTGCCGATCAGCATGCAAAAGCGGAAGCCATTGGCCAGGCGGATATGTTCGGCGTGCTGGCGGAAGAGCCAGAGCAGATCGAGCAGTCCTATTCCAACTGCCAGCCGTGGCCAGAACAGGTAGTACTGGATGGAGAGCGGGAAACGTTAGGTCTGTACCTGACGGGGCACCCGATCAACCAGTATCTTAAAGAAATTGAGCGCTATGTCGGCGGCCACAGGCTTAAAGACATGCATCCGACAGAACGTGGTAAAATCACCACGGCTGCGGGGCTCGTGATTGCTGCAAGGGTAATGGTCACCAAGCGCGGCAATCGTATCGGCATCTGTACGTTGGATGACCGTTCCGGGCGTCTGGAGGTGATGCTGTTCACCGACGCGCTGGATAAATACCAGCAATTGCTGGAAAAAGACCGCATACTTATCGTCAGCGGACAGGTCAGCTTTGATGACTTCAGCGGGGGGCTTAAAATGACCGCCCGCGAAGTGATGGACATTGACGAAGCCCGGGAAAAATATGCTCGCGGGCTTGCTATCTCGCTGACGGACAGGCAAATTGATGACCAGCTTTTAAACCGACTCCGTCAGTCTCTGGAACCCCACCGCTCGGGGACCATTCCAGTACATCTCTACTATCAGAGGGCGGATGCACGTGCGCGGTTGCGCTTTGGTGCAACGTGGCGTGTCTCTCCGAGCGATCGTTTACTGAACGATCTCCGTGGCCTCATTGGTTCGGAGCAGGTGGAACTGGAGTTTGACTAATACAGGAATACTATGAGTCTGAATTTCCTTGATTTCGAACAGCCGATTGCTGAGCTGGAAGCGAAAATCGATTCTCTGACAGCGGTAAGCCGTCAGGATGAAAAACTGGATATTAACATCGACGAAGAAGTGCATCGTCTGCGCGAAAAAAGCGTAGAGCTGACGCGCAAAATCTTTGCCGATCTCGGCGCATGGCAGATCGCGCAGCTGGCGCGTCATCCACAGCGTCCGTACACCCTGGATTATGTCCGCCTGGCGTTTGACGAATTTGACGAACTGGCAGGCGACCGCGCATACGCTGACGATAAAGCTATCGTTGGCGGCATCGCGCGTCTGGACGGACGCCCGGTGATGATCATTGGTCATCAGAAAGGCCGTGAAACCAAAGAGAAGATCCGTCGTAACTTCGGTATGCCAGCACCAGAAGGTTACCGTAAAGCCCTGCGTCTGATGGAGATGGCTGAGCGTTTCAATATGCCAATCATCACCTTCATCGACACGCCGGGTGCATACCCAGGCGTAGGCGCGGAAGAGCGCGGCCAGTCTGAAGCTATCGCACGCAACCTGCGCGAGATGTCTCGCCTGAAGGTGCCGGTCATCTGTACCGTTATCGGTGAGGGTGGTTCCGGCGGTGCGCTGGCGATTGGCGTGGGCGATAAAGTGAATATGCTGCAGTACAGCACCTATTCCGTTATCTCCCCGGAAGGCTGTGCGTCCATTCTGTGGAAAAGCGCCGACAAAGCGCCGCTGGCCGCGGAAGCGATGGGCATCATTGCGCCGCGTCTGAAAGAGCTGAAGCTGATCGACACCGTTATCCCGGAACCGCTGGGTGGCGCGCACCGTAAGCCAGAAGTGATGGCCGCGTCCCTGAAAGCGCAGCTGCTGGCAGACCTGGCGGACCTGGACGTGCTGAGCAAAGAAGACCTGCTCAACCGTCGTTACCAGCGTCTGATGACCTACGGTTACGCGTAAGCTTCACAATTATCTGAAAAGCCGCACATTGTTGCGGCTTTTTTTATACCTGCCGTTTACCTTAACTATGCTTATCTGATGTTTTTCAAGGAGGTAAACCATGAACATCATCGCCATCATGGGGCCACACGGCGTCTTTTATAAAGACGAGCCCATCAAGGAGCTGGAGCAAGCTCTTAAAGCACGCGGATATCAGCTGATCTGGCCGCAAAACAGCGCCGATCTGCTGAAATTCATCGAACATAATCCGCGCATCTGTGGCGTGATATTCGACTGGGACGAATACGACATGGAGCTGTGCAGCGAGATCAACAGGCTGAATGAATACCTTCCGCTCTACGCCTTTATCAACACTCACTCGACCATGGACGTCAGCGCGCACGATATGCGCATGGCGCTGTGGTTCTTCGAATACTCGCTCGGCGTGGCGGACGACATTGCGACCCGAATTCAGCAATACACGAATGAATATCTCGATAACATTACGCCACCGTTTACCCGGGCGCTCTTCACCTATGTGAAAGAGGGGAAATACACCTTCTGTACGCCGGGACACATGGCCGGAACGGCCTATCAAAAAAGCCCGGTGGGGTGTCTGTTCTATGATTTCTTCGGCGGCAACACCCTGAAAGCAGACGTGTCGATTTCAGTGACCGAGTTAGGCTCTCTTCTGGATCACACCGGCCCACATCTGGAAGCTGAAGAGTATATCGCCCGCACCTTTGGCGCCGAGCAGAGCTATATGGTGACCAACGGCACCTCGACCTCGAACAAAATCGTCGGGATGTACGCCGCGCCAACCGGAAGCACGTTGCTGATTGACCGTAACTGCCATAAATCGCTGGCGCACCTGCTGATGATGAGCGACGTCGTCCCGATCTGGCTGTCCCCCACGCGTAACGCGCTCGGTATCCTCGGCGGCATTCCGCGCCGGGAGTTCACGCACCAGGCCATCGAAAGTAAGGTTGCGGCGATCCCCGACGCAAGCTGGCCTGTCCATGCGGTAATCACCAACTCCACCTATGACGGTCTGCTGTATAACACGAACTGGATCAAGCAGACGCTGGACGTACCGTCGATCCACTTCGATTCCGCGTGGGTGCCCTATACCAACTTCCACCCGATTTACTCGGGCAAAAGCGGGATGAGCGGCGAGCGCGTGCCGGGCAAGGTCTTTTTCGAAACGCAGTCGACGCACAAAATGCTGGCCGCGTTTTCGCAGGCTTCGTTAATCCATATTAAAGGCGAGTACGACGAGGATACGTTTAATGAAGCCTTTATGATGCACACCACCACCTCACCGAGCTATCCGCTGGTGGCCTCTATCGAGACGGCGGCGGCGATGTTGCGCGGCAATCCGGGTAAACGCCTGATTAACCGCTCGGTGGAACGGGCGCTGCATTTCCGTAAAGAGGTCCAGCGGCTGAAGGATGAGGCCGACGGTTGGTTCTTCGATATCTGGCAGCCGGAAGAGATCGACGAGGCGGAGTGCTGGCCCGTCGCGCCGGGAGAGAGCTGGCACGGCTTCCGGGATGCTGATGCGGACCACATGTTTCTCGATCCTGTGAAGGTGACGATCCTTACGCCGGGCATGGACGAACAGGGCGTGATGGGCGAGGATGGGATCCCTGCTGCACTGGTAGCGAAGTTCCTTGACGAGCGTGGCGTAGTGGTGGAAAAAACCGGTCCTTACAATCTGCTGTTCCTGTTCAGCATCGGGATCGATAAAACACGGGCGATGGGTTTGCTCCGCGGGCTGATGGAGTTCAAGCGCGCCTACGATCTGAACCTGCGGGTGAAGAACATGCTGCCGGATCTCTACGCGGAAGATCCTGACTTTTACCGCAACATGCGCATTCAGGATCTGGCTCAGGGTATCCACCGACTGATCCGCCAGCACGATCTGCCGCGCCTGATGCTCCAGGCGTTTGATGTCCTGCCTGATATGAAGCTGACGCCGCACAAGGCCTGGCAGCGGCAGGTGAAAGGCGAAGTCGAAACCGTTGAGCTGGAAAATCTGGTCGGGCGGGTATCGGCCAACATGATCCTGCCGTATCCGCCGGGCGTGCCGCTGCTGATGCCGGGTGAGATGATCACCGAGGAGAGCCGGGCGGTGCTCGATTTTCTGCTGATGCTCTGTTCGGTAGGACGTCACTATCCAGGCTTTGAAACGGATATCCACGGCGCGAAACGCGATGAAAACGGCGTGTACTGGGTGCGAGTCCTAAAATAAGGGTGACCGCTTGCCAGGTGTGGGTTTTCGGTTGTAACGTTCAGGCATCATAAAAAGGAGAAGCTATGCTGGGTTTAAAAGCGGTTCACCATATTGCGATCATCGCCACCGATTATGCGAAAAGTAAGGCCTTCTACTGCGACATTCTTGGCTTTACGCTCATGAGCGAGGCCTACCGCGAGGAGCGTGACTCCTGGAAGGGCGATCTCGCGCTAAACGGGCAGTATGTGATTGAGCTGTTCTCTTTTCCTTTCCCGCCTTCACGTCCGTCCCGCCCGGAAGCCTGCGGCCTGCGTCATCTGGCTTTCAGCGTTGATGATCTTGATAGCGCAGTAAAACACCTGGAGGCGCACGGCGTGACGTGCGAGGCGATTCGCGTCGATCCGTTTACCAACAAGCGGTTTACCTTTTTTAACGACCCGGACGGCCTGCCGCTGGAGCTTTACCAGCAGTAATGTTTGTCCTGTGTGATAATGCCCGCTCAGTTCGGGCATTTTTTATGTGTAATTTCCTATGACCTTACCTGCTATCGCACAAGCCGTTTCACCGTACCGCCAGCTGCTGGTGGGGTTTAGCGGTGGCCTGGATTCCACCGTGTTGCTGCATCGCCTTAAGCTCTGGCGCGACCGGGACCCTGGCGTCCAGCTTCGGGCTATACATATCCACCACGGCCTAAGCCGTCATGCAGAGGATTGGGTGGCGCACTGTGAAGCCTTGTGTGAGGCGTGGGCTATCCCGCTCATCGTTGATCGCGTCACGCTTGCTGATGAAGGATTGGGTATTGAGGCGCAGGCGCGTAAAGCCCGCTATACCGCTTTTGCCGGCGTATTGCTGCCCGGCGAAGCGCTGGTCACGGCGCAGCATCTGGACGATCAGTGCGAAACCTTTTTGCTGGCGCTTAAGCGGGGCAGCGGACCCGCGGGGCTTTCCGCCATGCCGGCGCGTTCTGATTTTGCCGGAACGCAATTATTACGGCCGTTGATTGGCGAGACCCGCGCGTCGCTGGAAGCCTGGGCGCGGGAACATCAGCTGAGCTGGATCGAAGATGAGAGCAACCGGGACGACAGCTACGATCGTAACTTCCTGCGTCTGCGCGTCCTCCCGCTTTTAAGCGAGCGCTGGCCGCATTTCGCCGACGCGACGGCAAGAAGCGCCATGCTGTGTGCCGAACAGGAAAGCCTGCTGGATGAGTTACTCAGCGAGGAGCTGTCTGACCTCATTTCAGAAGACGGAGCGCTGGCAATTGCGCCTCTGGAGGCGATAAGCCCGGCGCGTCGGGCCGCGCTGTTACGTCGCTGGCTCGCCACTCATCATGCTGCGATGCCGTCGCGGGCAATGCTGAGCCGTATCTGGGACGAAGTCGCGCAGGCGCGGGAAGATGCTTCCCCCTGCGTACACCTGAGTGGATATGAGGTCAGACGCTATAAAGGCAAACTCTGGTGGGTAAAATACTCCCCCTCGCTGACCGATGTGGTGCTTCACTGGACCTCACCAGAGGCACCGCTGATATTGCCTCAGGACACGGGGAGTGTCTCTCTGATGCCGACTGGGCATGTGCGTCTGCCAAAGCCCGGAGAACCCGTCAGCGTGCGCTTTAAGGCTGGCGGCTTGCTGCATATCGTCGGACGCAACGGGGGACGGAAGCTGAAAAAGATATGGCAAGAGTACAACGTGCCGCCGTGGCTGCGCGACACCACGCCGCTGCTGTTCTACGGTGAAACGCTGATTGCTGCTGCAGGGGTGTTCATCACGGAAGAGGGGTGGACAGAAGAGGGTGCCAGCTTCGAGTGGCGGAAAGCGTAACGGGCAGCCCGGCTGCCCGTTAATGTCATCAGGATTCGCTCACCACGACGGTGCCGATTTGCGGGTGGCTGAAGCTGGCTATTTTGTCCAGACGCAGCTCGCGCGTCGCACCGGCATCTTCCACGACCAGGTATTCCACATTCTTGCGTGAAAGCAGATCGCTGGCCTTCGCCTTCAACACTTCGCCATCTTTTAGCTCCAGCGTCAGTATTAAATGATGCTGGCAGGCGAGTTCGAGGTTGTCATAGTCATCACAATTGATGGGTTGATAAGTATCATTCATCGACATAATCGCTCACCAGTAAATTCGCCGCAGCATACGCTGCTTTTTCCCTGACCGACTCTGAAAGGCTCTCATCAGAGGCCACTTCATTAAGCACCTTCAATACACAGCCCAACGCGTCCGGGACATACCCCAGATCTCCGCTGGCGATTTCCGCATACCGTTTGCGAATTAACTCACAATAATTATTCACATCCCCTCCCGCCAGCGCACTGACTTACTGTGAGATATCATTAAGCCTACGAAGATAAACTCGGTTTAGCAAGGTGACTATACCATACTCATTTAAGCAATATCAGCGCCTTGATAGCGGTGTATTTATTACTCCGTAACAGCCTTTTGCCTCCGTTTTCGCTACAATGTGCGGCTGATTCGAATGGAGTTCTCTCATGGCGCTGAAAGCGACAATTTATAAAGCAGTGGTCAACGTGGCCGATCTTGATCGCAACCAGTTTCTGGACGCGTCGCTTACGCTGGCACGCCACCCCTCCGAAACACAGGAGCGTATGATGCTGCGCCTGCTGGCGTGGATTAAGTATGCTGATGAACGTCTGCAGTTTACCCGTGGGTTAAGTGCGGAAGATGAGCCTGAAGCCTGGCTGCGCAACGACCATCTGGGGATCGATTTATGGATTGAACTCGGTCTGCCGGACGAGCGCAGGATTAAAAAGGCGTGTACTCAGTCTGCGGAAGTGGCGTTATTCGCCTATAACCAGCGCGCGGCGGAGATTTGGTGGCAGCAAAATAAGAATAAATGCGCGCAGTTTAAAAATCTCGCCGTCTGGTATCTGGATGATGAACAGCTGGCGCAGCTGAGCGAGTTCGCCAGCCGGACGATGGCGCTGCAGGCAACGATTCAGGACGGAGCCATCTGGCTTTCTGATTCTCAGAATAATCTGGAAATTCATCTGACAGCCTGGCAGCCTGCGCCATGATCGTCTTGTCCCGAAGCGTCAGCATCCCTGATAGCGAGCTGGAGATCGCCGCCATCCGTGCTCAGGGCGCGGGCGGGCAGCACGTCAACAAGGCGTCGACGGCTATCCATTTGCGTTTTGACATTCGGGCCTCAAGCCTGCCAGAGTATTATAAAGAAAGCCTGCTTGCCGCCAGCCATCACTTGATCACCAGCGATGGCGTGATTGTGATCAAAGCCCAGGAGTACCGCAGCCAGGAATTAAACCGGGAAGCGGCGCTAGCCAGGCTGGTGGCGGTCATCAAAGAGTTAACGGCAGTACAAAAAAGCCGCCGGGCAACGCGGCCAACCCGCGCATCGAAAGAGCGTCGGCTGTCCTCGAAAGCCCAAAAATCCACAGTGAAAGCATTACGCGGTAAAGTTCGTCGCCCGATGGAGTGACGAAAGGGAACACAATTTTCATAAGGAATTCATTGTGAAAAAAGCATTATTTTCAGCGCTGGCAGTGAGTACATTGTTTGCGCTTTTCGGGTGTAACAACCGTTCAGAAACGCAGGTTTTGCAGCCAGCGCAGAATGAAGAGTTAAAGCCAATGCAGCAGAGCTGGCGTGGCGTATTGCCTTGCGCGGACTGCGAAGGCATTGAAACGTCACTGTTCCTGCAAAAAGACGGTACCTGGGTGATGAACCAGCGCTACCAGGGCGCGAAAGAACCCTCTTCATTTGCCACCTACGGGACATGGGCGCGTACGGCGGAGAAGCTGGTCCTGACGGATACCTCCGGTGACAAAACCTGGTTCCGCCCTAAAGGTGAAAACATGGAAATGCTCGACCGGGAAGGCAATCCGATTGAATCCCAGCTCAACTACACGCTGACGCCGGTGAAAGCGGCGCTGCCAGCCACGCCAATGGCGATGCGGGGGATGTATTTCTATATGGCGGATGCGGCGATCTTTACCGACTGCGCTACCGGTAAGAAAGTCAGCGTGGCAAACAATGCGCAGCTTGAACGTGATTACGCCGTGGCGCGCGGCAATGACAGCAAGCCGGTATTGCTGACGGTTGATGGCCACTTTACGCTGGAGCCAAACCCGGATAGCGGGGAGATGGTGAAAACGCTGGTGGCAGATAAAGACGCGAAGTTTGTCGCGGGTAAAGACTGTAACAGTAAATAAATTGACGTTGAGCCATTAAAAAACCCCGCCAGAGCGGGGTTTTTTGTTTAGCCTTTGATGGCTTTCACCAGGTAATCAAGAATATCGCTGGTCTTGATCATCTGTTTTTCGCCGCTGCGACGGTATTTGTATTCAATCTCATCGCTGTCGAGGTTACGGTCGCCGATGACGACGGTGTGCGGGATACCGATCAGTTCCATATCGGCAAACATCACGCCCGGACGCTCTTTACGGTCATCCATCAGCACTTCGATACCCTGAGCGCGCAGCTCGGCGTACAGCTTCTCGGCCAGCTCCTGCACGCGGTAAGACTTGTGCATGTTCATTGGCAGAATGGCCACCTGGAACGGCGCGATGTTGTCCGGCCAGACGATGCCGCGCTCGTCGTAGTTCTGCTCGATGGCCGCAGCCACCACGCGCGTTACCCCGATACCGTAGCAGCCCATGGTCAGGATCTGGTTACGGCCATCTTCACCCTGAACGGCGGCGTTCAGCGCACGAGAGTATTTATCACCCAGCTGGAAGATGTGGCCCACTTCGATACCGCGCTTGATCATCAGCGTACCCTGGCCGTCCGGGCTTGGGTCGCCTGCAACCACGTTACGGATGTCTGCCACTTCTGGCGTCGCCACGTCGCGATCCCAGTTAATGCCGAAGTAATGTTTACCGTCGATGTTAGCACCCGCGGAGAAGTCGCTCATTGCAGCAACCGTGCGGTCAATAACGACAGGAACCGGCATATTCACCGGACCGAGAGAGCCTGGGCCAGCATTCACGACGGCGCGGATTTCCGCTTCCGTGGCGAACGTCAGCGGGCTGGCGACCTGCGGCAGCTTTTCGGCTTTCACTTCGTTCAGTTCATGATCGCCACGCACCAGCAGGGCAACCAGCGGGTAAGCGCTGCCTTCGGTGGATTTCACCAGCAGCGTTTTCACGGTTTTTTCGACTGGCAGACTGAACTGCTCAACCAGCTCGGCGATGGTTTTCGCATTTGGCGTATCAACCAGCGTCATCTCTTGCGTTGCCGCGCCGCGAGGTTCTTTTGGTGCCAGCGCTTCTGCAAATTCGATGTTCGCCGCGTAGTCTGAAGAGTCAGAGAAGATCACATCGTCTTCACCGCTCTGCGCCAGAACCTGGAACTCATGGGACGCGCTACCGCCGATGGAGCCGGTATCAGCCTGCACAGCGCGGAAATCCAGACCCATGCGGGAGAAGATTTTGCTGTAAGCCTCGTACATTTTGTCGTAGGTCTCTTGCAGCGATTCCTGTGACGTATGGAAAGAGTAGGCATCTTTCATCAGGAATTCGCGAGAGCGCATCACGCCGAAACGTGGGCGCACTTCGTCACGGAACTTGGTCTGGATCTGGAAGAAGTTCAGCGGCAGCTGTTTGTAAGAGCTCAGCTCATTACGAATCAGATCGGTAATGACTTCTTCATGCGTTGGACCGAGAACGAATGGACGCTCGCCGCGATCGACGAAGCGCAGCAGTTCTGGGCCATATTGCTCCCAACGACCGCTCTCCTGCCACAGGTCAGCGGGCTGAACCACGGGCATGGACACCTCGATAGCACCGGCGTTGTTCATCTCCTCACGCACGATGTTTTCGACTTTTTTCAGAACGCGCACGCCGGTCGGCAGCCAGGTGTATAACCCGGAGGCCAGCTTGCGGATCATCCCGGCGCGCAGCATCAGCTGATGGCTGATTACTTCGGCGTCGGCAGGTGTCTCCTTCAGAGTGGAGAGCAGATATTGGCTAGTACGCATGTTGTTACGGTTCCATTTCGACGATTGGAACAGGCTGAAAC
>OKVJ01000278.1_pt1 | contig 21648 bp, 23 predicted proteins | sample 1606921 | NCBI WGS metagenome assembly OKVJ01 (sample SAMN03281016, study PRJEB24777) | human gut metagenome | isolation source: fecal sample PR161 from 1 month old female Malay infant, caesarean...
CGTCAACACGGCATAGCGCCGAAGAATAACTGAAAGAAAGGAAATAAATTATGCGTAAGTTTACTGCACTGTTTGTTGCTTCTACCCTGGCTCTGGGCGCTACCAGCATGGCGTTCGCCGCAGATACCGCAACCACCACCGCCGCGCCAACTGAAGGCAAAATGATGATGCATCATAAAGGCAAGCCGGGTATGCACCACGAGATGATGATGTTCAAAGATTTGAACCTGACGGACGCGCAGAAGCAGCAGATCCGCGACATCATGAAAAGCCAGCGTGACCAGATGAAGCGTCCTCCGCTGGAAGAGCGCCGCGCAATGCATGACATTATTGCCAGCGACAGCTTCGATAAGGCGAAAGCCGAAGCGCAGATCGACAAAATGGCCGAGCAGCACAAAGCCCGCATGCTGGCCCACATGGAAACCCAGAACAAGATCTACAACATTCTGACCCCGGAACAGAAAAAACAGTTTAATGCCAATTTTGAGAAGCGTCTGACAGAACGTCCGGCGATGGAAGGTAAAATGCCAGCACCAACCGAATAATCGGTTCACTCTCTTAAGACCGCCGGGATCCTGTCCACAAAAGCGAAATCGCTGTGGACAGGACCGGCGGTTTTTCTATTCTGCCCTCTTGCCTGCCGCCGCCAGCGCGGTATTCTCCTGTAGTCGCTTCAGAGAATGTCTGTAGAGTCATGGCGTTAGCATTTTTATTAACGTTCCGCTAAGGCCTGCCCGCTCTGCTGCCGATACTGTGTCTGTGAATACCTAACGATAACAAACAAGACTGCAGGGGTAGCGATATCCTTGCCCTGGCACGGGTTGTGCCATTCAGGAGTGGTGATGGAGTTCTTTGATATTCGTAAGATGCCGGTCAGCCTCTGGCGCAATGGTGCCGGCGAAACGCGAGAAATTTGCTGTATCCCTCCCGCGACGCGCGATTTTTTCTGGCGTGCCAGTATTGCGACCATCGCCAGCAACGGCGAATTCTCCTCGTTTCCCGGTGTCGACCGGGTCATTACCCTGCTGGAAGGCGGGGAGGTGACGCTGGATGCCGGTCAGGCGTTCTGCCATACCCTTAAACAGCATCAGCCTTACAGTTTTGCCGGCGATTTGCCGGTGAAGGCGCTGCTTTCCGATGGCAGGATGGCGATGGATTTCAACATCATGACCCGGCGCGACTGCTGTCAGGCGAAGGTGCGGGTTGCCGATCGTACTTTTACCACCTTTGGTTCGCGCGGGGGCGTGGTGTTTGTATTAAGCGGGGCGTGGCAATTGGGTGATAAATTGCTCACGGCCGATCAGGGCGCCAGTTGGCAGGAGGGGACCCATACTCTGCGTCTGCTGGAGTCTCAGGGCACCCTGCTGTTCAGTGAAATTAACTGGCTGCCGGGTCACTGAGCGCGATGATCTCGAACTTGCCCGCTAATACGGGCTTGCAGAGGATTTTGTAGCCGTCGTGGTCGAATCCCGCGGGGGTGCGCAGCAGGGTTGCCGCGTCGCTTAAATCATCGACAGCCCCCAGCCAGAGCCAGTTATTGACGATGTGATACTGCGTCATGGTTTCACCCACTTCTTTTAGCGCAACGGCGCCGTCCCACGGCCAGCAGTTGACGCTGATCCCGGCCAGGCCCGCGAGGAGCCGGGCGTGATGCGCCTCAACGCTCTCTTTTCCGCAGCAGGCGCCCGCGCAGCGCTTCAGAGCGGAGCGGAAACAGGCGCGGCCCCGCGTGGTGCCCTCTAGCCCTAAAAGGCTATAGCAAAGCTGCAGCTCGTCCGCGAGCGCCTGCAGAGACTGCAGGGCGGCACGCTTGTTTGCGAACAGCCCGAAGAGATTCGGGGCGTGGGAGAAATCGACCTCGCGGGCGTAGACGACCTGCGGCTTGCCGTCGGCGATCTGCAGGGAGCAGAGCTGGCGGTTGCGGCGCAGGCGCTTATTGAAGAGCGGCTGCTGCTCTTTTATCAGCCGGGCTTCCAGCAACAGCGCGCCCATTTCTCCCGCCGTCTGGAACCAGGTAATGCGTCGCGACTGGCGCAGCATGGCGGCCTCGTCCGGGGTGCGCAGGTGGGATAACACCCGGCTGCGAATGTTAACGCTTTTGCCGATGTAGAGCGGCAGGGTCTCGCTTTCACCGTGAAAGATGTACACGCCCGGCTGTTTGGGCAGCGCCTCAAGCCAGGGGCGAAGATGTTCGGGATATTCATAGATAGCCGCCGCTTCAAACTCAAGACGCGGGGCTGATTGACGCCTGCTCACATACTGCTCCATATACTGTTCAGGTATACAGTGTAGCAGGTGTGCTGTGGTTAAAAAAGAGCCGGGTAGCGTGATGCCCTCTCCCTAAAGGGGAGAGGGAGCAAAGATTAACGTTTTGCGTTTATTTCCAGAAATCGTCAAACACCGTAATTGGCGTGTGGCGCTTGTGCTCGGTTTTCAGGTACCAGCCCTCGATAATTTTCGCGGTACCTTCATCCAGCGTTTTGCCTTCCAGATAATCATCAATGTTGTCATAGGTGACGCCAAGGGCCGCTTCATCCGGCAGGGAAGGGCGATCGTCTTCCAGATCCGCTGTTGGCGCTTTCTTGTACAGGTGCTCAGGGCAGCCCAGCGCGGCGAGCAGCTGCTTGCCCTGACGCTTGTTGAGACGGAAAATCGGGTTGATGTCGGTGCCGCCATCGCCGTATTTGGTGAAGAAACCGGTGATCGCTTCTGCCGCATGGTCGGTGCCTACCACAACGCCTTTGGTCATCCCGGCGATGCTGTACTGCGCTTTCATGCGCTCGCGCGCTTTCTCGTTGCCGCGCACAAAATCACTCAATTCAATGCCCGCTTCGCGCAGCGCCTGCTCGCTTGCCAGCACTGAGGCTTTGATATTGACGGTAAGCACGCGATCGGGCTGGATGAACGCGATGGCGTCCTGGCAGTCCTGTTCGTCCGCCTGAACCCCATAAGGCAGACGCACGGCGATAAACTGCAGCGCTTCGTCGCCCGTCTCTTCACGAAGCTCTGAAATCGCCATCTGGCAGAGTTTACCCGTCAGGGTAGAGTCCTGCCCGCCGCTGATGCCCAGCACCAGGGATTTCAGGAAAGCGTTCTTTTTTAAGTACGACTTTAAAAAATCCACGCTGCGGCGGATCTCTTCCTGTGCATCTATCGCAGGCTTAGCGCCCAGCGCCTGAATAATCTCTTGTTGCAGAGCCATCATGCCCTCCGTATGCAGAACATAAACAGAATGTGTTAACTGTTAAAACTAACCCTTTGGGCGGAAAACGACAAGGATCACAGTTTCGAGTGCGTTAATTTGCGGCGATTTAGCAGCTTATCGTTGTTTTATTAGAATTTTCCGAAATTCGTCTGGCGTAAATCACAAAGTTGAACAATAGTACTTTTTATCCCATGCTTAGATAACACGCTGATAAACAAGAGGACGGAATATGAACAAGAACGTAGCAGGAATTCTTAGCGCAGCGGCGGTACTGACGATGCTGGCAGGGTGTACGGCTTACGATCGCACCAAGGATCAGTTTACCCAGCCCGTGGTTAAAGACGTTAAAAAAGGGATGACACGTTCGCAGGTGGCTGCGATCGCCGGCAAGCCGTCTTCTGAAGTGACCATGATTCACGCGCGCGGTACGTGTCAGACTTATATCCTGGGTCAACGTGATGGTAAGGCAGAAACCTACTTCGTCGCGCTGGATGATACCGGACATGTGATTAACTCCGGCTATCAGACCTGTGCTGAATACGACACCGATCCGCAGGCACCTAAGGCGCAGTAACCCTGCTTGCCTGAAGATGTTAATAAACCGGCCTCTGGGCCGGTTTTTTTATCCATACGTTAATCTTATTTCTTTGCGCGAATTATTTGCCTGAAATGTGAAGGTAGTCAACAAGCCAGGTCAATGAGAGACAATTTAGGCCTATCCAGAATTATCTCCCCTCTGTACCATTGCGTATACTCACTTCAACGATAAACAACAGTACGCAAGCTACCTGTCTGCCGGGACAGCGAGTCGAGTGATAGCGCGACGGCAGGTAGTCATACAAGAGGGAAATTATGATGGAAAAGAAACATATCTACCTGTTCTGCTCAGCGGGCATGTCAACCTCGCTTCTGGTGTCAAAGATGCGCGCGCAGGCTGAAAAGTATGAAGTTCCTGTGGTGATTGAAGCGTTTCCGGAAACGCTGGCGGGCGAAAAAGGCCAGAAAGCCGATGTTGTGTTACTGGGGCCGCAAATTGCCTATATGTTGCCCGAAATTCAACGACTGCTACCGAATAAACCGGTCGAAGTGATCGACTCGGGGCTGTACGGCAAGATCGATGGTTTAGGTGTACTTAAAGCTGCTGTGGCAGCCATTAAAAAAGCTGCTAATTAATTTTTATTTTTCCCGTCAAAGAGTTATTTCACACACAATTACGCCGTAACATGCGTTACGGCATTTAAGGGTATTTTCCTATGAGTAAAGTCATCGCTTCACTTGAAAAGGTACTCCTTCCTTTTGCTGTTAAAATAGGAAAGCAGCCTCACGTTAATGCCATCAAAAACGGTTTTATTAAATTAATGCCGTTGACGCTGGCCGGGGCCATGTTCGTTTTAATTAACAACGTTTTTCTGAGCTTTGGTGAAGGTTCCTTCTTTTATTCATTAGGAATTCGGTTAGACGCTTCCACTATTGAAACCCTTAATGGTTTTAAAGCCATCGGCGGCAACGTATATAACGGTACGTTGGGTATTATGTCGCTGATGGCGCCTTTCTTTATTGGGATGGCGCTGGCTGAAGAGCGGAAAGTGGATCCGCTGGCCGCCGGATTATTATCCGTTGCCGCGTTTATGACCGTCACGCCTTACAGCGTGGGTGAAGCCTACGCCGTTGGCGCAAACTGGCTGGGCGGAGCCAACATCATCTCCGGTATTATTATCGGCCTGTTGGTGGCAGAAATGTTCACCTTTATTATCCGTCGCAACTGGGTTATCCGCCTGCCGGATAGCGTGCCGGCCTCCGTTTCTCGTTCATTTTCCGCGTTGATCCCAGGCTTCATTATCCTCTCCATCATGGGGATTATCGCCTGGGCGCTCTCTCACTGGGGCACGAACTTCCACCAGATCATCATGGACTCTATCTCTACGCCGCTGGCGTCGATGGGTGGCGTGGTCGGTTGGGCGTATGTGATTTTCACCTCTCTGCTGTGGTTCTTCGGCGTGCACGGTTCACTGGCACTGGCCGCGCTGGACAGCGGAATTATGACCCCATGGGCACTGGAAAACGTTGCGCTTTACCAGCAGTACGGTTCCGTTGACGCGGCGCTGGCGGCAGGTAAAACCTTCCATGTGTGGGCGAAGCCGATGCTTGACTCCTATATCTTCCTGGGTGGTACCGGGGCGACCCTGGGTCTGATCATCGCGGTCTTTATTGTCTCTCGTCGCGCTGACTATCGTCAGGTGGCGAAACTGGCCCTGCCATCAGGCATCTTCCAGATTAACGAGCCGATTCTGTTCGGTCTGCCAATCATCATGAACCCGGTAATGTTTATCCCGTTCATCCTGGTGCAGCCGCTGCTGGCAGCGATCACCCTGACGGCCTACTACATGGGTATTATTCCACCGATCACCAACATTGCTCCGTGGACCATGCCGGCAGGTCTGGGTGCCTTCTTTAACACCAACGGTAGCGTCGCGGCCTTCCTGCTGGCGATATTCAACCTCGGGATTGCCACCCTGCTGTACATGCCGTTCGTGGCGATTGCGAACAAAGCTGCCACCATCATTGATGAAGAAGAGAGCGAAGAGGAAATTGCCCTCTCACTGAAATTCTAAGATTGACCGGCGCGGGGAAGCCCGCGCCAGCCACAAGGAGCTAAAACATGTTAGATTTGGATAGTATCGTCGCAGACGAAGCCGCAGAGAACGATCTCGAAGAAGTGGTGATGGGCCTTATCATCAACTCCGGGCAGGCGCGCAGCCTGGCGTATGCCGCACTGAAGCAGGCCAAGCAGGGCGATTTCGCCGCCGCGAAAACCATGATGGAGCAGTCCCGCACGGCGCTGAACGAAGCGCACCTGGTGCAGACAAAGCTGATTGAAAGCGACCAGGGCGAAGGGAAGATGAAGGTCAGCCTGGTGCTGATACACGCTCAGGATCACCTGATGACGTCCATGCTGGCGCGTGAGCTGGTGGCGGAGTTGATTGAGCTTCACGAGAAAATGCACTAGGTCGGATTGAGCAGCAGGAGGTCAGCACGATGGAAATCAAAACCGCATTTGAACAGCAACTGTTTAATGGCAAAAATTTTCACGTGGTTATCTACAACAAGACGGAGAGCGCCAGCGGTCTGCACCAGCATGACTACTATGAGTTCACGATTGTTCTGACCGGCCGCTACTACCAGGAGATCAACGGTAAGCGCGTTCTGCTGGAGCGAGGGGATTTTGTCTTCCTGCCGATGGGTTCCTATCACCAGAGCTTTTACGAATTTGGCGCGACCCGCATTCTGAACGTGGGCGTCAGCAGACGCTTCTTTGAGAAGCACTATCTGCCGCTGGTGCCGTTCTGCTTTGTTGCGTCCCAGGTATATCGTGTGAAAAACGAGTTCATGACCTGGATTGAAACGGTCATCGCCTCGCTTAACTTCCGCGACAATGAGTTTGATGAATTTATTGAAACGGTGACCTTCTACGTGATGAACCGGTTGCGGCATCACCGTGAAGAGCAGCAGGTGACGGATGATGTTCCACAGTGGCTGCGCAGCACCGTGGAACTGATGCACGATAAAGGCCAGTTCAGCGAAAATGCGCTGGAAAATATGGTATCCCTCTCGGGGAAATCCCAGGAATATCTGACCCGCGCGACGCAGCGTTATTATCGTAAAACGCCGGTGCAAATAATTAATGAAATCCGCATTAATTTTGCCAAAAAACAGCTGGAGATTACCAACTATTCTGTCACCGATATTGCCTATGAGTCAGGATATAGCAGTCCCAGCCTGTTTATTAAAACTTTTAAGAAGTTGACCTCATTCACACCGAACAGCTACCGGAAGAATTTAACGGTAATTAATTAAATTTCGGCGGATTACCCGCCATAAATATTGCTTTAATGGCTTGCCCAAATAGCGGGAAGAGTACGCTATACCTTGCAGGCGATTAACCTGATACGCTAAGGGAGATATTATGCAAAAGAAATTAAAAGTCGTAACCATTGGTGGCGGCAGCAGCTATACCCCGGAATTACTCGAAGGTTTTCTGAAACGTTATCATGAATTACCGGTCAGCGAATTATGGCTGGTGGACGTTGAGGAAGGTCAGGAGAAGCTGGATATTATTTTCGACCTGTGCAAGCGCATGGTTGAGAAAGCGGGCGTGCCGATGACCGTGCATAAATCCCTCGATCGTCGCCTGGCGCTGAAAGATGCGGATTTCGTTACCACTCAGCTGCGCGTCGGCCAGCTAAAAGCGCGCGAGCTGGACGAGCGTATTCCGCTGAGCCACGGCTACCTGGGGCAGGAGACCAACGGCGCGGGCGGCCTGTTCAAAGGCCTGCGTACCATTCCGGTGATTTTCGACATCGTCAAAGATGTGCAAGAGATCTGCCCGAACGCGTGGGTGATTAACTTCACTAACCCGGCCGGAATGGTGACCGAGGCGGTTTATCGTCATACCAATTTCAAACGCTTTATCGGCGTCTGTAATATCCCGATCGGCATGAAGATGTTTATCCGCGACGTGCTGGAGCTGACCGACAGTGACGATCTCTCAATCGATCTGTTCGGCCTGAACCACATGGTGTTCATTAAAGACGTCATCGTGAACGGAAAATCGCGCTTTGCCGAACTGCTCGACGGCGTGGCTTCCGGTCGCCTGACCGCGGCCTCCGTGAAGAACATCTTTGACCTGCCGTTCAGCGAAGGGCTGATCCGCTCGCTGAATCTGCTGCCGTGCTCGTACCTGCTTTACTACTTCAAGCAGAAAGAGATGCTGGCTATCGAAATGGGCGAGTACTATAAGGGCGGCGCGCGTGCGCAAATCGTTCAGAAAGTTGAGAAGCAGCTGTTCGATTTATATAAAGATCCGAACCTGAACGTCAAACCGAAAGCGCTTGAGCAGCGCGGTGGGGCCTATTACTCCGATGCAGCGTGTGAAGTGATCAACGCCATCTACAACGACAAGCAGGCGGAGCACTATGTTAACGTGCCGCATCACGGCCATATCGACAATATCCCGGCTGACTGGGCCGTCGAGATGACCTGCATTCTGGGGCGCGAGGGGGCTAAACCGCATCCACGTATCACCCACTTCGACGACAAAGTTATGGGCCTGATCCACACCATCAAAGGCTTTGAAGTGGCGGCGAGCAATGCGGCGCTGAGCGGTGAACTCAATGACGTGCTTCTGGCGCTGAACCTCAGCCCGCTGGTGCATTCCGACCGCGATGCGGAGCAGCTGGCCAGCGAGATGATCCTGGCGCATGAAAAATGGTTGCCGAACTTTGCCGCCACGATTGAGAAGCTGAAGTTCAAACAACACTGAGAGGACGCACAATGGAAAACCTGCTGATCGTTAATGCTGATGACTTTGGCCTTTCGAAAGGCCAGAACTACGGCATTATTGAAGCCTGTCGCCGCGGGGTAGTGATCTCTACAACGGCACTGGTGAACGGTGAAGCGGTTGAACACGCGGCGCAGCTGAGCCGCGAGGTGCCAGAGCTGGGTGTCGGCATGCATTTTGTGCTGACGCTCGGGATGCCGCTGTCGCCCATGCCGGGCCTGACGCGTGACGGTCTGCTGGGCAAATGGATTTGGGAACTGGCGGAGCAGGACGCTCTGCCGCTCGAAGAGATTGCCCGTGAGCTGGACTGCCAGTACAACCGCTTTGTTGATCTTTTTGGCAAGGCGCCGACGCACATCGACAGCCACCATCATGTGCACATGATCCCGGCGATTTTCCCGATTGTTGCGGCGTTTGCCCAACGCAAAAGCGTGGCGATGCGCGTGGATCGTGAGGCGCAGGGCGTGCCGGACTGTGCCGTGACAACAACAGAGGGGTTCAGCAGTGCCTTTTACGGTGACGAGATCGACGAAGCGCTGTTCCTGAAGGTGCTGGATGATTCCGCCGCGCGGGGGGAACGGTCGCTGGAGGTCATGGCGCATCCTGCCTTTGTCGATAACACCGTGCGTAAGAGCGCCTACTGCTGGCCGCGCCTGGCGGAGCTGGATGTCCTGACGTCGCCGTCGCTGAAATACGCCATTGCCGAGCGTGGGTATCGGTTGGGGACGTTTGGGGATCTGTAAGAAGTGCCGGGTGGCGAGGTAAAAGCAAAACGGTAACCTGGGTTACCGTTTTTATTGTTTTCTCCCTCTCCCGTGGGAGAGGGGCGGGGTGAGGGCATCAGGCCGCACAACCGGGAATGGTTTTTACGCCGGAATCTGATCGATCTTACTGCTGCGCGACCAGACGCGGTGCGCGGCGAGCAAATCAAACAGCTTCGTCATAAACGCATCGTCAACGCTATCGCCCTCGACAATGCCGTCCTCACCCTGCTCGGCAACCTTCAGTTGCGCCTTAAACTGACGCGCGTCGCCGGACAGCGCAATGGGCTTCAGGTGCTTATAGGCTTCCAGCAGATAATAGATGGCATCACCGTTGTTGAGCAGGCTGGCAATATCCCCGCACGGCACAATCACCGCATCGACGGTCAGCGACGGCGCGCCGGCAAAGGTCGCCGCCACCGGCAGCACAGAACCATCGTCGGCGGTCACTTCACCCATGCGGGAATAGAGCAGTTTGGCGTGTACGCCCTGGGTTTTTAGCGCCTGCATAATCCCCAGCACGTCGCTGGCGCGAGTTTTGTCGTTCAGCAGGATGGCGACCACGCGGCCCTTAATTGAACCACCCGGCACCGCATACAGGCTCAGCGATGGATCTTTCTTCACGCCGTTAACCTCTTTCGGTGGCGCAAGGTTACGCTGTTCGTCCGTTAGCGTGATGCCAAGGTTATCCGCCACGCTCTGGGCAAGCTGAATATCAATGTGCGCCAGCTGATCGACCACGCGCTCGCGGATGTAGGTGCGCACCACTTTGCTCAGTTCGAAGCTAAAGCCGCCGATGATGTGCTGTTGCTCAATCGGCGTCTGGCTGTTCCAGAACAGGCGAGGGTGGGCGTAATACTCACCGAACGAGGGGCTGCGCTCGCGAATTTTGTTGCCGTCGATACGCTCCTGGTACGATTCGAATCCGCCGCGTTTCGGCCCCGGCGGGGTTTCTCGCGGCCAGTTGTCGTTGATGGAGTTCGGCTCATAGTTTGCCGGGTTGGTATCAATATCCTGACGGTGCATCCCGTCGCGCTGGAAGTTATGGTACGGGCAGGTTGGGCGGTTAATCGGGATCTCGTGGAAGTTCGGCCCGCCAAGACGGCTAATCTGCGTATCGGTATACGAGAACAGGCGTCCCTGTAAGAGCGGATCGTTGGTGAAATCCAGTCCGGGGACGATGTGGCCCGGGTGGAATGCGGCCTGCTCGTTTTCGGCAAAGAAATTATCCGGGTTGCGGTTAAGCACCATTTTCCCCACCAGCTGAACGGGCACCAGCTCCTCAGGAATGAGTTTTGTCGGGTCAAGCAGGTCGAAATCGAACTTAAACTCGTCTTCTTCCGGGATCAGCTGTAAGCCCAGTTCATATTCCGGGAAGTCACCCGCTTCAATGGATTCCCACAGTTCGCGGCGATGGAAGTCCGGATCGCGCCCGGTGAGCTTCTGCGCCTCGTCCCATACCAGCGAGGCTTTGCCCGCTACCGGCTTCCAGTGGAAGCGCACAAACGTGGCTTTTCCTTCCGCGTTGATCATGCGGAAGGTATGAATACCGAACCCTTCCATCGTGCGATAGCTGCGCGGAATCCCACGGTCGGACATCGCCCACATCACGTTGTGTAAGGTTTCAGGCTGCAGGGAGACATAGTCCCAGAAGGTATCGTGCGCACTTTGTCCCTGGGGTATGGCCCAGTGGGGCTCCGGTTTTACCGCATGGACAAAGTCAGGAAATTTATGCGCATCCTGAATGAAAAACACCGGGGTATTATTGCCCACCAGATCAAAAATACCCTCTTCGGTATAAAACTTGGTGGCAAAGCCGCGGATATCACGCACCGTATCTGCCGAACCTGCGCCACCCTGCACGGTGGAGAAACGCACAAAGACCGGCGTGATTTTATCCGGGTCGGAGAGGAAATCCGCTTTGGTGATCGCTTTCAGGCTTTTATAGGGCTGGAAGTAGCCGTGCGCCGCGGAACCGCGCGCGTGAACGATGCGTTCCGGAATTCGCTCGTGGTCAAAATGGGTAATTTTTTCCCGCAGGATGAAATCTTCCAGCAGGGTCGGCCCGCGCGCGCCTGCGCGAAGGGAGTTTTGATCGTCAGCAATGCGCACGCCCTGATTGGTGGTGAGTGCAAAACCTTCGCCGCCTTTACGGTGTGGCTCAAGCGATTTCAGCTTCTCGTTTCTGGTGTCCGGCGATTTCATGCTTCCCGGCGCGGTTGGTTGTTCGCCAGGGGCTGATGGGCCCGGCGAGGGGCGGTGAGAGCCGTCAGCAGGGGCGAGAGAGTCCATACCCGGTTGAGATTCTTCAGTGCCATGAATCGGTGATTGATGTGATTTATCTTTGTTCGACATTGCACGCTTCTCCTTTATCCATTGCTAAAAACCCTATTAAGGATAGAACAATGTCGTGAGATAGCTCGCTAACTAAGAGTTTTCAGATGACGTTATTAACGAAAGGAGCCATCTCACCCACTCGGAGCGCGACGTAAGGCAGCAGGATCGGCTATCATAGAATTTTCCTGCTTCAAGAATTTGCTTTAGTGAATCCGTCGCTTATGAAACCTCTTCGTCAACAAAACCGCCAGGTTATTAGCTATGTGCCCCGCGTTGAGCCCGCGCCGCCTGACCATGCCCTGAAAGTGGATGGTTTTCGTGATGTCTGGCTGCTTCGCGGTAAATATGTGGCTTTTGTCCTGATGGGGGAACATTTCCGCCGGTCGCCGGCGTTTTCCGTGCCGGAGTCAGCCCAGCGATGGGCGACGCAAATCCGCCAGGATGAAGAGGTTGAAGAATAACAGCCATAAAAAAACCGCCATCAGGCGGTTTTTTTATTTCTATCGAGATTAACGGTGCGCCAGTTCGGCGTCGTCTTCACTTTCCAGAATGGCTTTGTCGGTCTGCTTCAGCCACTGGCTGGTCAGCGTACCGGCAGTCATGGAGCCGCTCACGTTCAGCGCGGTACGGCCCATGTCGATCAGCGGTTCAACGGAGATCAGCAGGGCGACCAGCGTGACGGGCAGGCCCAGCGCGGGCAGCACAATCAGCGCGGCGAAGGTTGCACCGCCGCCGACACCTGCAACGCCGGCGGAGCTGATGGTAACAATCCCGACCAGCGTGGCGATCCAGACCGGATCCAGCGGGTTGATACCCACGGTAGGGGCAACCATCACCGCCAGCATCGCCGGGTAGAGCCCCGCGCAGCCGTTCTGACCGATGGTAGCACCAAAGGAGGCAGAGAAGCTGGCGATAGATTCCGGCACGCCCAGACGACGGGTCTGTGCTTCAACGTTCAGCGGAATAGACGCTGCGCTGGAACGGCTGGTGAAGGCAAAGGTCAGTACCGGCCATACTTTGCGGAAGTATTTCAGCGGGCTGACGCCGTTCACGCCCAGCAGGATACCGTGCACCACGAACATAATGCCCAGGCCCAGATAAGAGGCGACAACGAAGCTGCCCAGCTTAATGATGTCCTGCAGGTTAGAGCCGGCTACCACTTTGGTCATCAGCGCCAGAACGCCGTATGGCGTCAGCTGCATGACCAGACGGACCAGCTTCATCACCCAGCTTTGCAGGGTATCAATCGCCGTCAGCACGCGTTCGCCTTTCGGCGCATCGTCTTTCAGCAGCTTAAGCGCAGCCACGCCCAGGAACGCCGCGAAGATCACCACGCTGATGATAGAGGTTGGGCTTGCACCGGTCAGGTCAGCAAACGGGTTCTTCGGAATGAAGGAGAGGACCATCTGCGGAACCGTCAGATCAGCCACTTTACCCACGTAGTTGGTTTGAATTGCGGTCAGACGCGCCGTTTCAGCGGTACCCTGAACCAGACCTTCGGCCGTCAGGCCAAACAGGTTGGTGACCAGCACCCCCACCAGCGCGGCAATCAGCGTGGTAAAGAGCAGCGTACCAATGGTCAGAAAGCTGATTTTACCCAGCTGAGTTGCGTTGTGCAGACGGGCTACGGCGCTCAGAATAGAGGCGAACACCAGCGGCATAACGATCATCTGCAGCAGTTGGACGTAGCCGTTACCGACAATGTTGAACCACTGAATGGACTCTTTCAGTACCGGACTATCGGAGCCGTAGACGGCGTGTAAGGCCAGACCAAACGCCACACCCATGACCAGACCGACCAGTACTTTTTTCGCCAGGCTCCACTGTTTGTGGCGCGCCTGCGCGAGAAGCAATAGTAATACGACGAACACGACTATGTTCGCGATGAGTGGAAAATTCATCCCCGTTCTCCTGATTTATTATGTGGGATCGGTTTTTCCCGATCCTGTTGGCGGAAGGTTAGCAGAAGTGTGATGTGGCGCTTATATCCAAATGGAATGGTTTATGACAAATGGAATGATTTTGTTTGTTTACTGTTCAATCTGGTGATGAATAAAACGATTGAACTGAAATTGCAGCGAATTGATCATCTGGGAAGACCAGCGGACTGCACTGTTTTCGGGCAAGGTTTGCGGCATCCAGACGGCGTACGCAAACAGCGCCATGCACAGCACGCGTTCAAGCTGATTCCCTTTCTGCGGTGCAAGGATCGGAAAACGGAAACGCCAGCGGCAGGGCCACAGCAGCGGCACGCCCGCGGGCGTCAGCATATCGGCGAGGATATGGCTTAAATAACCCAGCACCATGCCCTGAATGGCATCGCCCGGCACTATCCAGCTTTCAGGGACTTTTAAATAGAAAAGCGTGAGCAGGCCAAAAACGGCCAGCAGGCTGTGGGTAAACCCGCGGTGGCCGAACGCGCGGGCGATGGGCTTCGACACCCACTTCAGGCGCTGTCCGAGGAAGGATTTTGGGTGGTCAATATCGGGCAGCAGACAGGTTAAAACGGCGGAAGGGACAATATGCCACCAGTCTCCCTGTGCAAGCACGGGAGTAAGTTCTGCGTTTTTGGCAAATACTGCGCACGCAATTGAAAAAAGCAGGTGGCCTTCCGCCGTCATGATAAAACCCACGAAACTGTCAATTTATACAGTATAGGGTTTTTATACAGTGGGCGAAAGAGGTGACGGTGTAACTGTTTGTCACAAACGCGCCTCAGCGCGCCAGCCAGCCGCCGTCGACGGCTAAGGTGTGACCATTCACGTAATCTGATGCGGGGGAGGCTAAAAAGACGACCGGCCCCTGAAGGTCATCCGGTACTCCCCATCGACCCGCCGGGATGCGGTCAAGGATCTCCGCGTTACGCTGTTCGTTATCGCGCAGCTGCTGCGTGTTGTTCGTCGCCATGTAGCCCGGCGCGATGGCATTCACGTTGATGCCATGTAGCGCCCACTCATTTGCCAGCAGGCGCGTGATCCCCGGTACGCCGCTTTTCGAGGCGGTATACGACGGCACGCGAATGCCGCCCTGAAAGGAGAGCATAGAGGCGATATTGATAATTTTGCCGCCCTGGCCCTGGGCGATAAATCGCTTAGCGACCGCCTGAGAGAGGAAAAAAAGCGACTTGAGATTCAGGTTCATAACGTCATCCCAGTCTTTTTCGCTGAACGTCAGAGCCTCCTCCCGGCGAATCGTCCCGGCATTGTTCACCAGAATATCAATTCGTCCCATCTCCGCCACGGCGGTGTCCACGACGTACTGAAGATTTTCCTGCTGGCTCAGATCGGCCCGAATAGCCACAAAACGTCTTCCCAGGGCGGTGACGGCGCTGGCCGTTTTCTCAGGAGCTTTACGATTTACCCCAACGATATCGCAACCTGCCTGCGCCAGCGCAATAGCCATGCCTTGCCCCAGCCCGGTATCGCACCCGGTGATGAGGGCTACTTTGCCTGAAAGAGTAAAGGTGTCCAGTATCATACGCGCCTCAGAAGCTGGTTATCGTCTTGTTGACGTTAAAGATAGGAGGCGGGGATGAGAAAAGCAAACAAAATGAAACTGTGTTTTGTTTTTATCAGGCAGCATGACGCTGCCTGTAGGAGGGGCGCTATTCGCCGCGCAGGTGTTGTACCGTCAGTTCAGCCAGCGAATTCAGCTTAACGTCGGCAAGAGCATACCGCGGATCGTGGCGGTTTTCTTCATCGGGAACCACGATGGAGCGCATACGCGCGGCTTTGGAGGCCACCATGCCGTTTACTGAATCTTCCAGCGCGACGCAGGTAAGCGGATCAAGACCCAGCTTCGCGGCGCAGTCCATATAGACTTGCGGATGCGGCTTGCTGTAGGGCAGTTTTTCCGCAGACGCCAGGGCGTCAAAACTGTCGCGCAGCTCAAACATGATCAGCACTTTTTCCAGCATATGCAGCGGTGAAGCGGAAGCCAGGCCAACCTTCAGCCCCTGAGACTTGCACAGCGCGACAGCCTCATGTACGCCCGGCAAGAGCGGCTTGTTCTCCTCCACCAGCGCGATGGCGCGGCTGATAATACGCGAGGTGACTTCGTCGCGATCGGGCCCAACCCACGGCTGTTGGGCGTACCACAGGTCAACGACCATATCAATACGCAGGCCCAGCGTGTCGGGAAGTTCATTACGGCGACTGATATCAACGCCCAGGCTGGCCATCACGTCCAGCTCGGCGCGATCCCACAACGGCTCGGAATCAATCAGTAATCCATCCATGTCAAAAATAGCGGCAAGTATCTGGCGCGGTGTCGACATCACAACGTCTCCTTATCCAGGTGTTCGACAGACGATAAGTGCTAAGCACAGTCTGCAATTTAGCATATTGCTTTTAAAGAGCGGGCGAAATTGATGTCCAGCAGGTAGACTTAGGCTCAAATCACGCGTCTTTATGAAGAGGAACTGATGACGTATCAACAAGCTGGACGCATTGCTGTCTTAAAACGTATTGCAGGCTGGGTGATTTTTATTCCCGCCGTCATTTCTACGCTGATATCCGTGCTGAAGTTTATGTACGATCACAGCGAAAAACAGCCGGGCATTAATGCGGTAATGCTTGATTTTGCGCATGTCATGATTGAGATGGTGCGGTTTAATACCCCGTTCCTGAACGTCTTCTGGTTCAACTCGCCAACGCCGGACTTTCACCAGCAGCTGAATGTTGGGTTCTGGATTATCTATGCGCTGATTTTTATTGCGATGGCGCTGCAGGCATCGGGCGCACGAATGAGTCGCCAGACCCGTTTTTTACGCGAAGGGGTGGAAGATCAGCTTATCCTTGAGAAGGCGAAAGGTCCTGAAGGAATGAGCCGGGAGCAGATTGAATCCCGCATTGTGGTGCCTCGTCACACCATTTTCCTGCAAATTTTCCCGCTCTATATCCTGCCGGTTATCATCATCGTGGCGGGATATTTCTTCTTCTCACTGCTCGGTTTTCTGTAACGAATTAGGGTGGCGGCAAGGCCACCCGTTTTGTCTTTAAGCCGCAAGCACGCGTTCAAGCGCGCGCTGGGCGTTGACCAGATGTTGCCCGCCAAAAAGAATGGCTCGGTTCATCAGCGTATAGAGCTGATACACGGGCTGGCGCTCAAGGAAATCCGGCGGCAGGGGGGAGACAGACTGATAGCCATCGTATATTTGCGGCGGTTGTTCGGGATGCAGGGGCAACATGGCCAAATCGCACTCTCTGTCGCCCCAGTAGCAGGCCGGGTCGAAGATATACGGGCCATTGGGGCCCAGCGCGCAGTTCTCGGACCATAAATCACCGTGCAGCAAAGACGCCTGAGGCTGGTGGGAGGCCAGGCGCTGTTGCACATGCTCGACAATGGCATCAATGTTGCCAAATTCCAGCCCTTTCTCTGCGGCCAGCTCAAGCTGCCATCCGATGCGCTGCTCGGCAAAGAACGTCGACCAGCGGCGCTGCCAGGCATTGGGCTGCGGCGTGGTGGAAAGGTCGTTGTCAAAGTCGAGACCAAACTGGGGCTGGTCGCTCCACTGGTGCAGGCGCGCTAGCTGTTGCCCGAGAATAAAGGCGTTATGGGCGTCCAACGGGCGGGCAGGGAGATAGTCCATCACCAGAAAGCTGTAGTCCCGGTCACTGCCCACGGCCAGCACCTCAGGTACCGTCACCGTTTTACTGCGGGACAACAGTTCAAGCTGATCGGCTTCAGCGGTAAAAATCGGGAGCAGCTCTCGCTCGTCGCATTTAACAAACAGATCGCGTCCTGCGTAGCGTAAATGCCACGCGGCGTGAATTTCCCCGCCCGGCAGCTCGTTACGCAGTTCAATTTCACCTTCACCCAATTGCTCATGTAAAAGATGACTGATAGCCTGCCACATGTTGACTCTCCCATGTTGTCTGCCAGATCATAAAGTTAGCGCATAACTGCGGTAAAAAAATACGAACTAACGCACACCTGAGCGGATTAATTTCATGCAGGGCACTTATTGTTCTTTTTTCTGCCAGCGTTCCCACGTCTCCACGGTGATGTCGGCAGGCTTGTCGGTCACGCTTTCCACCAGGCTGGCGGCCAGCGCATGCACCTCTTCTTCACTCAGGGCTGCGATCAGGCCAAACGCCAGGGTGCCTAAATCATGAATATGACCTTCGTCATCCGTTAGCGTGAGCAGGAAATTCGCCCGTGTAAAGGCATTGTTGAGCTCGTTAAGCTCGGTCAGCGATGCTTCATGAAGGCTGATGGTCACGACGTAGCGGGTGATATCACCACTGCTCATAATTCACCTCGTTGTTATCCTGAAAGTTTTTTTAGCATAGTCGATACGCCATATTTGGCGACTTCCACAGATATCCCCCTCCGCCAGGAGGGGGATATATCGGTTAGCTTCGTGACAGGTAATCGACGATTTTCTGCGTATCGGCAAGCGAACACAGGCGCGTTCCCTGATTGATGGTGGCGGCACTCCCCGCCGCGACGCCATAGCGCGTCATCTCCAGAAGTGATGCGCCCTGCGCCAGCTTCAGCGCCATCGCGCCGACCATACTGTCGCCTGCGCCGACGGTGCTCTGGCTCTTCATTGGGGGCGGAACAACCTGCACAAAGCCCGTCTTGTCGACGGCCAGCGCACCCTGAGGACCGAGAGAGACGACAACGCGGTGCGCTTTGCCGCTGCGAACCAGTTCTTCTGCGGCAGTACGCACGTCATCCGGCTGGCTAAGTTCGCGATTAACAAGCGCACTCAGCTCTTTCTGGTTAGGCTTAACGAGCTCAAGCTGTCCGGGTTCTAATGCCGCCTGCAGGGCTTCGCCTGAACTGTCGACAATGCAGCGAATGCCGCGCTGAAGCACGGCATCAACCAGTGCTGTCAGCTTTTCTGTTTTCACGCCTGGCGGCAGGCTACCGCTGATGACCAGCAGCGAGCCGCTTTCAATGGTTAGCACCTTTTCTTCCAGCTGACGAAACTCATCATCGCTCAGCCTGGCGCCTGGCATAACGAAACGATACTGTTCCCCGCTGGACTCAACGTGGACATGCAGGTTCTGCCGGGTCCAGTCTTTGGCGTCAACGGTATCCACGGCAACCTGTTCATCGGCCAGCAAGGCAACAAGATGCTCCCCCGTTGCACCACCGGCCGGAAAGATGGCAGTCGCTTTACCACCGAGGTGGGTAATTGCGCGCGCAACGTTAATCCCGCCGCCGCCCGGCTCAAATACGGGTGCGCTACAGCGTAGTTTACCTTCAGGGTAAATCTGCGGCGTTATGGTCGCGGAGTCGAGGGAAGGGGAGAGCGTCAGCGTATAAATAGAAGCCATCATAACCTCCTTTTAGCATGGGTTCTTTTAAGCCTGGCACCGATCGACAGGAAGGCAATGTAAATAACAGTATGATTTTAAAAATGAATGCTGACATAAATGCGGTGAGGGATATATAAAATAAAACGTCTTTTGGGATCGTTCTTATTCAAAAAATGAAATAAGAAATCATTGCTATGTTATTTGCGCCTTTTTATAATTTGTTACCTTTCTCTGGACGCCTTGTCATTGATCCTCAAGAAAGATTCCGGGACCGTGTGGTCTCTTTTTTTGTTGTACGGACTCCTTAATAAAATGAAGCTTTTAAAGACAGTGCCCGCTGCACTGATGCTGGCGGGTGGCGTGTTTGCGGCTATGAACGCGACCGCCGATGATTCCGTTTTTACTGTCATGGACGATCCTTCCACCGCGAAAAAACCGTTCGAAGGTAACCTGAATGCCGGGTACCTGGCACAATCCGGTAACACCAAAAGCTCTTCTCTGACGGCGGACAGTACGCTCACCTGGTACGGTAATACCACCGCCTGGTCTCTGTGGGGTAATGCCAGCAATACGTCCGCTAATGACGAACGTTCTTCCGAGAAATATGCGGTAGGCGGACGTAGCCGTTACAACATGACCGACTATGATTACCTGTTTGGTCAGGCAAGCTGGTTAACCGACCGTTACAATGGCTATCGCCAGCGCGATGTGTTCACCGCGGGTTATGGTCGCCAGTTCCTGAACGGTCCGGTACACAGCCTCCGTTTTGAATTCGGTCCAGGTGTGCGTTACGACGAGTACACCAATGGCGATACCAAAACCCAACCGCTCGGTTACGCTTCCGGCACCTATGCCTGGCAGATGACTGACAATACCAAATTTACCCAGGGTGTTTCCGTATTTGGTGCCGACGACACGACGCTGAACTCTGAGTCGGCGCTGAACGTGGCCATCAACGAACACTTTGGTCTGAAAGTCGCCTACAACGTGACCTGGAACTCTTCACCACCTGAATCTGCACCGGATCACACCGACCGCAGAACCACGGTTTCACTGGGTTATAGAATGTAATGAAAACGGGCCGATAATCATGTCGGCCCGTTTATTCGCTCTGGTCTTGTGACGTCCCTCTGATGAGCTGTCTTCGCCCCTAGCCCCAAATCATTGCCGCCCAGCGGAGTAACAGCATCGCGCCGCAGATGGCAATCAGCACCAGCACCATTTTCCAGTGTTTTACGGCAAAGCGTTTTGTTGGCATAACCTAATCCTTGTTCGTTGATACCCACAGTCTACCAAACAGGACCGAAATATGCCCCTTCTCGGGATCGATTGGGTTATGCCAGCGTAGGGTTCAGCTCAGAACCAGTGGAATCGTTCGGCGAGAATTAACAATAAACCTGTGGCGGAAAGGATGTTTAAAATCACAACCGTTCTACTGGATACGTTCATAGTATGCACCTTTGGGTTTAAAGATCTGTTCAAGAGTAGCCCAGCATCTCTGAAATGCGAGCATCGGGAATTGCGATCTGCAAATTCATGCGAAAGTGCCAGCACATCAATCTGCCAGCAGAGGGTGCAATCTCCCTTTTGTTAGTGTTAACATTGCAAGGCTTGCCGTATATCCGGCGTTGTCTGATTTTCCGGCAGGTGCATGATGACGAACCAATTTGACGATTGTTGGTCAGATGGTGTCGTAATCTATTGTCAAATCACGATTATTTTCTTTGTATATGCTCTTATGTGTGGGGCATCACTGCAAATAAGGATATAAAATGCCTGTAATTACTCTTCCTGATGGCAGCCAACGCCATTTCGACCACGCTGTTAGCCCTATGGATGTTGCCCTGGACATCGGTCCTGGCCTCGCGAAAGCGACCATCGCCGGCCGTGTGAACGGTGAGCTGGTTGATGCGTCCGATCTGATTGAAAACGATGCGACGCTTGCAATCATCACCGCGAAAGACGAAGAAGGTCTGGAGATCATTCGTCACTCCTGCGCACACCTGTTGGGTCATGCTATCAAGCAGCTGTGGCCAAACACCAAAATGGCGATCGGTCCGGTTATCGACAACGGTTTCTACTACGACGTTGATCTTGACCACACCCTGACCCAGGAAGATATCGACGCGCTCGAAAAACGTATGCACGAGCTCGCCGAGACCAACTATGACGTCATCAAGAAGAAAGTCAGCTGGCACGAAGCGCGTGAAACCTTCGTCAAGCGTGGCGAGAGCTATAAAGTCTCTATTCTCGATGAAAACATTGCTCATGATGACAAGCCTGGCTTGTACCATCACGAAGAATACGTCGACATGTGCCGTGGACCGCACGTGCCGAACATGCGCTTCTGTCATCATTTCAAACTGATGAAGATCGCCGGCGCCTACTGGCGTGGCGACAGCAACAACAAGATGTTGCAGCGTATCTATGGTACCGCGTGGGCGGATAAGAAAGCCCTGAACGCGTACCTGCAGCGCCTGGAAGAGGCGGCGAAGCGTGACCACCGTAAAATCGGTAAGCAGCTTGACCTGTACCACATGCAGGAAGAAGCGCCGGGTATGGTGTTCTGGCATAACGATGGCTGGACTATCTTCCGTGAACTGGAAACGTTCGTACGCTCCAAGCTGAAAGAGTACCAGTATCAGGAAGTGAAAGGCCCGTTCATGATGGACCGTGTGCTGTGGGAAAAAACCGGCCACTGGGACAACTACAAAGATGCGATGTTCACCACCTCGT
>OKVJ01000279.1_pt1 | contig 21477 bp, 7 predicted proteins | sample 1606921 | NCBI WGS metagenome assembly OKVJ01 (sample SAMN03281016, study PRJEB24777) | human gut metagenome | isolation source: fecal sample PR161 from 1 month old female Malay infant, caesarean...
GGAAAAAATAGCCTAAATAGGCTGATTCGATGTGTTTGCGGGAAAAAAATCGGCCCAGATCCGCGAAATTTTAATCAGCGAGTCAGCTTGGGAAGAAATGACCTGCTTATTCGCACCTTCCCTAACATTTTCATTATCAGCGATGCGGTGACAATCCCCTGTTTAATTGAGGCTGCCAGGTACAATATTTTATCCCTGCGCGCCTCAATGTCTTTGAGATTCAGGCTGGTTGTTGATATGACGGACTGTTTCCCGGAATAACGCTCGGCCTTTTGATGAATAACCAGCCGCTTCTCATGAATATCCCGGATCCTTGGCGAAAAAGCGAATCCCAGCAGATGCATCAGGGTGAAAACATGCTCAGTGAAGCCCGCTGTATCGGTGTAATGTTCGGTAATTTTCAGATCACTTTCGCATTGCCGCCCGCCGTGACAATATCGGCGGCGAGCGCCTCCAGTTCCGTCTGGCTGCCAGCATGGCGTTGGCACCTATCTCCGCCAGCCGCAGGGCGGCCTCGTGGCCGAAACAACTCGACATGCCAGTGATGACAATCGTGGCGTTTTGCAGACAATTTTTTGCATAACCACACCTCCGGAAACAGAAACCAACGAGTCTTGCGAGCATCAGCTGCACGCCTGCAAGTAATATAACCTCCGGGTCCAGTTGCAGAACACCGAACAGACTAACAAAACGTAGGTGCCAGTTTGCTCTGGCGAAACGGGGTTTAACCTAAAACCGCGGTTGGGAGAAAACCCGCGCCAGGCCAGGCGGCCTGGCGCGAAAATCGCACGCTAACCCTCTTTACCAAAGCCAGTTTGCTGGATAAGCATCAGCATAACGCTGTTGACCCAGCCGTGAGCCAGGCTCTGGCGGTCACTCGCCACGTCAACACGTACCAGTTGCTCTTTGCTGACCGGCGCGGCGGAGATGCCTTCGATCACTACCCGGTACCAGACGGCGGCGGGACGGAGTTCGTTGGCGGGCGCAACCGGGTTCAGCGCCACCGGGCCGCCGTGACTCTGCGCCAGCATCAGATTAGGCAGACGGCGGATGGCGTCGTGGTCGATGGTCACTACCGCGCCTGCGAGCGGCTGCCAGCGGCCCTGCTGATAAACCCGCGCCGTCGCGCCGTCGCGCAGGCGGGCCAGGTCGGTTTCGCTGACCAGCGCCTTCACGCGCCAGCGGTGGGTGTCGATCACGCTTGCGATGCGGGTGCCAGGCGAGACCCAACTGCCGGGGCGCAGGGTCTGCTCAACGTCATGCACCACGCCATCCTCCAGCGCCACCAGCTGGAGCCGCTGAAGCTCAACGGCGCTGGCCCGCTGTTGAATGGCGTACTGGCGCGCCATCTGGTCGGCGACCACCTGCTTCGCCGCGCCGTTTTTATCGAGCGCCATCGCGCCGCGGGCGCTGGTCTGCCACGCCTGGCTTAGCGCCAGCGCCTTATCCTGCTCGTCCGCCGGGACGGGGGCCACCAGTTCAAACAGCTTCTGGCCCGCCTTGACCTGCTGGCCTTCCTGCACCAGCACCTTGTCAAGCTGGGCGGCATAGGGCGTGTAAACCGGCTGCGCCACGCCCGCCTCCATCACGCCGTGCAGGGAGACCTGCCCGGACCAGGGCAGAAAGACCGAAAGCCCCAGCGCGAGTGCGACGGCGACAAGGCGCAGCAGGCGCGCCGGAGCGATTTCCCGGCGGCGCGCGCGCCAGATTTTGAGTTCGCGAAACATCGGTTGCACCACAAAAGTGACTATCTCAATAAAAAACAGCACCAGCCCGAGCGCCTTAAAAAAGGCGTTGTAGACCACCAGCGCGATGCCGACGAACAGCAGTAGCCGGTAAACCCAGGTGGCGAAGGCGAAAAGGGTGAGGAAGCGGGCAAAGGCGGGCGAGACGTTATCCGGGATCGGATCCTCAAGCCCCAGCAGGTGCCAGCGCAGCCAGCGCTTCGCCCAGTTGCCCGCCCGTTCGTGCAGGCCAGGGTAGTCCAGCGTATCGCTGAGAATAAAGTAGCCGTCAAAGCGCATAAACGGGCTGGCGTTCACCGCCACCGTCAGCACCCAGGCGGTGGTGGCGAGAAAGAACAGCGCGCCTTTAACGTTGCCTTCCGGCGCGAAGCTCCAGAACAGCGTCGCCCAGGCCGCCAGCATCAGCTCGGCCATAATGCCCGCGCTGGCGATGGAGAGCCGGTGGCGGGACTGCGACAGCTTCCAGCTCTCTCCGGTATCGGTGTAGGCCATCGGCCACATCACCAGCAGCGCCACCCCCATATGGCCGACGCGTACGCCGTAGCGGGTCGCCATAAAGGCGTGCCCCAGTTCGTGCCAGCATTTGGAGAGGATCAGCGCCACCGCGAAGGCCAGCGCCCCGTTCCAGCTCAGGGCGCCGTGCAGCGCGGCCTCGACGTTATCCCACTGGCGCGCGGCCAGAACGACGCCTGCCAGCGCGGCGACGGCGGTCAGCAGTAGAAACGGCGCGCTGAAAAGCCACTCCACCCACGGCAGCATGCGGCGCAGGGCTTTCTCCGGGCGCACCAGCGGCAGGCGGATAAACAGGTAGCCGTGCAGAATACGCCGCCAGAGCGAGCCGCGCGCTTTGAACGCGCCGCGGCGCAGCAGCTGTTGCTGCTGTAAAAAGCCCAGGAACTGCAACACATCCTGTTCGTCCACCGTCATGGTGGTCTCCTGGCTGATGCTGTCGGCAATCGCCTGCGGCGCGCCGAGCGGCCAGCGGCGCAGCATCTCCAGCTCCAGCCAGCCCAGGCGGAAATAGAGGTTGCGCACCGGGTCGGCCAGATGCCAGGCGGGCGAGCCGTCGCGGTTGTTGCCCGCCGGGTGAATTTTTAGCTCGTCGCGCAGCGGCGGCAGCGGCTGCGGCTGCGCAAGAGCTGTCCCGCCCGCAGGCGGGAGCGTCGCGGCTGTTTGCATATCAGAATCCACACCAGGCGCGCAGCGTCGCCAGCGGACGACGGAAAATCAGATAACCGAGCAGGCTCCAGTCGCCGGAGACGCGGGCCGTGCCCTGCAAGCCGATACGGGCGGCGCTGGACGGGTCGGTTACGGTGCCGCGCAGCAGGTAGCTCGCGACGCCGTTCGGCGCTTCCACCGTCTCGTAACCGGCGTAATCCAGCCGCGCGGTCAGCGGGTGCAGCGGGGCGACCTTAAGAAATACGGTCATCGCCGCGTGCGGGTTCAGGTTGGTGGATTCCGCCGCAGGCGCCCAGGCGCGCACGCCGAGCTTCGTCGGGTCCGCCAGCAGGCCGATGCGCTCGCCGGTCTGTACCGGACGGCCCGCCCAGTCGTCCGGGTCGGTGTAGACAAACACGCCGCTGCTGCGGGCGCGGATCGACAGCTTCTCCAGCTCGCGCTGCAACGAGGCAACCTGCACCTTTTGCTCGCGCCATTTGCCTTCGGTCAGAGCCAGTTCCGCACGGGCGTTCGGGTCTTCAATCGCCTGCTGAGACGCCTGATGCATATTGACGGTGGCGGTCGCCAGCTCCGCCTGAGCAATGGCGAGACGGTTTTTTAGAGTCGTATCATCCAGCTCCGCCAGCACCTGTCCGGCCACGACCGGCGTGTTCGGCGGCACCTTCATCTGGTGAATCACCCCGTCGCTCGGCGCGGCGATCACTTCGCTGTTAAGCGAAATCACCTCGGCGGGCACCAGCGTGTATTCCCGAATCGGGATCAGCATAACCAGCAGCAGAAGCAGCAACACGAGACCCGCGCGTCGGCGCACCGTGGCGGGCAGCAGCCGTTGCAGGCGAGAAGGCCGCGCCACCAGCGCCCACCAGGCGTAGCCGTACAGGTTCGCCAGCTGGAGCAGGGCGTATTCGGGGCTTTCGACGCCAAGCTGCGTCGGCCACGGGGTATCGCGGGCCAGCAGCAGCAGGGCGTGCAGCTTGCCGTCCGGGCCGGTCAGCGCCAGCACCCAGACGTGGCCCGGCAGCCATTCGTCCCACTCGCGCGCCAGCGACTCGCTCAGCATTTCCGGCGACAGCGGCATCACGCGGGCGGTTTCCGGCAGCGCGGCGCAGCGCGGCGCGATGTCGCAGGCAACGGCGGCAAGCCACAGCGCGTAGGGGGTATTGCGGTCGGTGTCGCTCAGGCCGGAGTGCGCCGCAAGCTGGGCGCGCCCGGTGGCGGAAACGGCGAGCAGCGCCGCCTGGCGATACTCCACCAGCGAGCGGGTATCGTTACACATCACAAAACCCAGCTCTTCGGGGCTGCGCGCCGCTTTCACGCGCGCCGCGAGAGAATAGAACAGGGCGATGCTCACGAGTTGGTCGTCCCGCTCTGGCACTGCGCCGCCGCTTTCGGGCAGACTGGCGTCGCGCGGCCGCTCATGCCGGGCAGTACGTCCTGGGCGTCGCTGCCAAATTCCGCTTCAATCTCAATCGTCTGGCTCACGGCGTCCACGCGGCCGCTGATGTGGGTGACGGTCATCGGGTAATGCTTGCCGGTTTCACCCACCACCGCGTCAAGCTGCGAGCCGGGCGCAAGCCAGGTGGTCCAGCCTGACGGCACGTTGAGGCGCGCCTTGCGGGTGCCGTTGCTTACAAGATCGATAACCTGCGCGCCTGCGCCGACGCCCTGGCCCTCTTTGACGTAAATACGCGCCACGCGGCCGTCGAACGGCGCGGTAAAGCGGCACTGCGCCAGCTGCGCTTCAAAGATTTTGATCTGGCTGCGGGTGCGGTTCACGTCGGCGGCGGCAAGGCCAACCTCCAGCGCGCCTGCGGAATGCAGACCCTGCAATTTCGCCTTCGCTTCATATTTGATCTGCGCGGCGCTGTACTCGGCGTCTGCCGCGTCGCGACGGGCTTTCAGCTCGCTACAGTCCAGCGTCACCAGCAGTTTGCCTGCCTTGACCGTATCGCCCAGCTCAACGTTGACCTGCGACACGCGCCCGGCCACCACGCTTGATAGCGGGCTTTCCTGGTTGGCCATCACCAGAAAACGCACCGGCGCGGCGCCGTTGTCGGCGGTGGCGTCAGGCGCGCTCTCAGGCGCTGCGGCAACGGCCGCATCCGGCGTTGCGACTGCCCCCGCGGCAGCGGGGGTTGGGTCGGCGGCGAAGGCGCTGGCGCACAGCGCCAGGCCCGTCAGCGGCATGAGCGCGCGGACGCTGCGCCAGCCTTCGTTCACGTTGTTCATACCTGTTCCTGTTATTAAGGGTTACTTGCCGTCATCACGCCGGTGTCGCCTGCCGCTTTATGCAGGTCGGACACCACGGAGAGCGCGGCGGCTTCTGCCAGCGCGCTGACCGAACGGGTGTTGACGTCATTCGGCAGATAGCTGGTGTATTTCTGGTAGGCGACCTGCGCGCCCTGGGCGTTATAGACCGCCATTTCCCACACGCCGCGCTGCGAGCCTGACGCGCGTTCAAGGTTGAGGTTCATTTGCAGTTTCACGCTGTCGGCGCCGTTGCCCTGCACCAGCTGGTTGGCGGCCAGCACATGGGTGACCGACTGATAAATCGCGCTCTTGTTGACGCCCGCTGGCAGGCGGCCCAGGGTGACGCTGACCGGATGGCGGGAAACTACCGCGTCGGCGCTCTGGGTGAAGACCTGCTTCTCGCCCGCCACCAGGCTCTGGTTGATTTCACGCGACAGGGTCGGCAGATCGCTGCTGGTCACCTTTTCCGGCAGCAGGTCGATGCCTACCGAGTTCAGCACGCGGCCATAGGCGGACTGCGCCTGCGCGTAGGAGGCGGCTTCCTGGAAGCGGGAGACGATGGAGCGCGCCTGGGTGCGCAGGGATTCCAGGTCGCTTGAGAGCGAGTTGTCGGAACCGGCGCGGGAGATGCTCGCCAGACGCTGGTCGACGCGGGCGGACTCCTGGGCTATCTGGTAGTCGTACACCGCGAGCTTGTAGCGCTCAACCGAGACGCGCACCTGAGTCAGCACCGCCATGCTCAGCGCCATACGGCGGGCATTGTCGGTGGCCAGGCGCGCGTCGTTGGTGCGGCTGATGGCCGGCGCGCTCAGCAGCTTGAACAGGTTCATGGAAACGCCCACGCCGCCCTGCACCCAGCTGTTGTTGTAGAGGTAGCTGTTGGAGTCGTAGCTGATGCCGCCGAACAGATTCAGGTTCGGGAACAGCGAGGCGATCTGGCGTTTAGTTTCCAGCACGTCGATGCGGGTTTTGTAATCTTCTTCACGCAGCTCTGGGCGGCGTTCCAGCGCCATCTGCTCAAGCGTATCAAGCTGGCTTGGCACGCCGGAAAGCGCCGGATTGGCGACGTCCTGTAAGGTGAAGTCGGTGGTGGACGGCAGGTTCAGCAGGGCGGCCAGCTCGCTTTTCGCCATCTGCATCTCCTGGCGCTTCTGGTTCAGCAGCGCCACCGCGTCGAGCAGGGCGCGCTGGTACTCCAGGCCCTCGACCGGCGGCAGAATGCCTGCGCGCTCCGCTTCGCGGGTTTTCTCAAGCGCGGTCTGGATCTCTTCGGCCAGCGGCTGCGCTTCGCTCAGCAGACGCTGTGCGCCCAGCGCGCGCCAGTACGCGTCGCGCACCTCCTGGACAATATTCTGCAATACCTTGCGGCGACGCTCTTCGGCGATGTTGACGTTATCCGCCTGCTGCTTCGCGCGGTAGTAGCTCATGCCGAAATCGAGCACGTCCCAGGAGAAGGTGGCGTCGGCCAGCAGGTGCTCGCGCTCTTCAGAGGTGGACGGACGCAGGCTGACGACCCGGTCTTCGATACCGACGCTGGTGCCGCCGGAATCGTTGTCGCGCCAGCGGTAGCCGGCATCGGTCATCAACTTCGGCAGCATATCCTGCTGGGAGATATCCAGGATGCCGCGCGACAGGGCGGTTTCCATCATCTTCAGGCGGTAGTCGAGGTTGTATTTCAGCGCGCGGGCCATGGCGTCTGACAGGGTCAGCGGACCAGAGACCGGCTGCTGGTCGCGGTACATGGCGGCGCGGTCGGCGCTGACGCGCGCGCCGATTTCATCCTGGGTCAGCGGTTCAGGTTTAATGGTGCCGCAACCGCTTAACAGCAGCGCGGAAACCAGTGCGGCGACAGGGGCGAGCAGAGGCGCAGAACGTACGGCAGTCGGGGTTACGGCAGTTAAAGTCGTCATCATTGTTATGCTTAAAGTGTTGAGTTAACAATCCGGCGGCGCGGCGCCGCCGGTGTAAAAGGTTTTTGGAGTTGCGCGATTAACGATGCGGTGTGGCGCCTCCCACGGTGACCGGTTCCGGCGCGGCGACGCGGTTACGGGCCAGCGCGTCGACCTGCGCCGCCAGTGACGGCGCGCCTGGTCGGGCGGCGGCTTGCGGCACGATCACCACGCCCGGCGCGGCGGCGTGAGCCTGCTTCGCATCAGGGGTTTTCTCGCCGCGCTCCTGCTGCACGGTGGTTCTTTCGTTGATGCGCTCGTTAAGCGGCGGACGTTCCGGCGCGTTTTCCAGCACGGGCGCAGGCTGTACGGATTTATTCAGCGAGAAGTGGCTGAAGTGATCGCCCAGCAGCTGCGAACCGATACCGGTGGCGGCGAAGGTGTTCACCACGCTGCGTTGCAGCGTGGTGTTTACCCAGCGGGTAAAGAGAATGCCGTCTTCCAGCACCGGCGTGCCGTTGTCATTCATGCCGCGGCCCAGCTCGGTAATTTTGCGGTTCAGCTCCACCTTGCGAGAGAACTGGTCGCTGTACACGCCGTAGATGGCGGGCAGGATAAACAGACCCGGCGAATACGGCTGATCGAGCGACAGCTCGTAGTTGGTGTAGTAGCTCGGGAAGTGCTGATCGCCTGTGCGTACCGACTGCGGCGGCGTCACGCCGTGAATAACGATGGTCAGCTGCGCCTGGCTGGTATTGCCGTCGGCGTCGGTAATGGTGTAAGTGAACACCTCGCTCAGGGTGGCGTTGGCGTCCAGCGACGCCACGCGGCTGTTGCTGCGGTTCAGCACATAGCTGTAGTTGCCGCGGGCGTCGAGCGTCAGGGCGCCGAACTCGCCCAGGCTTACGCCGCCGACCGCGCCCGCGCGGTTGAGGTTCACGGAGGAAATCGCGCTCACCGGGCCGCCCGCCGCGGCGCCGTCTGCGCCGATAGCGTCGTTGCTAAAGACGTTGCCCGACGCCGCCTGCTGGCCGCGATCCTGGTCGATGCTGTTGTCGTCCGCTGCCGCGACCGGCGCGTCGTTGAGAATATTGACGCGCAGCAGGCCCGGCGCGCGGGTCTGCTGGCCGTTGACGGAGAACCGAATCTCTTCGCGGGTGGTGGATTCGCCCGGCTGGTTAACCGCCTGGGTCAGCGTGAAGCGGTATTGCAGCGTCGCGCGGCCTTCGCCGTCCACCTGGAAACCGGTGAGCGACAGCACGCCGTCCGGCGTTGCGATATCCACTGGCGCCTGGGCGCTCAGCGCCTGGAGCTGCGCAAGCGTCAGGGTCTGGCCGCCAATGGTCAGGCTTTCCACCGGCTCCAGCGACAGTACGGCCATCGCGCCCGTGGTGGTTTGCGCGCCGCTGGCCGTATCGACCAGACCTGCCTCTTTCACCCACGCCTCGGCTACGGGGTTCACCAGCAGGCGCAGTTCGCCCGTGGCGGTGCCGCCGTCGTTGCCGTCGCTCAGGGTGTAGTTCAACACTGGCGTAAAGCCGGACCAGCCGCTTGCCGGGGTAAACAGATAGCTGCCGTCGCGGTTAACCACCAGCGTGCCCTGGCCCGGGATCGTAATGATGTCCCCCGGCGCGTAGGTCGCGCCGCCGACGGTGATCTCCGCCACGTGCAGCGGGTCGCTGTCCGCGTCGCGGTCGTTGGTCAGCAGATTGCCGCTGACCGGCGTTTCCGGCAGGGTGCTCGCTTTATCCGCCACCGCGACCGGCGGGGTGTTGGTGACCTCAAGCGTGACCTGGGCGGTTTCGGTGACGCCGCCGCTGGTGACGGTATAGGTGAAGGTATCCTGGCCGACATAACCCGTATTCGGCTGGTAGACCACCTTGCCGTTTTCAATGGTCACCGTGCCGTGCGCGCCGTTGGTGACGCCGGTAATAGCGCGGTCGGCGTTACTGAAACTGTCGTTGCCGAGCGCGTCAACGGTGACCGGGTCGCCTGCATGAGTGGTGGCGCGGTCATCTTTCACATCCACGACCGGCGTAACGGTGATAACGAGCAACGCGGTAGCGGTGCCGCCGTCGTTGCCGTCGCTGACCGTATAGGTCACCACCGGCGCCGTGCCGTTCCAGTCGGCGACTGGCGTGAAGCGGTAGCTGCCGTCGCGGTTAACGGTCAGCGCGCCGACGCCCGCCAGCTGGACGGTGTCGCCCGGCTGAGCAGTCTGGCCGCCGACGGTAAAGCCCGCAATGTGCAGCGGGTCGCCGTCCGGGTCGCGGTCGTTGGTCAGCAGTTCGCCGCCAATAGCGGTGTCTTCCGGCGTGGTGACGATTTCACCGTCGGCCACCGGCACGGTATTGGTCATCACGACGCTCACGGCGGCGGTTTCGGTGACGCCGCCGCTGGTGACGGTATAGGTGAAGGTGTCCTGGCCGACGTAGCCCGCGTTTGGCGTATAAACCAGCTGCCCGTTTTCAATAGCGACGGAGCCGTGCGCGCCCTGGGTCACGCCGGTAATGGCCTGGTCCGGGTTAACGAAGCGGTCGTTGCCGATCGCATCAATCGTCACCGGCACGCCTGCGTGGGTGGTGGCGCTGTCATCTTTCACGTCCGCTACCGGGGTGACGGTGATGGCGAGCGTCGCGGTAGCGGTGCCGCCGTCGTTGCCGTCGCTGACCGTGTAGGTTACTACTGGCGCCGTGCCGTTCCAGTCGGCGACTGGCGTGAAGCGGTAGCTGCCGTCGCGGTTAACGGTCAGCGCGCCGACGCCCGCCAGCTGGACGGTGTCGCCCGGCTGAGCAGTCTGGCCGCCGACGGTGAAGCCCGCGATAAACAGCGGATCGCCGTCCGCGTCACGGTCGTTGAGCAGCAGGTCGCCGCGCGCCTCGTAATCTTCCGGCGAAGCCACTGTCTCGCCCGTTGCGACCGGCACGCTGTTGGTCAGGGTGACGGTGACGTTGGCGGTTTCGCGAACGCCGCCGCTCTCCACGGTGTAGGTGAAGGTATCCTGGCCGACATAGCCTGCCACAGGACGATAAACCAGCTGGCCGTTTTCAATGGTCACCGAGCCGTGCTGGCCCTGATCCACATCGATAATCGCTTTGTCGGCATTGCTGAAACTGTCGTTATGCAGCGCATCGATAGTGACCGCAACACCCGCATGGGTGCTGGCCGTATCGTCCTTCGCGTCCGCCACCGGCGTTACGCTAAAGGCGAGCGTGGCGGTGGAGACGCCGCCGTCTTTGCCGTCGCTGATGGTGTAGGTCGCGGCAGGCGGCACGCCGTTCCAGTCGGCCACTGGCACAAAGGTGAAGCTGCCGTCGGCGCGGATCGTCAAATCGCCATAGCCTGCCAGCGTCGCGGTGTCGCCCGCGAGGTAGCGGGTGCCGCCGACGGTAAACTCCGTCACGGCGAGGGCGTCGCCATCGTCATCGTGGGCGTTAGTCAGCAGGTTCTGCGCCGCAGTGCTGTTAAGCGTGGTGTCTTCCGGCGTGGAAATCGTCGGTACGCTGGTCAGACGCGGCGCCACGTTGGTGACGTCCACGGTAACGGTAGCGGTTTCGGTTTTGCCGCCGCTGGTGACGGTGTAGTCGAAGGTGTCGCTGCCGACATAGCCCGCGTTCGGGCGGTAGACGAGCGTGTTGTTCTCAATCGTCACCGTGCCGTGGGCGGCAGCGGTGACGCCGGTAATCGTCTGGTCGCTGTTGCTGAAGCTGTCGTTGTCGAGCGCGTCGATCACCACCGGCACATCGGCATGGGTGCTGACGCTGTCGTTGACCGCATCCGCGATCGGGTTGACGGTAAGTAAGAGCGTCGCCACGCTAAATCCGCCGTTGCCGTCGCTGACCTGGTAAAGGATCGGCTGCACGGCGCCGTTCCAGTCGGCGACTGGCACAAAGGTATAGCTGCCGTCGGCGTTAATGGTCAGGTCGCCCATGCCTGCAAGCGTCGCGGTCTGGCCCGCCGCGTAAATCTGCGTACCGGTACTGAACTGCGTGATGGCAAGAGCATCATTGTCATCATCGCTGTCGTTAGCCAGCAACCCGGTGGCGGCGCTGCGCGTCAGGGTAGTGTCTTCCGCAGTCCACGTAAAATCATCGTGCGCCACCGGCGCAATGTTGGCGATGGTGACATTAACGGTCGCGGTTTCCGTTACGCCGCCGCTGGTGACGGTATAGGTAAAGCTGTCAGTGCCGTTAAAGCCCGCGTTCGGGGTATAGCGCACCTTGCCGTTTTCAATCGCCACCGAGCCGTTATTGCCCTGGGTGACGGCGGTAACGGCTTTGTCGCTGTTGCTGAATCTGTCGTTCGCCAGCACGTCGATGACTTTCGCCACGCCCGCGTGGGTGGTGGCGTTGTCGTCAACGGCGTCAGGGATCGCATTGTACTGAATGGTGAGCGTCGATGTGACGCTGCCGTTATCCCGGCCGTCCGTTGCCGTGTAGGTCACCACCGGTACGTTGCCGTTCCAGTCAGCCACCGGAATAAACGTCACGCTGCCGTCAGAAGTAATAGTCAGGCTTCCGTACCCCGCCAGATTGGCCGTCTCGCCTGCCTGCCAGGTGGTACCGTTGACGGTAAAATCGGTCACCGTCAGGGTGTCGCCGTCGGCGTCGCTGCTGGTATCTAATAAAAGGCCAGGGATACCGATCGGCGAGTCTTCACCGTTAATCGCTGTCCAGTGGGGCAGCGTCGGCGCGCTGTTGGTCAACGTCAGATAAACCGTGGCGGTCTCCTCGATACCGCCGCTGGTGACGGTATAGGTGAAGCTGTCGTTGCCGACGTAGCCGCTGGTCGGGGTGTAAACCACCTGGCCGTTGCTGATGCTAACCGTACCGTGCGCGCCGTCGGTGACGCCGGTAATCGCTTTGTCGCCGTTGGTGAAGCCGTCGTTGGTCAGGACATCGACCGTGACCGGGGCGCCCGCATGGGCTGTCCGGCTGTCGTCATGGGCGTCCTGCACCGGCGTGACGGTAATATCGAGGGCGGCGGTTTGCACGCCGTTGTCGCGCCCGTCGGTGACCTCATAAGTGACCTGCGGCACGCTGCCGTTCCAGTCGGCGACCGGAACAAAGGTATAGCTGCCGTCGGCGTTGATGGTCAGTGCGCCATAGCCCGCAAGCGTCGCGGTCTGGCCTGCGGCCCACGTCGTTGCACCCACCGTAAATGCGCTGACTTTCAGCGTATCGCCGTCCGGGTCGCTGGCGCCGTTCAGCAGATTCTGCAAAGCCGTGCTGGTCAGCGTCTGGTCTTCCGCTGTGCTGGCGGTTTTGCCGACAACCCCGGTCGGCGCACCGTTCGTTAACGTTACGGTGACGTTCGCGGTTTCGGTTTTGCCGCCGCTGGTAACGGTATAAGTGAAACTATCGGTGCCGACATAGCCGTCGTTCAGGGTGTAAACCACCTTGCCGTTGCTGACGGTCACCGTACCGTGCGCGCCGTTGGTGGTGGCGGTAATGGCTTTGTCGCTGTTGGCGAAGCTGTCGTTATTAAAGACATCAATCACCAGCGGGTCGCGCCCGTGGCCGGTCTGGCTGTCGTTAAACGCATCCTGCACCGGCGTAACGGAGATATCGAGCCTCGAGGTGACGTCGCCGTTGGTGCGACCGTCGGTGATGGTGTAGGTCACCTGCGGCACGTTGCCGTTCCAGTCGGCGACCGGAACAAAGGTATAGCTGCCGTCGGCGTTGAGGGTCAGCGCGCCGTAGCCCGCAAGCGTGGCGGTCTGGCCGGCGGCCCAGGTGGTATTGCCCACCGTAAACGATTTCACCGTCAGCGCGTCGCCGTTCAGGTCGCTGGCGCCCGTCAGCAGATTTTCGCCGTTGGTAAGCGTTGTGTCTTCCGCCGTGCTGCCGGTTTTAGCCAGGCCGACCTGCGGCGCGTCGTTGACCAGAGTGAGGGTGACCGTCGCGGTTTCGGTTTTGCCGCCGCTGGTGACGGTATAGGTGAAGGTATCGGTGCCGACATAGCCGCTGGTCGGCGTGTAAATCACCTGGCCGTTGCTGATGCTAACCGTACCGTAAGCGCCGTTGGTCTTGCCGGTAATCGCTTTATCGCCGTTGCTGAATTTATCGTTGGCGAAAACGTCGATGGTCACCGGCGTACCCGCGTGGGTCGTCAGGCTGTCGTCAAAGGCGTCTTTTACCGGCGTGACGGTTATCTTCAACTGCGCCGTGGTCGCGCCGTTGGTGCGGCCATCAACCACCCGGTAGGTCACCGTCGGCACCGTACCGTTCCAGTCGGCGACCGGGACAAAAGTATAGCTGCCGTCGGCGTTGATGGTCAGTTTGCCATACCCGGTGAGGTCGGCGGTCTGGCCTGCGGTAAACACCGTGCCGACGCCGCTGACGGAGTAGTTAAGAATGCTCAGCGTATCGCCATCAGGGTCGGAATCGTTCAGCAGCAGGTTTTGCGCGGCGGAGCTGGTCAGCGTCGTATCTTCCGGCGTGCTGACGTTTTCACCCTGGGTGACCGGGGCGGCGTTATTCATCTGAATCGTGACCGTCGCGGTTTCGGTCACGCCGCCGCTGGTGACGGTATAGGTGAACGTATCGCTGCCGACGTAGCTCGTGGTGTTAGGGGTATAAATCACCTTGCCGTTGTCGATAACCACGGAACCATAAACGCCCTGGGTGACCGCCGTGATCGCTTTATCGCTGTTGCTGAAGCTGTCGTTGCCCAGCACGTCGATGGTTTTCGCCTCGCCCGAATGGGTGGCGGCGGTGTCGCTCACCGCGTCCGCCACCGCTGTAATGCTCATGCTGATGCTCTGCGCCGTGCTCCAGTGGCTGGTCTGGCCGCTGTTGAAGGCGCTTTGCAGATCCTGCGTGCTGCCCGCGGCGCTGACGCCGGTATCGGCGGAACTGGTGCTGTCGGAGACGCGCACCGTCAGGCCGCCCGGCACCGCGCCGTTGTAGTCGGCCAGCGGCACAAAGCGCAGCTGGGTCGAGGCGAGCAGCACCAGCGCGTTGGTTTCGCTGTAGCTTGTGCCAAGCGCAGTCCAGGTCGTGCCGTTGGTAGAGTACTCCCAGTGGCCGAGGCTTGCGTCGGTGGTGTTGCCGACGATCGCCACATAGCCGATAGCGCCGCTGGCGTTGCCGCCGCCAGCAATTCCCGTCTGGTTGTCGGCGGCGTCGCTGTAGCTGCCAAGAATAGAGGTCAGCGTTTTGCCAACTGGCGTATCTTCCTGCATGGTCAGCGGCGTCGCGCTAATCGTCGGACGGTCGTTGACGTTAGTGACGCTGGTTGAGAGGGTGACCATCGCTGCGCTATAGCGTGAACTACTGCCGTTGGTTGCCGTTGATACAGTCTGGCCGCTGGTCAGCGACCCTGTCGTTGCGGTGGTGTCGCCGTTGTTGTTGGTTTCCACCAGACGTACTTTCAAGGCAGCAGGCGTCCCGAAGAAGTCAGCGGCAGGTACAAAGCGGACTTTGGCCGTTGCATCCAGCAGCAGGGCGTTGGCGTCGGTGCGGCTGCCAATGGCAGCCCAGGTCGTGCCGCCATCGGTGGAGTATTGCCATTCGCCCTGCGCGCTGTTGACTGACAGGTTAGTGATAGCCACGCCCCAGAAACTGTCAGCGCTGGTGCCGCCGGTTGCCGTAATGGACGCATTGTTGACCTGATCGTTCGGGTCCGAGAAGTTACCGGCAAACAGGTTGGCAATGGTGTCGCCGGTAATCGCTGCGGCGCTGGTGTCTTCGCTCACCGGGGCCAGCGTCTGGGTAGCGCCGCCCAGCACGACCGGGGCATCGTTCGACGGTTTCACGGTCACGCTAAAGGTACGGGTGGTGACCAGCGCGGCGGAGGTGTCATCGGCGTAGCTGATGTCGCCCGGGTTCGCGTTCGGGTTATTGCTGTCGCCGGTAAGCGTGGTCGGGCGGCTGCCGTGGTTGGCGTTATCGTTCACCACTACGGTGACGTTAAAGGTGCCGTTCCAGTCGGCGGCGGTGACGCCCGCGTTGGTCGGCAGGTTCACCGTCAGGTTAGCGAGGCGGCTGTTGATCTGCGAAAGCGTGCCGGTAAGTGTGAAGCTGGTGGTGTTGACGCCGCCCGCATCAACGGTGCCGCCCGTCCCGCCAATCGTTTTAAAGGTAAAGCCGCCCGGCAGAGTGACCGTCACCGTCAGGCTGGCGCTGTCGGCGTCCCTGTCCGCCACGGTAATGGCGGGCAGGGCGACGGTCGTTGAGCCTTCGTTGACTGACTTGTCCGTCACCGTGATGGTCGCCGGATCGTTGACGTCGCTTGGGAAGACGCTGCGCCATGCGGTACTGACGTTCTGGCTCAGGCCGGAAGGCAGCGCGCCGTAAGGGTCGATAGCCGTGGTCGGCACCGCCGCGACGCCGGTGACGGCATCGTTCTGGCCGCCGTTGGCGCTGTTGGCGCTTGTCAGGTTGCCAGAGGCGTCGCGCAGGCGATCGTCGGCAATCACTTCCACACGCCAGGCGTTATCGGCGTTCGACAGGGTGGAGCCGGTCATGGAGACGGTCAGCGCCGCCAGGTACGCGTTCACCTGGCTCAGCGTGCCGCGGATCACCAGTGCGGACTCGCTGCCGTTATAGACGCTGTCAATCGTCACGCCGGACGTTGTGTTGCCGGAGCTAATGGTGATGTCGGATACGCCGGCGTTACTGTACTGCGCGGCGGTCAGCGGCACGCCGCTGGCGTCGGTGATGCGCACCGTCACCTGCATAAAATCGGTTTCGCCGTCGGCGATATTGCCGCCGTCGGTGTAATCCGGGTCGGAAATCACAAAGCCGCCGACTTTGGTGCCGTCGACTACCGCCGGATCGCTGTTGAGGTAAACCGTACCGCCCGTTGCAGAGACAACCGGCGCGTCGTTCACCGGCACAATGGTGAGGTTCAGCGTCTGGTCGGCCGGGTCGGCCTGCACGGTGTCGCCGATATGCGAGTCGCCGTCGTCCAGATGCAGGGTGATGGTGACATCGCCCGCCGCTGCGCCGTTCAGGTCGTGGTTGACGTTGGCGCCGCTCTGCCAGGTGAGGCCGAGCGCCGCGTCGTTCAGCAGCGCTTCAATGTCGCTGGCGCGACCGGTCAGCGTCAGCGTGCCGGAGTTGTCGCCGGAAATCGTAACCGGCTGGCTGCCGGCGGCGCTGGCGGTGGCGCTGGTGTTCACGTCCGCGCCGCCGATGCCGAGGGTGCCGGACGGCGCGGTGATGGTGACGGTCACCGGCGTGCCGAAGGCGGCGGATTCGGTGTCCTGCACCACGATATTGCCGCCGATAAAGCTTGCCTGATCTTCATAAACGGTACGGTCCAGGTTGGTCACGGTCAGCGTGCCCGGATCGTTGATTTCCGAGGCGCGAATGGTGACGGACGCCGCGCTCAGGTTGCCGCTTTTTTCCGGTACGGAGGCGCTGTACCAGTTGTACTCGGTGGCGTCGACGGCGGTGGCCGCCGCGCCTCTGCCAGGCGTCGCGGGCTGGTTCAGCGTGCCGCCGTTAGCGCCTGCCGTCAGCGTGCCGCTTGCGTCGCGCAGGCGGTCATCGGCGATAGTCTGCACTTGATAGGTGGCGTTGCGGTCGGTTCTGAAGGTCACCGTCAGGCCCGCCAGCGCCGCGTTCACCTGGGCGCGGGTGCCGCTCAAGACCAGATAGTCGTGCTGGCCGCCGTGGGCGGTAGAGATCGTCGCGCCGCTGCCGGTCGCGTAACCCAGGGTCACGTCGCTGTATTCGCTGGCCACGAAGGCGCTGCCGTCCGCATGCAGCAGACGCACGGTCACCTGCAAATAATCGCTCTCGCCATCGGTCACGCCGTCTGTCAGATCCCCATCTTTGACCGAGAAGCCCGGCAGGGCGTTGCTCGTCGCCGTGGCGCTGGCGATGTTCTTGATGCCCGACGGCGCGGTCACTTCCGGCGCGTCGTCGGTCGGGCGGGTGTAGATCCAGAACGCGTTGCCGGTCTGCTCTTTGTCGCCGTCAGAAATCGTGAAGGTGAACTTATCGTCCGGGGTGGCGGGTTCGCTGTTGCCGCTGCCTTCGGTGCCGTCGTTCAGGTAGTAAATGTACCCGTTCGCCACATCCTGCTGGGTGAAGGAGGAGCCTTTGCCGATGGGGCTGAAGTTCACACCATCTTTGGAATAGGCCAGGGTGCCGTGGGTCGGCGCGCCGGTGATGGTGTACTGCAGCTGCATTGAGCTGCTGTCGGAATCGTAGGCTTGCAGCATGGCGCTGGTTATCTGGCCATAGCTTCCTTCGGTGACGTACAGCGGGTTGTTGACTGGCGTGCCGCCAATCAGGTTCGGCGAGCCTGCGGTCACCGTCGGGTCGGCCTGGGTCGGGTCTTTGGCGATCTGCGGCGCGTCGTTGACGTTAGTTATCTGGATTTTCACCGTCGCGTCGCTGGCGGAGGTGGCGCCCCAGCGGTCGGTGGCCGATACGGTAAAGGTGGTGGAGCGCACTTCCGAGCCGTCGCTGACGAAGCGCAGCCCGGTGGTCGAGGCGCTGGCGGTAAGCAGCGAGGCGTTGAGCGTCTGGCCGACGGTAACGTCAACCCACTGCGAGCCGTTGTAGTATTGCAGCGTGCCGCCGTCCGGCAGCGTTTTGATGGTGAACGTCAGGGCGTTGGCGCCGGTCGCGTCGTTGTTATAGGCGTAATTGTTGGCGCTGGCGCTGCCGTCTTTGATCGTCGCGCTCTCTTCCAGCCCGTTGCCGCTGTTGGCGTCGTCCGGGTCGCTTATCGCTATCTGGCCGGTGGTCAGGTAAGCGGTTTCGCCTTCGGCGATGACGGTGGAGGAGGAGCCGGTCACCACCGGCAGATCGTTCACTGGCGTGACGTAGATGTTCAGCGTCGGCGTCCAGATATCGGTCACCGGGTTGCCGTTGGCATCGAGCGTGGTCAGACCCGCCGAGACAGAGAACGCCGCGGCGTAGACAAAGGTCTCTCCGCCGTCGTGCTGGAAGCGAATATTGCCGCTGTCGAGGTCGGCCTGCGTAAAGGTGGCATATTCGCCGAGCGTCACCCAGCTGCCGCCGACATTTTTTTGCAGCTCGCCGCCTCTTGCGCCGTTCGAGAAACCGAGGAAGGTATAGACCACCTGCGAGGCGTCCACGCCCGTGGCGGTGTAGCTCAGGCCCGGCACGCTGGAGAAGTCGCCGCTGGTGCCGTTCAGCACGAGGGTGCCGCCTTCTTCTACTTCGCCGCGGGCGTTGCCGGAGGTGAAGTCCACGCCCGCCCAGGTGGAGTCGCGGTTGGTGATGGTGGTGACGCGATCCGGGATCGTGCCGGGACCGCCGCCCGTGACCACCGCAAGGCCGATGGTAAAGGTAAAGCTGGTCAGCGTTTCGGTGCCCGGCGTGTACACCCCGCCGATGCGGCTGTAGGTCGTGCCGTCGGCGTTCCAGCGCAGCGCAGCGGTGTTGTCCACCACCACAAAGTTGAAGCTGTCGGTGTCACCCGACGCGCTGGCGCTGGCGTACTGCACGTACTGCACTTTGCCGTCGACGATATCCTGCATGGTGAAGGTGCCGCCGTTTTGCAGGCGGTAGCCGTCCAGCGTCAGGTAACCGTGGGTGAGCTTGCTGTCGTCAACGATAAAGCTGAGGTGGTTATCGGTGGAATCCACGTCGCTTGCGCCGATCATCGCAGACGTAAGGGTGACGGCGTTCGCCAGATCGTCCACCTGCGCGTGCAGCGTTACGTTGTCCAGAGTCGGGTCGTCATCCACCGGGCGCACGGTCAGGGTAATGGTGCCGTCGGTGCTGGCCGGCACGCCGGTACCGCCGCCCTGGTCGGTGACGCGTACGCCAAAGCTGTCGGTGCCCTGGTTTTCACTGCCGTCGTTAGCATAGGTCAGCAGATTGCGATCGGCATAGTCAAAGGTCTGGCCGACGGTGACGGCGACGCCGTTAAACCAGAGCGTGCCGTGGGTCGGCAGGGCGGTAATGGTGAGAGTCAGCGTTGTGTCGCCCGGATCGCCGCCGCCGTCCGCCTCTATATACTGGCCGACGTTGCCGGTGTTGACCGCATTGTTGGGCTGGCCTTCAAAGACCACGCCGCTGCCGCTAAGGGTCGGCGCCTGGTTCTGCGGGGTAATGTTCAGCGTGACGTGGACGGTATCGGACTGCGCCTTCGGCGTCGCGCCGTCGTTGATGACCGCCGTAAAGCCGTCGGCGGCGTTCTGGTCTGCGCCCGTGGCGGTGTGGACATACTTCACCTTGCCGTCGATCAAATCCTGCTGGGTAAAGATAGAGCCGACGCCCATCCGGTCGCCGTTCAGCGTCAGATAGCCATACTGCGGCAGGTCGGTCAGACCATAGACAATCTGCACGGGCTGCTGGGTGCCCGCCGTTACTTCCGCATCGATGGCGTTAAGGGTCACGGTGGTGATGACGCTGCCGCCCGATTCGATCTCCGGCACGTTCTGGGTGGCGTCGGCCACGCTTACCGGGTCGTTCGACGGGGTCACGGTCACATCGATGGATTTGCTGGTGCTGACGCCCGCGCTGTCGCGCACCGTGACGTCCAGCTTGCCGCTGGCGGCGGTGTTGCCAAGCTCGACGTCAGCGGAGGTAAAGGTGATGCTGTTAAGCCAGGCCTGCGCTTCGCTGGCAGTGCCGGTCATGGTCAGCGAAGCGTTGCTGGTCTGGCTGTCGCTGAGTTTGCCGATGGCGCTGTTGCTCAGGCTCACCGTGACGGTGACGGTTTCGCTGGCGTCCGTGGTGCTGACCTGCCAGCCGCTGAGCGTGGCGGTATCGGCGCCTGCGGCGTTAAGGCTGCTCGGCTCGGCGACGGTGATGCCTTTTTCCGGCGCGGTGACTTCCGGCCCGGCCAGCAGACCGTCGTAATCAAAGGCGAAGGTTTTCGCTTCAATGCTGCCGGTATGGTTTTCCAGCACCCAGTCGCCGGAAAGCGCCGCGCTGCCGGTCATGTCGCTGGAGGCCGCCACGTCCGCCTGAGTCACTTCGGCGAAGCGGGTGATAAAGGCGTTATCCTGGGCGGAGACGTCGCAGCCATAAAGCAGGATCTCGCCGCTGTCGCTAAGGCTTGCGCCGATAGCGCTGAGCTGTGAAGACCACGCCGAGAGGTTGTCCGCCGTCAGCACATCGGTGCCAAGCGTAATGGTGTCGGACGCGCCGTGGCTCAGAATATGAATGGCGGAAATATTGGTTTCGCCTTTCAGCGCGTCGGCAAGCTGGCTCAGACCCGAGCTGTTTTCATCGATAATCACCACCTGGCTGCCCTGCGGCACCTGGTCCACCAGCGACTGCCAGCCGGAGATATGCTGGTCTATTACATAGACTTCGCTGGCGGCGCTGCCCGGTTTTTCGCTTGCGGCGTCGGCTGTGGCGGCGTGGGGAATATCCAGCGCCTTCGCGGGTTCGGTGGCGCTTTCATGGTGCACCAGATCGCTTGCCGATGCCTCATGGATGGCGGTTTCAGCCAGAGCGGCTCCATCAAAAAGCTGGCGAGACTCAAGAGCAAAGCGATGCGCACGCGGACGTAAACGACGGTTCTTTATTGTAGTCATAGGTTTACTGCTCTTAAAAAATAGAGTGACTGGATAAATATTCTGAGTTCAGCGTTGCCAGGAGCGTACACCATGTCGCCAGGCCAGAGGAGGGCAAGCAGGGGATATATTCATCGAAATTATCGAATGGACGCTTAGCGCGCGAAGAATAACTAAATCTTAAAGGACAAACAAGACAGCGCCCCGCCAGCCCTGAAAAAACCAATACGACGAAAGGCTTAACCGTAAGCAAAATTTTATAATTAATTTCATTAACTTAGCATTTGAATACTTTTAAAACAACTCGCTTTTAGTAACAATTAAGCAACGCTGAAAACCGAAAAGGTAAAGCAAAAGTTCGGCGCATTAGAATTAAATACTAACTTTATGAAAAATTCAGGTTATTATTTTATTAATTACCGTTACCGCATTAGTGAATTATGATTTTTATAAATTGCGCAAAAAAAAGAGCAAAATCTGCTTGGCCTCTCAATATTAGTAGTATTTAGGTAATGACTCCAACTTACTGATGGCGTTTTATGTTCAGATAATGCCCGATGACTTTGTCATGCAGCTCCACCGATTTTGAGAACGACAGTGACTTCCGTCCCAGCCTTGCCAGATGTTGTCTCAGATTCAGGTTATGTCGCTCAATGCGCTGAGTGTAACGCTTGCTGATTACGTGCAGCTTTCCCTTCAGGCGGGATTCATACAGCGGCCAGCCATCCGTCATCCATACCACGACCTCAAAGGCCGACAGCAGGCTCAGAAGACGCTCCAGTGTGGCCAGAGTGCGTTCACCGAAGACGTGCGCCACAACCGTCCTCCGTATCCCCGCGTTGCGGGATCGTATTGTTCAGCGGGCCATGCTGATGGCGATGGAGCCGATATGGGAGAGTGATTTTCATACGCTCTCATATGGCTTCCGGCCTGAGCGCAGTGTCCACCACGCGAT
>OKVJ01000281.1_pt1 | contig 21334 bp, 17 predicted proteins | sample 1606921 | NCBI WGS metagenome assembly OKVJ01 (sample SAMN03281016, study PRJEB24777) | human gut metagenome | isolation source: fecal sample PR161 from 1 month old female Malay infant, caesarean...
CCCGCGTCATGGGCCGCCTCACGCAGCCAGTGGCCGGAGGTATCATCCTCTTCTCCACGGCGGTCGGAAACGGTAAGAATAGCAATGCGTGTCGGGATAAATTCTGCGCTGACCTGACTCATCTTCTGGTTCCTTCTAAAGACTGATTACCCGCCGATGTAGGACAGGTTCTGAGTAATGCCGGTATTGCCCTGATGCAGGAAGTGGGTCTGCTTTTTGTGCGTCAGCGCTTCAGAAATGCGCGCTTCAAGCGCGGCCTGCTGCGCATCGTCTTCCAGCAGATCGCGAAGATCCACGCCACCGTCGCCAAACAGGCAGAGATGAAGCTTGCCCACCGACGATACGCGCAGGCGGTTACAGCTGGCGCAGAAGTCTTTTTCATAGGGCATGATAAGCCCAATTTCGCCTTCGTAATCCGGGTGACAAAAGACCTGTGCCGGGCCGTCGCTGCGCTGGCGGATCTGGTGGATCCAGCCGCGTTTCAGCAGCTCGTCGCGCAACACCATGCCGGAAATATGGTGGCGGCGGAACAGTTCGCTGCCCTCGCCCGTTTCCATCAGCTCGATAAAACGCAGTTGAATGGGACGGGATTTAATCCACGCCAGGAAGGTGTCGAGCTGATGATGGTTAACGTCGCGCATCAGCACCGTGTTGACTTTGACCTTTTCGAACCCGGCGGTAAACGCCGCATCGATGCCGTCCATCACCTGGCGGAACTTGTCCTGACCGGTAATGGCGTGAAACTGCCGGGCATCAAGGCTGTCCACGCTGACGTTGATCGCGGTTAAGCCAGCGTCGCGCCAGGTGGCCACGTCACGCGCCATGCGATAACCGTTGGTGGTCACCGCGATCTGGCGGATGCGTTCGTTTTCGCGTACCGCGGCAATGATGTCGGGGAAATCGCGGCGCAGGGAGGGTTCGCCACCGGTCAGACGGACTTTTTCGGTACCGAGCTCAGAGAACGCACGCGTGACGCGGCGCACTTCATCCACGGAGAGAAAGCCATTATTGGTGACGCTGCCCGGCTTGTAGCCATCGGGCAGGCAGTAGGTGCAACGGAAGTTGCACACATCGGTAATCGACAGACGCAAGTAGTAAAACTTACGCGCGAAAGCATCAGTAAGTTGTGAAGCCATGTACACCTTTCCAGATCGGGAGGCACAGTCATTTCTTTCTGTACCCTGGTGGCAAATCCGCCACGGCCAGGGCGCCATATCATTCGACACAGGCGCCAGGGCTAGAGTGTATGTTTTCAGTTTTGAAAACGTGGTTATGGCGATAGTAGCGTGGAAATCGACACTCCGCCATTGTCGCTTTTCGCTATATAATTATGTATATAGCGATTCAGTCCTGCATTTTCGCTACAGAATACCTAAAAACCGCATTTTCGCATTGATATACGTCATTTTGCATTGGGTGAGGCATCGTCTTTTGGGGGTAGTTAGGTTACTGTTACGCGATCGAACGTGATAAGGAATACGTATGCGCAATCGCACTTTTGCGGATCTTGACCGAGTGGTCGCTCTTGGCGGAGGCCACGGCCTGGGCCGCGTCATGTCCTCTTTGTCGTCACTGGGCTCACGGCTGACAGGGATAGTGACAACCACCGACAACGGCGGCTCAACCGGGCGGATCAGGCGGGCTGAAGGCGGCATTGCCTGGGGAGATATGCGCAACTGCCTGAACCAGTTAATTACCGAGCCGAGCGTCGCGTCGGCGATGTTTGAGTACCGTTTTGGCGGCAATGGCGAACTTTCCGGGCATAACCTCGGAAATCTGATGTTAAAGGCGCTGGATCACCTGAGCGTACGGCCTCTGGAAGCCATCAACTTAATCCGTAATCTGCTCAAGGTGGACGCATTCCTGATCCCCATGTCTGAACAACCGGTTGACTTGATGGCAATCGATGCCGAAGGGCATGAAGTTTACGGCGAGGTGAATATTGACCAGCTCCTCCTGCCGCCAACGGAGTTGATGACCTATCCGAGCGTACCCGCCACGCGGGAAGCGGTAGAGGCCATTGGTGAAGCGGATCTTATCCTGATCGGTCCAGGCAGTTTTTATACCAGCCTGATGCCCATTCTGCTGGTAAAAGAGCTGGCGCAGGCGCTGCGTCGCACCCCTGCCCCGATGGTCTATATCGGTAACCTGGGCCGTGAGCTGAGCCCGGCAGCGGCGAGCCTGTCGCTGGCGGACAAGCTGGACCTGATGGAGCAGTACGTCGGTAAGAAAATTATCGACGGCGTCGTGGTTGGGCCAAAAGTGGATGTGACAGGGATTGGCGATCGCGTGGTGGTGCAGGAGCCGCTGGAAGCCAGCGATATTAAATATCGTCACGACCGCCACCTGCTGCGCGAGGCGCTGGAGAAAGCGATTCAGGCGTTGGGTTAGGTTCGCTTTGTGCGGCCTGATGCCCTCACCCCAGCCCTCTCCCACGGGGAGAGGGGGAATACACGCCGCATTACCTATGATGCCGCGATAAACAGATCCCGCAGCTGATGCAGCTGGTCGCGGATCTGTGCCGCCTCTTCGAACTCCAGGTTCTGGGCGTGCTGCATCATCTGCCCTTCCAGCTCGTGGATTTTCTGCTGCAGTGCCTTCGGCGTCAGTACGACGGTATCTTCTTCCACCACTGAACGCGCCTTGCCGCGGCCTTTCGCTTTGGTCTTCGCAATGTTCTGACCCAGCGCCAGAATATCCACCACCTTCTTGTTCAGCCCCTGCGGCGTAATGCCGTGCTCTTCGTTGTAGCGCTGCTGCTTCTCGCGTCGGCGTTCCGTTTCGCCAATCGCTTTCGCCATCGACGGGGTGATTTTGTCGCCGTACAGAATCGCTTTCCCGTTGACGTTACGCGCGGCGCGGCCAATGGTCTGGATCAGGGAGCGTTCAGAGCGCAGGAAGCCCTCTTTATCGGCGTCCAGAATCGCCACCAGCGAAACTTCCGGCATATCCAGACCTTCTCGCAACAGGTTGATCCCCACCAGCACGTCAAACTCGCCCAGACGCAGATCGCGGATAATCTCCATGCGCTCCACGGTGTCGATATCCGAGTGCAGATAGCGCACCTTCTCACCGTGTTCTTCAAGATACTCGGTCAGGTCTTCCGCCATGCGCTTGGTGAGCGTCGTCACCAGCACGCGCTCGTTGATGGCGGAACGGGCGCGGATCTCAGAGAGCAGATCGTCCACCTGGGTCGCCACCGGGCGCACTTCGATAATCGGGTCCAGCAGCCCTGTCGGACGAACCACCTGGTCGATCACCTCATCGCCGGATTTTTCCAGCTCGTAGTTGCCCGGCGTGGCCGACACGTAGATGGTCTGCGGCGCCAGCGCCTCAAACTCTTCAAACTTCATCGGACGGTTATCCAGCGCTGACGGCAGGCGGAAGCCGTACTCCACCAGCGTCTCTTTACGCGCGCGGTCACCGCGATACATCCCGCCGATCTGCGGGATCGTGACGTGGGATTCGTCGATCACCAGCAGACCGTCGGCCGGAAGGTAGTCAAACAGCGTCGGCGGTGGCTCGCCCGGCCCGCGCCCGGAGAGGAAGCGCGAGTAGTTTTCGATACCCGAGCAGTAGCCCAGCTCGTTCATCATCTCCAGATCGAACTGGGTGCGCTGGCTCAGGCGCTGCTCTTCCAGCAGCTTATTGTTAGCCAGAAGCACCTTACGGCGCTCTGCAAGCTCCTCTTTGATCTCTTCCATCGCCTGCACGATACGCTCTCGTGGCGTCACGTAGTGCGTTTTAGGGTAGATGGTAAAACGCTGTATCACCGACTCAACGTGGCCGGTCAGCGGGTCGAACAGTGACAAACGCTCGACCTCTTCGTCAAACAGCTCGACGCGCAGCGCCATATCGTCCGATTCCGCCGGGAAGATGTCGATCACCTCACCACGCACGCGGAACGTCCCGCGCTGGAAGGCCTGGTCATTACGGGTGTACTGCAGCTCGGCCAGACGGCGCAAAATTGCGCGCTGATCGATGATCATCCCCTGCGTCAGGTGCAGCATCATCTTCAGATAGAGATCCGGATCGCCCAGGCCGTAAATCGCCGAAACAGACGCGACCACAACCACATCGCGACGCTCAAGCAGCGCCTTGGTCGCCGACAGTCGCATCTGTTCGATGTGTTCGTTCACCGAAGCATCTTTCTCGATGAAGGTATCAGAGCTCGGCACATAGGCTTCCGGCTGGTAGTAATCGTAGTAGGAGACAAAATACTCCACCGCGTTTTCCGGGAAGAACTCTTTCATCTCGCCGTAAAGCTGTGCCGCGAGGGTTTTATTGGGTGCAAGCACCATCGTGGGGCGCTGCAGGTCAGCGATCACGTTGGCAACAGTAAACGTTTTGCCCGAGCCGGTTACCCCCAGCAGCGTCTGGTGCGCCAGCCCGTCTTCCAGCCCCTCTTTAAGACGACGGATCGCCTCAGGCTGATCGCCAGAGGGGCGGAAAGCAGAATTCAGTTTGAACGGTTTACTCATGGGCGACGACCTGATGACGTTATAAGCGGCAGGTGAGTAATTTTACTCGTTGTTGCCAGGAATGCCAGTAAAAAACACTGGATGAAAAACCAGTAGCGTGTCAGGATATTTAGCGTAGCGGCGGAGTCATTAGCGCGTTAGCGGACAAAATTTAGGCTCTGACGAGATAAAAAACCAGCCAGGTTGGGTTATCCCCAGAACTTTTTCTTTTTTAACATTTGTCAAGCCAGGTAATGATAGTTTTATGGCAACGAGTGACACTTTCATTACGGTAATTGCTTTTATCTAAGCAATTAAATTTTAAACGATATTTTCTAAAGCCGCGTTTCGCGTCAATTTGGGCGAAAGCCGCGTCTTCTCTCGCTTATCGCGTGTTTTCTAACTCTAATGCACATGGTTATCCACAGGAATAGTGGATAACTGCTTCCAGCCCGTGTAGACCGCCGCTCAGCAAATTCCCGGATTTTCCCACGAGGCGGCAACAAAAAATTTTTATAGCTCTTTTTTGACGATAAACAGTTGAGTCATTCATAACCAACAGATGCGATCCTGCTCACATTTCAGCCATTTTTTGTCCTGCACCACAACTCACCATTCCCGGCACCGTCGATGTGCAAGCCACGCGTTTTTACCCTGCTCTCCTGTGGCTTATTCCTAAAAAAGTCGTTTTTTTTAATCGATTTCAGGTTTCTGGCAAGCGTTTTGCAGCTTCACGTCAGGCCTATCCCTACGCATTTTTAAGGAGAGAAAGATGTTGAGTCTGCGTGCAGTGAATCAGTTTTACGGAAGCCAACATACGCTATGGAACGTGGATTTGGATTTTCCGCAAGGGATGTGTACAGGCGTCATAGGCCTGCCGGGGATGGGCAAAACCACCCTGATGAACTGTATTACCGGAAACATCCCCGTCGAAAGCGGCACGATTATCTGGCATGAAGCGGGCGCACCGCCGCGTGATTTGCTCAGCCCGGCACCGGAACAACGTTCAGAGCCGGGAATAGGCTATGTGCCGCAGGACAGGCGTATTTTCTCTCAACTGACGATTGAGGAGAATCTGCATATTGCCATGCGGGCGATGGGGAAACCCGACCCGGCGGCGAAAAGCGACGTATACGATCTGTTCCCGGAACTCTACGCGCGACGTCAGACGCGGGGCAATGCCCTTTCGCCAGAGGATCAGTATCAGCTTGCCCTGGCGAATGCACTGGTCAACCGCCCGCGGATGCTGATTCTGGATGAGCCTACGCATGGGGCAGGACACGGATTTGCCCAGAAGCTGGCGCAGCTGCTGGGGCGCTTAAACCGAGAGTTAGGCATGACGGTGCTGCTGGCGGAGCAGCAGCTGTCGTTTATCCGCCGGGTGGCGGATCGGTTTTGCATGCTTTATCGCGGGCGTAACGTGGCTCAGGGCCACGTTAGCGAGCTGAACGATGAGCTCATTGCCCACTGGATGTCGCGGGAAGCAAGACGCTGAGGTCGAGATAACGCCCGGTTTCGGCCTGCTCAGCATCGCCAGCAATCCAGGGGATTTCCCCGAGGAACGGTGCCGGGAGCACGCGCTTGAGGGTCGCCAGATACTCCTGATGCCGCCTTCCCGGCGCAACCACGTCGTTGGCTATCCAGCCTGCCAGCGTCAGCCCTGCCTGCTGAACGGCCTGCGCCGTCAGCATGGCGTGATTGATGCAGCCCAGCTTCACGCCGACGACCAGAATGACCGGAAGCCGCTCGGCCTGCACCCAGTCAGCAAAGGTCTGCGTGTCCGAAAGTGGCGTAAACCAGCCTCCCGCGCCTTCCACCAGCACCCAGTCGGCCTGGCTTTCCAGCGTCCGTAACCCGGCAGACAGCACGGCGAAATCAATCGGACGGCCTTCGTCAGCGCTGATAATGTGCGGCGACGTCGGCTCGGCAAAGGTATAGGGGTTCACCGCCGAATAGGCAAGCTCAAGGCTACTGTTACGCTGGAGCGCCAGCGCGTCGGTGTTGCGTAACCCTTCCGCCGTCATCTCGCTGCCGGAAGCTACGGGCTTATATCCGGCGGTGTTTTTTCCGAGCAGTCGTGCCGCCTGCAGCAGCGCAGCGCTGGCAACCGTTTTGCCCACTTCCGTATCCGTGCCGGTAACAAAATAACGTTCAGTCACGTTCGATAATCCCATGAAAAAGTTGATAAGAGAGCGGGAAAAGGCCCCGCTGCTGCGGCCAGGCCAGCTCCAGGCGTTGCAGCTGCCCCCGGGTCAGCGGTTTTTTCTCCCGCCCGGCGTGCAGGTGCGTGGCGCCGATACCCTTCAGAGAGCGCATGGCGCTGAACGCGTCGCTAAAATTAAGTGTGATGGTTTGCACCGTGCTGCGACAGCGCCAGCCTGCCAGCGCCTGCGTCACCTGCTCATACGATAAAAAGCGGTTCGCGTGCGGCTGCTCATCCACCGCTTTCCACGCCTGATTCAGCTCCGGCAGCGAACTTTCCAGCAAGGTGGTAAAGGCCACCTTTCCGCCCGGTCGTGCGACGCGATAAAGCTCGCGTAACGCCTGCGGCAGGCTGCTGCACCACTGCACCGCCAGATGGCTCCAGACCAGATCGAACTGCGCGTCCGCCAGCGGGATCGCCTCGATATCCGCCACTACATAGTGGTGCGCCGCCTGCTGCTGGCGCGCCTCGTCCAGCATGGCGGGCGACAGGTCGATGGCCGTCACCTCGCTCCCCGCCTCGCGCCAGTAGCGGCTGTTGCTGCCGGGACCACAGCCGGCGTCCAGCACCTGCGGGAAGCGGTTCTCGCCAAGCGCGGCCAGAAGCCCCTGCGCGCTCTGGCGCTGGAGTTCATCGTGCTGCGAATAGCTCCGCGCGGCCCGGCCAAATGCCGCCGCAACGGCCTGCTTATTCACCGGCATCATGAAGCGCCTCCAGCAGCGTCTGGATATCCTGCGCCTCATGCGCCGCCGTCAGGGTTAAGCGCAGACGCGCGGTGCCCGGCGGAACGGTTGGCGGACGAATGGCCGTTACCCACATCCCCCGCTCGCGCAGCGCCTGGGCCAGCGCCAGCGCGCGGCCGTTTTCGCCGACAATCACGGGCTGGATGGCGCTCTGCGAATCGGGACTCTGGAAGGGAAGCGCCGCCAGTCCCTGACGGAAGCAGGAGATGTGCTCTGCCAGCTGCTGACGGCGTTCATCCCCTTCTGCGCTGCGGATCACCGCCAGCGACGCCGACAGCGCCACGGCCTGCGCCGGGGGCATGCTGGTGCTGTAGATGAGGTGACGGGCAAACTGCAGCAGATAGTCGGCGACAGATTCGCTGCACAGCACGGCGGCGCCGCTGACGCCAAAGCCTTTGCCGAAGGTAACCACCAGCAGTTCCGGCTTCACGTTTTGTTGATGGGCGCTGCCGCGTCCTTCATCGCCCATCCCCCCAGTACCGTGAGCATCATCGACCAGCAGCCAGGCCTTTTGCCGCTTTGCGGCCTCGTGAAGCGCGGCAAGCGGCGCACTGTCGCCGTCCATGCTGAACACCCCTTCCGTGACTGCCAGCTGTTGCCCGTCGCAGGGTTTGTCCAGCAGCGAGGCGAGCTGTGACGCATCGTTATGGGCAAAACGCCGCAGCTGGGCGGGACTTAAGTTTGCCGCTTCCAGCAACGAGGCGTGGCTTAAACGGTCGGCGACAATGCGGTCCTCTTTCCCCATCATGGCCGTGATGACCGCCTGATTGGCGGCAAAGCCGGAGATAAACAGCAGCGCACGCGGGTAGCCCAGCCAGTCGGCCAGCTCTTCCTCCAGCGCCTGATGCGCCGTGGTGTATCCGCTGACGTGCCCCGAGCCACCGCTGCCCACGCCAAACCGCTCCGCGCCCTGCTGCCAGGCGCGGATAATGGCCGGATGCTGGCTCAGCCCGAGATAGTCGTTGCTGGAGAAATTACAAAACTGCCGTCCCTCGCGGGTCAGAAAACGGCCCGCGCCGTTTTCCACCACTCTGCGAACGCGAAACGCCTCTGCCGCCCGGCGTTCTTCCAGCGCGGCATTAATCCGTACCTGCCAGGTCATACGGCTGCCGCGTTGTAGAACTGGTCGGTATCGGCGTTGAGAATCTGCTGCTCCAGCTGCTGCTGTTGCTCGTTATCGCCCGTCAGCACCTCGGTCTGATGCGGGTTCAGCCCCAGCTTGCGGAACAGCTGAACGTCTTTATCCTCTTCCGGGTTCGGCGTGGTCAGCAGCTTGCAGCCGTAGAAGATGGAGTTGGCCCCGGCCATAAAGCACATTGCCTGAGTTTGCTCGTTCATCTGCTCGCGGCCCGCAGAGAGGCGAACGTAAGAGGTCGGCATCATGATGCGCGCCACCGCGATGGTGCGAATAAAATCAAACGCATCCACGTCCTCGTTATCCGCCAGCGGCGTGCCCTTGACCTTCACCAGCATGTTGATGGGCACGCTTTCCGGCGGGGTCGGCAGGTTCGCCAGCTGCAGCAGCAGGCCCGCGCGGTCTTTCACCGTTTCACCTAAGCCCACGATGCCGCCGGAGCAGACCTTGATCCCCGCGTCACGCACCTTATCCAGCGTATCCAGACGCTCCTGATAGGTTCGCGTGGTGATGATATTGCCGTAAAACTCCGGTGAGGTATCAAGGTTGTGGTTGTAGTAATCCAGCCCCGCCGCCGAGAGGCGCTGCGCCTGCGCCTCGTTCAGCGTGCCGAGCGTCATACAGGCCTCAAGCCCCATCTCCTTCACGCCTTTCACCATCTGCTCCAGATAGGGCATGTCGCGGTCATGTGGATTCTTCCACGCGGCGCCCATGCAGAAGCGGGTTGAGCCCGCGTTTTTCGCCTTGCGCGCGGAGTCGAGCACCTGCTCCACTTCCATCAGACGCTCGGATTCGAGACCGGTTTTGTAGCGCGCGCTCTGCGGGCAGTATTTGCAGTCTTCGGGGCAGGCGCCGGTCTTGATCGACAGCAGCGTGCTGACCTGAACATGGCGCGGATCGAAGTGCTGACGATGCACCTGTTGCGCTTCAAACATCAGCTCAAGGAAAGGTTTATTGAATAATTCAGTAACTTGCGACATCGTCCAGCGTGCGTGGTGAGCCATTGGGCTTCTCCAAAGGGTTTTGTTAATTTTCGGTTCGGTCTATACTCGTAAACCTAAAACTTTTCAAAATGGTTTACAAGTCGATTATGACCCAGGACGATCTCGCCTTCGACAAGCAGCATATCTGGCACCCTTACACCTCCACTACCCGCCCCCTTCCCGTCTATCCGGTGGCCTCTGCCCACGGCTGCGAGCTGCATCTCGCCAGCGGCGAGCGGCTGGTTGACGGAATGTCCTCCTGGTGGGCGGCCATTCACGGATACAACCATCCGCGCCTGAACGCGGCGATGAAGGCCCAGATTGACCAGATGTCGCACGTGATGTTTGGCGGGATCACCCATCAGCCCGCGGTGGATTTATGCCGTCGCCTGGTGACGATGACGCCTGAATCGCTGGAGTGCGTGTTCCTGGCGGATTCCGGCTCGGTGGCGGTGGAAGTGGCGATGAAGATGGCGCTGCAGTACTGGCATGCGAAGGGCGAAACGCGCCAGCGGTTCCTCACCTTCCGCAACGGCTATCACGGGGATACCTTCGGGGCGATGTCGGTCTGCGATCCGGATAACTCCATGCACAGCCTGTGGAAGGGGTATCTGCCAGAAAACCTGTTTGCCCCTGCGCCGCAAAGCCGCTTCGACGGCGAGTGGAACGAGACGGACATGGTGGGCTTCGCGCGGCTGATGGCGGCACATCGCCATGAAATCGCCGCCGTTATTCTCGAACCGATCGTGCAGGGCGCGGGCGGAATGCGGATGTACCATCCGGAATGGCTGAGGCGCATCCGCAAGATGTGCGACCGCGAGGGCATTCTGCTGATTGCCGATGAAATTGCCACCGGCTTTGGCCGTACCGGCAAGCTGTTTGCCTGCGAACACGCGGGCATTGCGCCGGATATTCTGTGCCTCGGCAAAGCGCTGACCGGCGGCACCATGACGCTCTCCGCCACCCTCACCACTCGTCAGGTTGCCGACACCATCAGCGACGGCGAGGCGGGCTGCTTTATGCACGGCCCGACGTTTATGGGCAACCCACTGGCCTGCGCCGTGGCAAGCGAAAGCCTCGCCATTCTGGAGAGCGGCGAGTGGCAGACGCAGGTCGCGGCGATTGAGGCACAGCTGAAAGGAGAGCTGAGCGCCGCCTCGGGGGCGAATTTTGTGGCGGACGTGCGCGTGCTGGGTGCCATCGGGGTGATTGAAACCACCCGCCCGGTGAACATGGCGGCGCTGCAGCGCTTCTTCGTTGAGCAGGGCGTCTGGGTGCGGCCTTTCGGCAAGCTTATCTACCTGATGCCGCCGTACAGCATCACGCCGGAGCAGTTGCGTAAATTAACCGACGCGGTCGTAACAGCCGTTAACATTCCCGCGCATTTCGCGATTTAATCCCATGCGTTACACTTCCTGAACGAGTGAATAACGAGGGTAAACCGTATGAAAATCATCAGTAAAGATCTGCGCGACGGTGAAAAACTCCCGGAACGCCACGTTTTCAACGGCATGGGCTATCAGGGGGATAATATCTCCCCGCACCTGGCGTGGGACGACGTTCCTGCAGGAACCAAAAGCTTTGTCGTGACCTGCTACGACCCGGACGCGCCGACCGGCTCGGGCTGGTGGCACTGGGTTGTGGCGAACCTGCCCGCCGACACGCGCGTGCTGCCGCAGGGTTCCGGTTCAGACCTGGTTGCCCTGCCTGAAGGTGCCATTCAGACGCGCACTGACTTTGGTAAAGCGGGCTACGGCGGCGCGGCGCCACCAAAAGGGGAAACCCACCGCTATATCTTCACGGTGCACGCGCTGGATGTGGAGAAGATTGAGGTCGATGAAGGCGCGAGCGGCGCGATGGTCGGGTTTAACGTGCATTTCCATTCCCTGGGGAGCGCGTCGATTACGGCGATGTATTCCTGAAAAAAGCCGGGTGGCGGCTACGCCTTACCCGGCCTGGATTTCGCATTCGTTGGCCCGGTAAGCGCAGCGCTACCGGGCAAAACATCACAGCACCGAAGGTAGCAGTCCTACAAGGCGTCCCTCTTCCAGAAGCTGCATCGCCTTATCAATATCCGGCGCAAAGAAGCGGTCGTCATCGTAATGCGTGACGTGCTCGCGCAGCACATGGCGCGCCTGCTCCAGCAGCGGGCTGGATTTAAGCCCTTCGCGCAGATCGATACCCTGACACGCCGCCAGCCACTCCACCGCCAGCACGCCGCGGGTGTTGGAGGCCATCTCCCAGAGACGACGCCCGGCAGCGGGTGCCATCGAAACGTGATCTTCCTGGTTCGCCGAGGTGGGCAGGCTGTCCACGCTGTGCGGGTGCGACAGGGCTTTGTTCTCGCTTGCCAGCGCTGCGGCCGTCACCTGAGCGATCATAAAGCCTGAGTTAACCCCGCCGTTACGCACCAGGAACGGTGGCAACTGGGACATGTGTTTATCCATCATCAGCGCGATACGGCGCTCGGACAACGCGCCGACTTCGGCAATCGCCAGCGCGATATTATCCGCCGCCATCGCCACCGGCTCGGCGTGGAAGTTGCCCCCGGAGACCACCTCGTTTTCCTCGGCGAATACCAGCGGGTTGTCGGAGACCGCGTTGGCCTCCACCAGAAGCACCTCTGCTGCCTGGCGCAACTGCGTCAGGCACGCCCCCATCACCTGCGGCTGACAGCGCAGGGAATACGGATCCTGCACTTTTTCACAGTTATGATGTGAATCCGCGATCTCGCTGGTGTCGGTAAGCACGTGACGGTACATCGCAGCGGCATCAATCTGCCCGCGCTGGCCGCGCACCTCGTGGATACGGGCATCGAACGGGCGACGCGAGCCAAGCACGGCTTCGGTGGTCAGCGCACCGCACACCACCGCCGAGGCAAAGAGATCTTCCGCTTCAAACAGGCCGCGCAGCGCGAAGGCGGTCGACGCCTGGGTGCCGTTCAGCAGCGCCAGCCCCTCTTTCGCCGCCAGCGTGATCGGCGTTAACCCGGCTTTTTTCAGCGCCTCTTTCGCAGGTAGCCACTCGCCCTGCCAGCGCGCTTTGCCTTCACCCAGCAGCAGCAGCGACATGTGCGCCAGCGGGGCGAGATCGCCGGAGGCACCGACGGAGCCTTTTGCCGGGATCCACGGATAGACTTCTGCATTCACCAGGGCCATCAGCGCCTGGATCACGCTCAGGCGAATGCCCGAGAAACCGCGCGCCAGGCTGTTGATTTTGAGCACCATCATCAGACGGACAATCTCATCATCCAGCGGCTGGCCGACGCCTGCCGCGTGCGACAGCACCAGCGAACGCTGTAAGTTTTCCAGATCGTGCGTGGCGATGCGGGTCTGCGCCAGCAGGCCAAAGCCGGTGTTAATCCCGTAGGCGGTGCGCCCTTCGGCAACAATCGCTTCTACACAGGCGACGCTGTCGTTTATCGCGGCGTGGGCGCTTTCATCAAGTGAAAGGGTGACCGGCTGGCGCCAGACGTTACGCAGCTGTTTGAGCGTCAGCGAGCCGGGAGTGAGTGTTAACGCGTTCATGCATGCTTTCCTTGTGTGGCAGGGATCATCGGCAGGTTCAGCCCCTGCTCTTTGGCACAGTCAATGGCAATCTCGTAACCCGCATCCGCGTGACGCATCACGCCGGTTGCCGGGTCGTTGTGCAGCACACGGGCGATGCGCGCGGCCGCTTCATCGGTTCCATCACAGACGATGACCATCCCTGAGTGCTGGGAGAAGCCCATCCCGACGCCGCCGCCGTGGTGCAGCGAGACCCAGGTGGCGCCGCTGGCGGTATTCAGCAGGGCATTAAGCAATGGCCAGTCGGAGACCGCGTCAGATCCGTCGCGCATGGCTTCGGTTTCACGGTTTGGGCTGGCGACGGAACCGGAGTCCAGATGGTCGCGGCCAATGACGATCGGCGCGGAGACTTCACCGCTGCGCACCATTTCGTTGAAGGCCAGACCCAGCTTTTGCCGCCACTCCAGCCCTACCCAGCAGATGCGCGCCGGCAAGCCCTGGAAGCTGATGCGTTCGCGAGCCATATCCAGCCAGTGGTGCAGGTGTTCGTCGTCGGCGACGATCTCCTTCACTTTGGCGTCGGTTTTGTAGATATCCTGCGGATCGCCGGACAAGGCCACCCAGCGGAACGGGCCAATGCCGCGGCAGAACAGCGGACGGATATAGGCAGGCACGAAGCCGGGGAAGTCGAAGGCGTTATTCACGCCCATCTCTTTCGCCATCTGGCGGATGTTGTTGCCGTAGTCAAAGGTTGGAATGCCCAACTGGCTGAAGGCCAGCATCGCGGAGACGTGTTCCGCCATCGAACGCTTAGCCGCCAGTACCGTGCCTTCAGGGTCGGTTTCCGCTTTTTGCTGGTAGTCTTCCCACGTCCAGCCTTTTGGCAGGTAACCGTGCAGCGGGTCATGGGCGCTGGTCTGGTCGGTGACGAGATCCGGACGCACGCCGCGGGCAACCAGCTCCGGCAGAATATCCGCCGCGTTACCGCACAGGGCAATCGACACCGCTTTGCCTTCGGACGTGTATTTTTTAATGCGCGCCAGCGCGTCATCAAGATTCTCGGCCTGTTCGTCGACGTAACGGGTACGCAAACGGAAATCAATGCGGCTCTGCTGGCACTCAATGTTCAGCGAGCACGCGCCGGCCAGCGTGGCGGCCAGTGGCTGCGCGCCGCCCATCCCGCCCAGACCGGCGGTAAGCACCCAGCGGCCTTTCAGCGACCCGTTATAGTGCTGGCGCCCCGCTTCCACGAAGGTTTCGTAGGTGCCCTGCACAATCCCCTGGCTGCCGATGTAGATCCAGCTCCCGGCGGTCATCTGGCCATACATCGCCAGCCCTTTCGCGTCCAGCTCGTTGAAGTGTTCCCAGGTGGCCCAGTGCGGCACGAGGTTAGAGTTGGCGATCAGCACGCGCGGCGCGTTCCTATGGGTTTTAAATACGCCAACCGGCTTGCCGGACTGCACCAGCAGGGTTTCGTCGTGTTCGAGTTCGATCAGGGATTTTACAATTGCGTCATAGCATTCCCAGTTGCGTGCGGCGCGGCCTATGCCGCCGTAGACCACCAGTTCGTGGGGGTTTTCCGCCACCTCAGGATCAAGGTTGTTCATCAACATGCGCAGCGGGGCTTCGGTGAGCCAGCTTTTGGCAGTAAGCGTGGTGCCGCGCGCGGCGCGGACGTCCTGCTGGCGGTATTTACCTGACGACATTGTGTGCTCCTCATAAGGGACAGATGATGCATTTAGATATACTTGTATAGACAAGCACACACAAGGTCGGATTTAACAAAAAAGATACAATTTTGTTATATTGCGTTAGCGATCACGCTTATAAAACTTATGACATAAAGTGGCCCTGCAGCCGGTAACGGTTCCCCGGGAAAAGCAGTCGGGCATGCGACACGATATGCGATGATGACCAGGTACGACGGCGGATCAGCAGGCACGGATCGTGTTCTTTAATGCGCAACAGCTCGCACTCCTGCGGCGTCGCGCGTACGGCCTCAACAATGTGCTCCCCTTCCGTGAGCGGCGCAACGAGCGAGAGATACGCGTGCGGCGTGGTGTGGGTGTAATCCTGGTTCAGGTATTCCGGTATCCGCTCTGCGTTGACGCAGCGATCTTCAATCTGCACCGGAATGTCGTTTTCAAAATGCACCATCACAGAGTGGAAGATGCGGCTACCCTCTTTGACATTTAGCTCAGCGGCCTGCTCGGCGCTGGCCTGGGTCTCTTCCAGCACCAGCACTTCGCAGCGGTGCTGATGATTACGCGAGGTTATCTCATCGGCAATGCTGCGGATTTCAAACAGGGCAGATTGCCCTTTCGGTTCCGCCACGAACGTCCCCACGCCCTGCAGGCGCACCAGAAGTCCTTCGTCGGTGAGCTCGCGCAGCGCCCGGTTGACGGTCATCCGGCTAAAACCGAACTGCGCCACCAGCTCGGCCTCCGATGGAATGCGATCGTGCGGGCGCCAGACGCCGGTAGCAATCTTTTCGCTGATCGCCTGCTTCACCTTTTCATAGAAAGGCGCGGGCGGGCTCGGTTGCTGCAGGGGTGAGCGTGAAAACATCGTGACTCCTTTAATAGTGTTATGCCCACCAGTGAGCAATTTGCCAGGCCAGACGGGCGGCGAGCTTTGCGCCCTGTCCGTCCCGATCGTACTGCGGGTTAAACTCTACCAGATCGGCGGCCTGCAGCTTACCGCTGCGGCAGATTTGTTCAATAACCGGCATTAGATCCATTGCCGGGACGCCTAACGCTGCAGGGGCGGAAACGGCAGGCATTTCGCCCGCGGGCAGGACGTCCAGATCGATCGTCAGATAGACACGTTCGGCCTGCGCCAGCACCTTTTCCAGCGCCGATAATGCCTCGCGTCTGAAATGAAGATCCTCCACCAGCGTGACGTTCAGGCGTTCGGCCTCATCCCACAGTGCCTGGGTGTTCGCCGCGCGGCTGACGCCAAAGCAGGCGTAGCGAAACTCGCGCCCGCATTCATCGCAGTATTGAGCCAGCTGACGAAACGGCGTACCGGACGTCGCCCGGTCGGCCTTGCGCAGGTCGAGATGCGCATCCAGGTTTATCACCGCCACGCGCTCGCCGGGGAACGCATCCAGAACACCCCGTCCATGCGCCCAGGCGGTTTCATGCCCGCCGCCAAACACCAGCGTGCGCATCCCGGACTGCTGGCAGGCCATCACGGCATCGCTTAACGCCCGCTGCGCGGGTTCAAGCTCATCGCTTTCAACGTACACCGAGCCCATATCCGCCAGCCGTTCGTGTCCCTGATGGCTTGCCATATTCGCCAGCGCTTTGCGCAGAATATCAGGGGCCTGCGCGGCGCCGGGCCTGCCCTGATTACGTTTAACCCCAGCATCGCATTCAAAGCCTATCAGCGCGATGCCGGATGAAAGCGGCGTGAACAGCGCCTGCTGTTGTATCGTCTGGAAAATGCGCGTTGCGTTGCTGGCTTCGGCGCTGTCGTCTCGCCCCTGCCAGACCGTTTCGGCGACGGGCCGCCATAACTTCATACTGCCTCCCCACGGAAAATACGTTGATACAGCGGATTGCGTCCCGGCTCGTAAACCATCTCTACCGGATGGTGAGCATCCCAGACGATAAAATCAGCGACAAACCCCGACTGCAGCTGCCCGTGCGTTGCGCCGCGGCCCAGCGCCTGCGCCGCATGGCGCGTGACGCCAGCCCAGGCCTCTTCAGGGGTGAGGCCAAACTGGACGCAGGCCATATTCATCGCCAGGTGCAGGCTGGCAAACGGGCTGGTGCCGGGGTTATAGTCGGTGGCGACGGCCATCGGCACACCACATTTTCGGAGCTGATCAACCGGCGGACGCTGGCGCTCCTGCAGAAAATAGAACGCGCCGGGGAGCAATACCGCAACCGTACCGCTCTGCGCCATCGCCTGAACGCCCGCGTCGTCGAGATATTCGATATGATCGGCAGAGAGCCCTTTATACCGGCTGACCAGCGCCGCTCCGCCCTGATTCGACAGCTGCTCGACGTGCCCTTTCACCGGAATACCGAGCGCGGCTGCCGCCTGGAAGAGGCGCTCGGTTTGCGACGGGGTAAAGCCGACGTTTTCACAAAACACGTCTACTGCTTCATATAACTCTTTTTGCCACAGCGTGGGCAGGATCTGCTCACAGACCAGCGCGAGGTACGCATCCGGATCCTGTCGATATTCTGCCGGCACCGCATGGGCCGCCAGCAGCGTTGGGCTGATATCAACCGGGTTATTGAGGCTCAGCTGGCGGGCAACCTGCAGCATCTTCTCTTCGGACTCGGCGTTGAGTCCGTATCCCGATTTGATTTCAACGGTCGTTACACCTTCATTCATCAGACGCTGGAGCCGCTGCTGCGCCAGTTTCAGCAGGGTTTCCAGGGAACTGCTGCGCGTTGCCGTCACGGTGGCGTTAATCCCGCCCCCCTGAGCGCTGATGGTCTGGTAAGAGACGCCGTTCAGACGCTGTTCCCACTCCGCCGCGCGGTCGCCGCCAAATACCAGATGGGTATGGCAGTCAATCAGGCCAGGCGTGACCAGACGTCCCTCAAGATCGATGACGTGACGGTGTCCGGAAGGAAGGTCAGATTCAGGAAGCACGGCAAGGATAGTTTGGCCACGCACGACCAGCGCGTGCTGCTCTTTCAGGCCATAAGGCGCGGATGTATCGGGAACCATTGTTGCCAGGCGCGCATTTCGCCATATAACATCGTCAGGTTGAAGCTGCATGGGCATTCCACTTGTCATGGGTTGTATAGACATTTATTTGCATCCTTCGTCTGCTGTCAACCGCCTTAAGGGAAAATGTTATTTATTTGTGATGACTTTCCCGTCACCTCCGGGCAAAAAATACAACTTTTACCCTTTTTATCTTCCCGTTTCGCTCAACTTAGTATAAAAAAGCAGGCTATTTCGTCTATCCCGTAAAGACTTGCATACCCAGGAGCTTCACCTTGAACATTTCCAGGATTTCCCGTCTGGCGTTAGCGCTCGCCTTTGGCGTGACATTATCCGCATGCAGTTCTACACCACCGGATCAGCGTCCTTCTGAGCAGGTAGCGCCCGGTACCGCCTCCCGCCCGATTTTGTCCGCGGATGAAGCGAAGAATTTCGACCGCGCCCATTACTTCTCGGCGATGGATCCTAACGCCGCGCCGTGGACACCGTCTTCTATTAACCTGCCTAAACAGCCTGACTTCGTTGTTGGCCCGGCTGGCGCGCAGGGCGTAACGCATACCACTATCCAGGCAGCGGTTGACGCGGCAATCACTAAACACAGCGCGTCTCGCCAGTACATCGCGATCCTGCCGGGTGAATACGAAGGCACCGTGTATGTTCCGGCGGCTCCTGGCAGCATTACGATTTACGGTCTGGGTGAAAAAGCCATCGACGTAAAAATTGGCCTGGCGATTGATTCCGAAATCGACAGCACCGCCTGGCGTCACCTGGTGAACCCGGCAGGCAAATATATGCCGGGCAAACCGGCGTGGTATATGTTTGATAACTGCCAGAGCAAGCGTTCCGCCACCGTTGGCATGATGTGCTCAGCGGTATTTTGGTCTCAAAACAACGGTCTGCAGCTGCAGAACCTGACCATTCAGAATACCCTGGGTGACAGCGTGGATGCCGGTAACCATCAGGCCGTGGCGCTGCGTAGCGACGGCGATAAGGTGCAGATTAACAACGTCAATATTCTGGGCCGTCAGAACACCTTCTTCGTGACCAACAGCGGCGTACAGAACACGCTGCAGAACAACCGTCTGACCCGTACGCTGGTGACCAACAGCTACGTTGAAGGTGACGTTGATCTGGTGTCCGGTCGCGGCGCGGTGGTGTTTGATAACACCGATTTCCGCGTGGTGAATTCCCGTACCCAGCAGGAAGGCTATGTGTTTGCGCCGGCAACCCAGTCTAACCTGTTTTACGGCTTCCTGGCCGTGAACAGCCGCTTTAACGCGGCCGGTGACGGCGTGGCGCAGCTGGGCCGCTCCCTGGACGTGGACTCTGCCACCAACGGCCAGGTCGTTATCCGCGACAGCGTGATCAACGAAGGCTTTAACGTGGCGAAGCCGTGGGCTGATGCGGCTGTCTCCAAACGTCCGTTCTCCGGCAACACCGGTGCGGTGGACGATAAAGGAAACGTGCAGCGCAACCTGAACGACGCGAACTTCAACCGCATGTGGGAATACAACAACCGCGGTCTGGGCAGCAACGTGATTGCTGAGCCGAAGCAGTAAGCTGTTTTGCCGGGTGGCGGCTTCGCCTTACCCGGCCTACACAACCCGCAGGCCCGGTAAACGCCGTTCTACCGGGCATAAAAAAACCTCGCATTCGCGAGGTTTTTTGTTTTAAGCCGCTTAGTGAGCGTTAACCACCACCCACATTGGCCCCTGACCTACCGCATAGCGTCCTTTCTCTTCCAGCAGGCCCTGCTCGCCTTTGATTTCATACAGCGCGATGTGGTGGGATTTCTGCCCCGCCGCAATCAGGTATTTACCGCTGTGATCGATATTAAAGCCGCGCGGCTGGATTTCCGTTGGCTGGAAGCCCTCAATAGCCAGCACGCTGCCATCTTCGGAGACGCTGAAGACGGTAATCAGGCTGGAGGTGCGGTCGCAGGCGTACAGATGGCGACCATCCGGCGTGATGTGAATATCTGCCGCCCAGCGAGTGTCAGAGAAGTCAGACGGCATCATGTCCAGCGTCTGCACGCACTCAATCTGGCCGTTTGGATCTTTCAGCTCCCATACGTCCACCGAGCTGTTCAGTTCGTTAACGACGTAGGCATATTGCTGGTTCGGGTGGAATACCATATGGCGAGGACCTGCGCCCTCAACGGTGGTGACTTCAGCAGGATTCTGCGCCACCAGGTGACCATCGTCGCTCAGGGTGAACAGGCAGATTCGATCCTGCTTCAGCGCAGGCACCCACAGCGTGCGGTTGTCCGGGGAAATATTCGCCGAATGGCAGCCTTCCAGCCCTTCCACCACGTCGACAGTTTCTACCGGAATACCATCGTCAAGACGGGTCACGCTGACGCAACCGGCATTGTAAGAACCGCTAAAAATGAAACGTCCTTTACGATCGGTCGAGATGTGGGTTGGGCTGCCCGGCAGTGGCGCTTCAGCGGTGTAGGTCAGCGCGCCGTCGTCAGGAGAGATGCGGTAGGCCAGCACGCGAAACTCCGGGCGCACACCCACGTATAAGAAACGTTTATCCGGGCTGACGACCATCGGTTGCACCTGGCCCGGCACATCAACAACCTGAACCAGCGTGAGCGAACCTTCTGCATTCAAGCGCCAGACGTGGATCTGCTGACTTTCAGGACTGGCGGTATAAACGGTTTGTTTCATGAATACTCCTTTCCTCACTGCACGTGAAAGTGATTATTTTTAACGGTGAATGCTGAATTTTAGCCAGGAATTTTGCAGCGATTTACTCTCGGTGTAACATCCCCTGAGACCTAAAATTCAACATTAACCCGGAAGAACAAATGACCTCGCGTGTGATTGCACTGGATTTAGACGGAACATTACTTACCCCTCAGAAAACCCTGCTCCCCTCCTCCCTTGAAGCGCTTAAACGCGCGCAGGAAGTGGGATATCAACTCCTTATCGTAACGGGTCGACATCACGTTGCCATTCACCCTTTTTATCAGGCACTGGCGCTGGATACACCTGCAATTTGTTGTAATGGCACTTATTTGTATGATTATCAGGCAAAAAAGGTTTTAGCCTCCGACCCGCTGCCGGTTCCCCAGGCGCTGCAGCTGATCGATCTGCTGGATGAGCATAACGTTCACGGCCTGATGTATGTGGATAACGCGATGGTGTACGAGCGCCCAACCGGCCATGTGGTACGCACCAGCAACTGGGCGTTGTCCCTGCCAGAAGCGCAGCGTCCGGTCTTTACCCAGGTTTCCTCTCTGCGTCAGGCGGCCCAGGACGTTGAGGCTATCTGGAAGTTTGCCCTGACGGATGAAGACACCACCAAACTGAATACATTCGCGAAACACGTCGAGGACACGCTGGGGCTGGAGTGCGAATGGTCCTGGCACGATCAGGTGGATATTGCCCGCAAAGGCAACAGCAAAGGCAAGCGTCTGAAGCAGTACGTGGAATCGCAGGGCTGGTCAATGCAGGACGCGATCGCCTTCGGCGACAACTACAACGACATCAGCATGCTGGAAGCCGTCGGTACGGGCGTGGCGATGGGCAATGCCGACGACGCGGTAAAAGCGCGCGCTAACGTGGTGATTGGCGACAACACCACCGACAGCATCGCGCAGTA
>OKVJ01000298.1_pt1 | contig 20401 bp, 20 predicted proteins | sample 1606921 | NCBI WGS metagenome assembly OKVJ01 (sample SAMN03281016, study PRJEB24777) | human gut metagenome | isolation source: fecal sample PR161 from 1 month old female Malay infant, caesarean...
GAGCTGTTCCGTCAGGCGCAGCTCATTACCTCGCGCACCCTTGAAGTTTTCACCATGTATCTGGCCGCCTCGCTGATCTACTGGGTGATGGCGACGGTGTTGTCTGCTCTGCAAAACTACTTTGAAAACCAGCTTAACCGCCAGGAGCGTGATCCAAAATGAGTGCAATTGACGTCAAAAACCTGGTGAAAAAATTCCACGGGCAAACGGTGCTCCACGGCATCGACCTGGAAGTTGAGCAGGGCGAAGTCGTGGCGATTATTGGCCCGAGCGGGTCGGGGAAAACCACGCTGCTGCGCAGTATCAACCTGCTTGAGCAGCCGGAAGGGGGCACCATTCGGGTTGGGGAGATAACGATTGATGCCGGTAAATCCATCAGCCAGCAGAAAGGGTTGATTCGCCGCCTGCGTCAGCATGTTGGCTTTGTGTTCCAGAGCTTCAATCTATTCCCGCACCGCACGGTGCTGGAAAATATTATTGAAGGACCGGTCATTGTAAAAGGTGAGCCCAAAGAGGAAGCGACGGCACGCGCCCGCGAGTTGCTCGCCAAAGTCGGGCTGGCAGGGAAAGAGACCAGCTATCCGCGCCGCCTGTCGGGCGGGCAGCAGCAGCGCGTGGCCATCGCGCGCGCGCTGGCGATGCGCCCTGACGTGATCCTGTTTGATGAACCGACCTCCGCGCTCGATCCAGAACTGGTGGGTGAGGTGCTGAACACCATCCGCCAGCTGGCGCAGGAAAAACACACGATGGTTATCGTGACCCATGAAATGAGCTTTGCGCGCGACGTGGCGGACAGAGCCATCTTTATGGACCAGGGGCGGATTGTGGAGCAGGGACCGGCGAAAAGCTTATTTGCTAACCCTCAGCAACCGCGAACCCGTCAGTTCCTGGAAAAATTCCTTATGCAGTAGCATTTATGTACTCATTTGCTCCAGAAAGTTCTTCTGGAGCAAATTATTCTCGCTCATCGCCTTAAATGGTGTTCTTTTATTCTACCCGAACAGAATAATCCTTATCCATAGCACAGTTAATTGTGCTAGTGCCGATATTTTGTAGTTAGAAATAAGTTTTATGTGTTAGGTTATATTCACCATAATAATGATTATCTTTTCAGAGGCTTCTTTTAGTAAGTATGAAGGATTCAGACTTTTTCACCTGGCGACGGGATTGCTCCCTGCGGTTTCAGGAATTGACCTGTGCCGCAGAGGTATATCATGAACTTCAGCGACAAACTCAGGCGCTGGAATTCGATTATTACTCACTCTGTGTGCGCCATCCGGTGCCGTTTACGCGGCCTAAAATTGCTGTGCATGCCACTTATCCGCAACAGTGGCTGGCGCAATATCAATCAGAGAACTATTTCACCATCGATCCGGTGCTAAAGCCGGAGAATTTCATTCAGGGGCATTTACCCTGGACGGACGAATTATTTGCGGATGCTCAGGAATTATGGCATAGGGCGCAGGACTTCGGTCTACGTTCGGGAATAACTCAGTGTCTGATGCTGCCTAATCATGCGCTCGGCTTCCTCTCAGTTTCCCGTACTCGCGCGCAGGAAGGACCGTTTGCCGGCGAGGAAATAGAGCTGCGGTTGCAGATGCTGGTGCAAATGGCATTAACAGCGCTGCTGCGTTTTGAAGATAAGATGGTTATGCCGCCTGAGATGAAATTCAGCAAACGCGAACGAGAAATTTTGAAATGGACCGCGGAAGGTAAGACGTCGGCGGAAATAGCGATCATTCTCTCTATTTCAGAGAATACGGTTAACTTCCATCAGAAGAATATGCAGAAAAAATTTAATGCGCCAAACAAGACGCAGATTGCCTGTTATGCGGCGGCTACAGGACTGATCTGATTAGAGAGTACGTTCTGCGTGACAGACGAGTGGACGGCTGAATGCACTGCATCCAGCCGTTTTTTGTTACTGGCGGTACGCTTGTTTGATTTGCTTAACGGTGTTAGCAAATACGGCCGATTCCGCCTGGTCTTCCATCTGCGCGATTTGTTTTTCCATTTTAATGATCACACGACCAGCATCAGCCTGGCCCATCGCCTGCAGCATCAGCGTTAGCAGCGCTTTCAGGCAGTTTACTTCCTGTGCCAGTTCCTGGTTATTCTCCGCAGTGGCAAATTCAGGTGTGCTCATTTATTTTCCTCATTATTAAACGGCGCTAAAGCGCGACGACGAAAGTCAAGGCGGCGGAGTATACCACAAGCTGCAGCAAAAAATGCAGCGGTTGTTTTTCGTACTTTTACGCCAGTGTTTATTTGCGTAAACAGAGCCAGCCGGTAAACTGATGCTCTGGTACGGCTATTAATTGTTTGCGCCTGGTTTACTTGCCGTTAATTATTGTTACAAAAATTGAGAAGAGTTTTTCCGTGAGGAAAGCGTGCAAGCTTTTTGTAACTTTTTGAATACAGATGCTTAAAAATAGCCGCAAAAGCTCTGATGGCAAGGGCTCTCTTTCCATGGACTGTACAGGCTAATTTCCAAAAACGAGAGCAAAATCGAATAGCCGATTTTTTAACGTTTTAATCTTGTGATGAAAACCGTTAATATAAGCCAAATTATCACTCAGTAGCGTTATCCCTATTCTGGAGACATTTCCTTTGATCAACGTCCTTCTTGTTGATGACCACGAACTGGTGCGCGCAGGGATACGACGCATTCTTGAAGATATTAAAGGTATTAAAGTTGCCGGTGAGGCGTGCTGTGGGGAAGATGCCGTAAAATGGTGCCGCACAAACTCGGCCGATGTGGTGCTGATGGATATGAATATGCCCGGTATCGGTGGCCTTGAGGCAACACGCAAAATCGCGCGTACCTTTGTTGATACAAAAGTCATCATGCTGACCGTGCATACTGAAAATCCGCTTCCCGCGAAGGTGATGCAGGCGGGGGCAGCCGGTTACCTGAGCAAAGGCGCCGCACCGCAGGAAGTCGTCAATGCTATCCGTTCTGTATTTGCCGGGCAGCGTTACATTGCCTCCGACATTGCGCAGCAGATGGCGCTGAGCCAGATCGAACCCGAGAAAACGGAATCACCGTTTGCCAGTTTGTCTGAGCGTGAATTGCAGATTATGCTGATGATCACCAAGGGTCAGAAAGTGAATGAGATCTCAGAGCAGCTGAATCTCAGCCCGAAAACGGTCAACAGCTATCGTTATCGTATGTTCAGTAAACTGAACATTCATGGTGATGTTGAACTGACTCATCTGGCCATCCGGCACGGTTTATGTAACGCGGAGACGTTGTTAAGTCAGTGAGTGATGTATTCGATTCAAAAGCATTTCTGAAAACCGTAACCAGCCAGCCAGGCGTCTATCGGATGTATGACGCTGGCGGTACGGTTATCTATGTGGGGAAGGCCAAAGATCTTAAAAAGCGTCTTTCCAGCTATTTCCGCAGTAACCTTGCCTCCCGTAAGACCGAAGCGCTGGTCTCACTCATTCAGAATATTGATGTCACCGTGACGCATACCGAGACGGAAGCGCTGCTGCTTGAGCACAACTATATTAAGCTCTACCAGCCGCGCTATAATGTGCTGCTGCGGGACGACAAATCCTATCCGTTTATCTTTCTGAGTGGTGACACCCATCCGCGCCTGGCGATGCACCGCGGCGCAAAACACGCGAAAGGCGAATATTTCGGCCCCTTCCCGAATGGCTATGCCGTGCGAGAGACGCTGGCGCTGCTGCAAAAAATCTTCCCGATCCGCCAGTGTGAAAACAGCGTCTACCGCAACCGCTCGCGCCCATGTTTACAGTACCAGATTGGGCGTTGCCTTGGCCCCTGTGTTGCCGGGCTGGTCAGTGAAGACGAGTATGCGCAGCAGGTAGAGTATGTACGCCTGTTCTTAGCTGGCAAAGACGATCAGGTTTTAACCCAGCTGATCGCCAGAATGGAAAAAGCCAGCGCCGCACTTGAGTTTGAAGAGGCTGCGCGGATCCGCGACCAGATCCAGGCGGTGCGCAGAGTCACTGAGAAACAGTTTGTCTCAAATACCGGCGACGATCTCGACGTTATTGGCGTGGCCTTCGACGCCGGCATGGCCTGCGTGCATGTGCTGTTTATTCGCCAGGGCAAAGTGCTCGGCAGCCGCAGCTATTTCCCGAAGGTGCCTGGCGGCACCGAGCTGGGTGAAGTGGTGGAAACCTTTGTCGGGCAGTTCTATCTGCAGGGGAGCCAGATGCGCACGCTGCCTTCTGAGATCCTTCTCGATTTTAATCTTGGCGATAAAACCCTGCTGGCCGATTCGCTCTCTGAACTGGCGGGCCGTCGGGTCAATGTTCAAACCAAACCGCGCGGTGACCGTGCACGCTATCTGAAGCTGGCGCGGACCAACGCGGCGACGGCGCTCACCACTAAACTGTCCCAGCAATCGACGGTTAACCAGCGTCTAACCGCGCTGGCGACGCTCCTGAAGTTGCCGGAAGTGAAGCGAATGGAATGTTTCGATATCAGCCATACGATGGGTGAGCAGACGGTGGCGTCCTGCGTGGTATTTGACGCCAACGGCCCGCTGCGCGCCGAGTATCGCCGCTATAACATCACCGGCATCACGCCGGGTGACGACTATGCTGCCATGAATCAGGTGCTGCGCCGTCGCTACGGTAAAGCGATTGAAGAGAGCAAGATCCCGGACGTGATTCTTATCGACGGTGGGAAAGGGCAGCTAGGTCAGGCGAAAGCGGTATTCGAGTCGCTCGACGTTGAGTGGGACAAAAACCATCCGCTGCTGTTAGGCGTGGCAAAAGGGGCCGATCGTAAGGCCGGTCTGGAAACGCTGTTTTTTGAGCCGGAAGGTGAGGGCTTCAGCCTGCCGCCGGACTCCCCGGCGCTGCACGTCATTCAGCATATTCGCGATGAGTCGCACGACCATGCCATCAGCGGCCACCGCAAAAAACGGGCGAAGGTCAAAAACACGAGCACGCTTGAGACTATTGAGGGCGTTGGGCCAAAACGCCGCCAGATGCTGCTGAAGTATATGGGCGGATTGCAAGGATTACTCAACGCCAGTATGGAGGAAATTGCAAAAGTGCCGGGTATTTCGCAAGGGCTGGCAGAAAAGATCTACTACTCGTTGAAACATTGAGGGCTCTGTAGCAACATAGAGCTAAATTTTACTGACAACAAATAGTTACCGTCACTATGCAATATAATATCCCTACGTTGCTCACTCTCTTTCGTGTTGTACTCATTCCGTTCTTTGTGCTGGCGTTTTACCTGCCGGTCGTCTGGGCACCGTTCGCCTGCGCATTGATCTTCCTTATTGCAGCGGTAACTGACTGGTTTGATGGCTATCTGGCGCGCCGCTGGAACCAGAGCACCCGTTTCGGCGCCTTTCTCGATCCGGTAGCGGATAAAGTGATGGTCGCGATCGCGATGGTGCTGGTGGCTGAGCACTATCATACCTGGTGGGTGACGCTGCCCGCCGCAACTATGATTGGCCGTGAGATCATCATCTCTGCGCTGCGTGAGTGGATGGCGGAGCTGGGGAAACGCAGCAGCGTCGCGGTATCCTGGATTGGTAAAGTGAAAACCACCGCGCAGATGGCCTCGCTGGTGTGGATGCTCTGGCGTCCGAACGCCTGGGTTGAGTGGGCGGGGATTGGCCTCCTGTGGGTGGCGGCAGTGCTGACGCTGTGGTCAATGCTGCAATATTTGAACGCTGCGCGCGGGGATTTGCTTGATCAGTGATCGTTTCGCCGTAATTTTCAGCAAACAATCCAGACAAGCAAAAAATAACGTTGACTCATCACGTCATATCAGTAGAATGCAACGCATCGAACGGCGGCACAGCAAGCCGGACGATAATGAAATCAAGTGGTTAGCAGTTAACTTGATAACATGCGGGAATAGCTCAGTTGGTAGAGCACGACCTTGCCAAGGTCGGGGTCGCGAGTTCGAGTCTCGTTTCCCGCTCCAGATTAAAGACATGCGCAATAGCGGGTGTCAGTTAGAAAAGTTTTACGGCGCGTTAGCAAAGCGGTTATGTAGCGGATTGCAAATCCGTCTAGTCCGGTTCGACTCCGGAACGCGCCTCCACTTTCTTCCCGAGCCCGGATGGTGGAATCGGTAGACACAAGGGATTTAAAATCCCTCGGCGTTCGCGCTGTGTGGGTTCAAGTCCCACTCCGGGTACCATGGGAAACAAAGAATAATCAAAGCAATAAGCAGTGTCGTGAAACCACCGAAAGGTGGTTTTTTTGTGCCTGAAATCCACTTTCTTGCATCATTGTTATTATTCAGTTATTCAGTTATTCAGTTATTCAGTTATTCAGTTATTCAGTTATTCAGTTATTCAGTTATCCAGAGCGAAGGTGTATTTGTCGGCGATACGACAGGGATTCGCGAAGATGCATTGCATCAGTACCCCTGTCATATCGCCGATATCATTCTGCGCTCAGGTTGTCAGAAATATTCACGCTTGCCACGGACTGAACTTTCCATGCGCCATTTTCTTTGACCATGCAGTCAATCACGGTGTGATCCCGCTTTTTGCCGAATGATATATACACCTGCATGCATGCGGCATCGTAATCTAATGCCCGCGCACTGACGATGCCCCAGTCATCATCATATCCCTGGGCCTTTATGAACATATCGACGTCAGGCACGTCATATTCATCCGGATCCAGCTTATCCATGGCTTTGAGTTTGCTGATTGTTTCGCGGGTAACGTATCGGCTCAGCGCTTCATAGTTTTTTATTGGCTCTTTCCCGCTAAGAATCTGCGAGATGTACCACTTATTAAACTGAAGGGCGGCGGATGCCTCAGGGGGTAGCTTCTGTGCAGCTGATACGAGAGTGGGCAGAAGCAGGGCAGCAAGAATTATTTTTTTCATGTTAGTCATGCCTGTATATTGCATACGCTGGCTTTACTTCCCGGTATTCTTTTCCCGGATACATTGTTCGCTGAACAAAATCAGAGTACCAGACGCCGTTCCCGCCATAGATACATGCATGGCCATAGGGGTGGTGGGCTGTAGGCTGAATCACTGCCACGTCACCCTCAACAGGCTCGCCGTAAATCTGATGGAAGCCAGCCAAAATCAAATTGCTTTTCATATCCTTAGCATAATGTGTGTTCTGCAGATTAGCACCGCCAGCGCGAATGGCTTTTGAAACAAATTCTGCACATCTTTTCTGGCTATGCTCGCCCGCATGCTGGCGGGCATAAACTGCGGCTTTATGGGCACTCCACATAATTTAATCCCTTATAGACTTAATGGTTAACAAGGGAAACATTACGCCTGTAAGTTGCAGTTTTTTGTAAATAAGGGTGATCGGAATTAAACCACTATCTGTTTGGATAATGGTGTTTGGTTAATCCATACGGCATCTTTATGCCCGCTATCGCGGGCGTTTTAATATCCGCCCAAATACGCCTTCCTCACCTCCTGATTTCCCAGCAGCTCCTCGCCGCTGCCGCTCAACCGGATCTGCCCGTTAACCATCACATATCCGCGGTCGGAAAGCTTCAACGCATGGTGCGCATTCTGCTCCACCAGAAAAATGGTCATGCCGTTGCGGGCCAGCTCGCGCAGCGTCAGGAAGATCTGTTTCACAACTATCGGCGCTAAGCCCAGGCTCGGTTCATCCAGCAACAGCAGCCTGGGACGGCTCATCAGCGCCCGGGCGATCGCCAGCATCTGCTGTTCCCCGCCGGACATGGTCATCGCGCGCTGCTTGCGCCTCTCCTTGAGGCGAGGGAACAGGTCGAACATGGTTTGCATATCTTCAGCCGCAAACCGGTTGCCGATGGGGATGGTTCCCATCAGCAGGTTCTCTTCGACGGTCATATCCGGGAAGACACGCCGGCCTTCAGGCGCCTGCGCAATACCGCCGGAGGCGACGTAGTGGGTGGATTGATGGCTGATGTCGTCACCACTGAACAGAATCTGCCCGCTCCGGATGCGCGGCTGGCCAAAGATAGACATCAGCAGTGTCGATTTACCCGCGCCGTTCGCGCCAATCAGCGCCACGGTCTCACCTTTATTGACCTCCAGGGAGACCTGCTTCAGCGCCTGAATGGCGCCGTAGAACACATCCACCTCGCGAAATGCCAGCAGCGGTTTGGTCATAGGGTCACCTCGCTTTCGTCCGTACCCAGGTAGGCAGCAATCACCTTTTCATCATGCTGGATCTGTTCGGGTTTCCCTCTGGCAATAACATCGCCGTGGTCGAGCACGATAATGTCGTCCGAAATCTCCATCACCATCCCCATATCATGTTCAATCAGTAAGACCGTGATGTCATGACGATCGCGCAGGAAACGAATAATGCTGCTCAGCTTATGCGTTTCGACCGGGTTAAGCCCGGCGGCGGGCTCATCCAGACAGATCATCTCGGGCCCGGTACACATTGCCCGCGCGATCTCCAGACGCCGCTGCTGCCCGTACGACATCTCTCCCGCCAGGCGATTGGCGCACTCCACCAGGTCCACCACCTCCAGCCAGTAGAAGGCCCTGTCCAGGGCATCGCTTTCCGCCCGCCGATATGCCGGCGTGTTTAAGATCCCGGCGAGCAGATTGCGGTTAACGCGCATATGCTGCGCGACCAGCAGGTTTTCCACGACAGACATCTCGCGAAAAAGGCGGATGTTCTGAAAGGTGCGCGCCAGCCCGGCGCGGTTCACCAGGTGCGTTCCGCCAAACATTTTGTAGAACAGGCGCTGCCCGAACTGCGCGGGGTTAATCCAGTCGCCCGGCTGGAATTTTTGTCCGAGGACCTGAATAACGTTGGTCGTTTTAGTGCGGGTAGAAAATAAAATATTGCCGCCGGAAGCCTTATAGAAACCCGTCAGGCAGTTAAACACGGTTGTTTTTCCCGCTCCGTTTGGCCCGATAAGGGCGGTAATGGAGCCGCGCTGCACGTCCAGATTAACGTCGTTAAGCGCCTTAATCCCACCGAAGTGCATCATCAGATGTTCCACGCGCAATATCGTCCCGTTCATGGCGCCACGCCCTTACGCACGGCAAACCCGCTGCGGTTAATGCGGATCAGGCCGCGTGGACGCCAGATCATCATCACCACCATCAACATGCCAAACAGCAGGACGCGGTACTCCGCAAAACTGCGCAGCAGCTCCGGCGTTACCGTAAGCACGAAAGCGGCCAGCACCACGCCAAGGGTAGAGCCCATGCCGCCCAGCACCACGATGGCGAGGATCAGCGCGGATTCAAAGAAGGTAAAGGAGGTCGGATTCACAAACCCCTGATAGGTGGCGAAGAACACCCCGGCAATCCCCGCGGTCGACGCGCCCAGCGTAAAGGCGGAGAGCTTCACCAGGACGTGATTCAACCCCATCGAGCGGCAGGCAATTTCGTCTTCTCGCAGGGCTTCCCACGCCCGGCCAATCGGCATCCGCGTCAGGCGGTGTTTGACGTAGAGCACCAGCATCACCACCAGGAACAGCACCGCGTAGATAAAAATAAACTTCATGTTCGGGTTGTAGGTCAGGTGGAAAAACTCGTGAAAAGGCACGCCGCCTTCTTTCGCGCGTCGTCCAAATTCCAGGCCGAAAAAGGTGGGGGGAGGGGCTGACACGCCGTTTGGCCCCCCCGTGAAGGTCAGCCAGTTGTTCAGGATCAGGCGAATGATCTCCCCGAACCCGAGGGTGACGATCGCCAGATAGTCGCCGTGCATGCGCAGTACCGGAAAGCCGAGCAGGGCGCCTGCAGCGGCGGCCATGATTGCCGCCAGCGGCAGCATGCTCCAGAAGCCTAACCCCAGATACTGATACCCCAGCGCCAGACCGTACGCGCCAATCGCGTAGAAGGCGACGTATCCCAGGTCCAGCAGGCCGGCCAGCCCCACGACGATGTTCAGCCCCAGACCGAGAAGCACGTAGATCAGCCCGAGAATGGCGACGGTCAGTACATACTTGGTGGCGACAAACGGGAAGCAAACCGCAAGCGCAATCACCAGAGGAATAATCCAGCGCATGCGGCTTTTGTAGTCCGGAGACCTAACATAGACGCCCGCGTTATCGGCTTCGAAACGAGCCTGGAAACGAGCGCCCGCGGCGGTACCCAAAAAAGCGCTCAAGAGAAAACGCCCCAGCATTACAATGCCGACCATCCAGGCCAGCCGTTGTCCGGCAAAGTTAAAGCTGTACCCGTCCAGCACCACGCCAGCAATCGGGCCGAAGATAATCAGCGCAATCAGCCCGGAAAAAATCGCGTCCAGAACGCAGCGCTTTAGAGAAAAACCGTGCGATGTCATCATTCTCTTCCTCACACTTTGGCCACAACCGGGCGCCCGAGCAGACCCTGGGGCCGGAAAATCAGGATCAGGACCAGCAGGCCAAACGAGAAGACATCTTTATAATCCGAGTTCACCATGCCCGAGAACTGGGCTTCCGCGACGCCCAGGATAAGGCCACCGAGCATGGCGCCGGGCAGGGAACCGATACCGCCGAGCACCGCCGCCGTAAAGGCCTTAATGCCAATCACAAACCCGACGTAGAAATCAAAGGTGCCGTAATTCATGGTGATGAGCACGCCCGCCAGGCCGGCCATCGCCGCGCCGATAACAAAGACCAGGGAGATAATCCGGTCGGTGTTGATCCCCAGAATAGAGGCCATTTTGCGATCCTGCTGTACCGCGCGGCACATCCGGCCCAGCCGGGTATGGTTGATTATCCACGTAAGCACCAGCATGCCGGCAAACGAGGCGAGCAGAATAAACACTTTGGTGTAGGTTATCTGCACGAACCCGTCGCCAAGATGCAGTCGAATCACGCCGTCGAGCATGGTCGGCACCCCTTGCTGGCGCGGACCCTGGCTCAGCTGGGCGTAGTTTTGCAGGATAAGCGACATCCCGATGGCGGAGATAAGCGGCGCCAGGCGCGTGGAGTTGCGCAGCGGCCTGTAGGCGATACGCTCGATAGTCCAGCCGTACACGCCAGTTACCGCGATGGTGAACACCAGCGTACCCAGAATCAGCAGGGGGAAGGACTCAAGCCCGAAGAAAGAGAGCAGCGCCAGACCAATGGCGCAGAGATAGGCGGAAATCATATACACTTCGCCGTGGGCGAAATTGATCATCCCGATAATGCCGTACACCATGGTGTAGCCGATGGCGATCAGGCCGTAAACGGAGCCCAGCGTTAAGCCATTGACTAACTGCTGCAGGAAGAATGTACTCATCTTAGCGCGCTCGTTTTATAGGCTGCGCGAGGCGCGCAGCCTGATGTTTATTACGCGCCGACGGGCAAGCCCGCCGACGTTGAGCGTGACTCCGTCCCGTTACTGCACTTCCTTATATTTTCCCTTGTCGTCCCACTGGTAAACCACGTAGTCAGACACTTTAAGGTCGCCTTTGCTGTCCCAGGCTTTTTTGCCCATCACCGTGTCGACAGAATTGGCTTTCAGCCACTCGCTGGCTTTCGCGGAATCCTTGCCGCCGGTGGCCTTGAAGGCTGCGGCAATAGCCTGTACGGAGGCATAGGAGTAGAGGGTATAACCTTCCGGCTCGAATTTACCGGCGCGGAATTTGTCGATAACCGCTTTACCGTCCGGGATCAGGCGCGGATCTTTACCAAAGGTCATGTAAATGCCGTTGGTATATTGCGGGCCGCCCGCTGCCGTCACCATCTCTTCGTTGACAATGCAGTCGCCGGAGAAGAATTTCGCCTGCACCCCCTGTTCACGCATCTGGCGAACCAGCGGGCCAGCTTCCGGGTGACAGCCGCCGAAGAACACCACGTCCGGTTTTTGCGCGCCGATCTTCGTCACCAGCGCGTTAAAGTCTTTTTCACCGCGGGATAAACCTTCATACATCACATCCTTGACCCCGCGCTTCGCCAGCGCCGCTTTGGTGGCGTCTGCCAGCCCTTGTCCATAGGTGTCTTTATCGTGAATGATGACCACGCGTTTGGCTTTCAGCTTGTCGATAATGAAGTCGCTGGCGACCTGACCCTGCTGGTCGTCGCGGCCGCACATGCGGAACATGTCGCTCATGCCGCGTTCGGTGATCTGCGGGTTAGTTGAGCCGGGAGTAATCGCGATGATGCCCGCGTCGCTATACACCTCGGAGGCGGGCATGGTGGAAGAGGAGCAGAAATGGCCGACCACGGCGTTGACCTTATCCTGGTCGACTAAGCGGTTGGCGACGGCCACCGCCTGCTTAGGCTCGCAGGCGTCATCCCCCTGAACCAGCTTGATCTTCTCACCGTTAATACCGCCTGCGGCGTTAATGTCTTCGGCGGCCTGCGTTGCGCCGTGCCAGTACTGATCGCCGTAGGTGGCATTAGGGCCCGTGAACGGTCCGGCGACACCGATCACGATATCTGCCCGGGCGGAAAATGCCGTTACCAGACAACCGGCCAGCACAAGAGAAACAGGCGTTTTGATAAATTTCAGCGACATTATTATGTTCCTTAGCAAAGAGGTTTTTGCACCACGGCGTAAGCCTGAACGCCCAGGGCGCAGCCAATCCAAAAACACGAGCAAGAACAAAATGCACTAAACGAACGGCATCCTGCGTGATACGGCGAGGTTTCCATGCGCAGCGTCGCGCGAAGAACAGCAAGCAAAAACGTTGCCAGAATGGTTAACCCCTTGACGGGGTTATGACATGTTTGAGTATAGAGCGCCGCGTTATCCCGCCCTGCGCCAGGAGAAGAATTTACAGCGGAGATCACACATCGTTAACAATAAAGCCCATAAGTTGTGCAACGGTCACGATTTGCACACTTTTGCAGCAATAAAGACCTAAACTTCAGCCAGGGCAGGTGTGCGATCTGTGGTAGGATCCTTTCCTTTTTTATCAGGAGTGTCCGCGATGACGGAAGGTCCATTAAATGAAAGCGAAATGGCGTGGCTGGAAGAGACATTAATGTCTTACGGTCATGACGATGCGTCCGTAATTGACGTGTCCGAACTGGACGGCATGCTTACTGCAGTGCTTTCCGGCCCTGTTGTCGTTGAGCCAGATGCCTGGCTGGTGGCGGTGTGGGGCGGGGAGAAGTACATCCCGCGCTGGAAAAACGATCGCGAGATGAACCGTTTTATCGATCTCTGCTTTAAGCATATGAACGATATTGCCGAGCGCCTGAGTGAATACCCGGATCAGTTTGAGCCGCTGTTCGGCTATAACGACGTTGACGGTGAGAGTTACACCGTGGTCGAAGAGTGGTGCTATGGCTACATGCGCGGCGTGGCGCTGACGGACTGGTCAGCCTTGCCGGAAGCCCTGAAGGCCGATCTCGACGTGATTGCCCTGCACGGAACGGAAGAGAACAGCGAGAAGCTGGATGAACTGTCCGAAGAGGAGTATATCGCCAGCATCGAGAGCATCCAGCCTGCGGCCCTGCGCTTATACAACTACTGGGTGGAGAACCCGCAGCAGCCGGAAGCGAAGAAGCCTGTCGTGAACGGCACGAAAGTGGGGCGTAACGATCCGTGTCCTTGCGGCAGCGGGAAGAAGTTTAAGAGCTGCTGCCTGCACTGATAAAAAAAGGGGCTGATGATAGCCCCTTTTATCTTTAACCCATTTCCGGCAGCATCCCGGCGGCAATCAGCACCTGCACCAGAATAATCATTACCCCGCAGCCAAACACAACGCACAGCAGCGGTTTTCCCCCCGCGACGCGATATCCTTGCTGAGGATGCTGCTGACGGCTTTTCCACGCTAGCAGGGAAGGGAGCAGCAGGGCCAGGACAGAGAGCGCCACCCCCGCGTAGCCCAGCGCCATCACAAACCCGCGAGGGTAAAACAGCGCAAACGCCAGCGGCGGCAGGAAGGTAATGGCTCCGGTCTGTAACCGTCCGGCGGCAGTATTGCGACGCTGGAACAGGTCAGCCAGGTAATCGAACAGGCCGAGCGCTACGCCGAGGAACGAGGTCGCGAGCGCCAGGTCGGCAAACAGGTGAACCGCCAGCTCCACGTGCGGCGAGGTGACCACCTCGCGTAGCGACAACAGAAAACCATTCAGGCCAGCGTGCTGCGCCATCAGCCCGACGAAGGTTGAAGAGTCAATGCTACCCAGCGTCACCAGCTGCCAGAAAATGTAGGCGATCAGCGGAATGGCGCTGCCGATAACAAACACACGACGCAGCTTGCGGACATCGCCGTTCATATAGCTGACGATGCTCGGCACGCTGCCGTGGAAGCCAAACGAGGTGAAAATGACCGGGATGGCGGAAAGCGCCAGCCCTTGCTCCAGCGGCAGCGTCAGCAGGTTCACCTTGTGCACGTGCGGTGCCAGCAGCGCCAGCATGACAACCAGAAACAGAATTTTGGCGCTGAAGAGAAAACGGTTAAAGAGATCGACCAGCGATGTGCCCACGCAGACCACGCCGCCGCCAATAAGCGCAAAGAAGATAGCCCCCGTTGCAGGGGTAATGTCAGAGCCAAACCAGTCGTTGACGCTGGAGGCGATAAGCTCCCCGGCACCGCTGATATACGCGGCCGTGAGGGCGTACATCAGGAACATCATGCTAAAGCCGGTGATCCACTGGCCGTAGCGTCCCAGGTAGCGCGCCGCCAGCGAACCCAGCCCGGTATCGGCGGGCACATGCTGGTAAACCTCAAGCAGCAGCAGTGCGGTATAGCACATTAATGCCCAGAGCGTGCCAAGCAGCAGCAGGGTCATCCCAAATCCCACTCCCGCGGCAGCCAGAGGCATTGCCAGCATTCCTGCGCCAATCGTCGTTCCGGCGACGATAAAAATACTTCCCAGGGTTCTGTTCTTCACGCTTTCCTCTACAACGACGCTTAACCGCAACAAAATCTGCGGCGCAGAGTAAGGCAAAAGCGGTAATTCGTCAAACCACCGTTACAAGTCATGTAATGAAAGGTTTACGCATTGCGCTACTGCCCATCCAGAGTGGGGCGACGGTCAGGCGTGACGTAAATAGGGCGTATGGGGAATAAAATGCGTCTTTTAATGCAGGGGAAAGGTAAATTAACGCGGCGCCGGAAACCGGCACCGCGCTGGTATTAATTCTGCGTATCGAGAGTCGACAGTTCTTTATCAATAAAGTAAAGTCCTTCGCCGGATTTACCCACCAGGGATAATTTATCCAGCACGGATTTAAACAGCTTCTCTTCTTCGTGTTGTTCCGCAACGTACCACTGCAGGAAATTAAAGGTTGGATAATCCTGGCCGATCATTGCCGCATGAACCAGTTCGTTAATTTTCTGGGTGATCAGCCGTTCGTGCTCGTAGGTGGCGCGGAACAGTTCGTCGAGAGAATTATATTCAGCAAAAGGCGATGCCACGTTCTCGATGCGCGGCAGGCTGCCCGTATCGGTCAGATAATCAAACAGGCGCTGCATGTGGGTCATCTCTTCCTGGGCGTGACGACGCAGAAACGCGGCCGCACCTTCAAAGCTATGATAGCTGCACCAGGCGCTCATCTGCTGGTAGAGAAGGGATGAATAGAGCTCAAGGTTCATTTGTGCATTGAGCTTGTCGATCATTTCAGTTTTCAGCATGGTGGCGCTCCGGATTATTATTACGGGTTCATAATGAGCGACACTATAATTTGTTATTTAATTATTTGCAAAACGTAAAATTAAATATTTGTTCGTTTAAAATACGAATGGGAATAAAACGCATTGGCGATATTTATTTTTATTAATGCGAATTATTTTTGTTCTTAGTTAAATAAAGCGCCAGCAAACGCTGGCAGCTTTGATTAATACCAGGGATTATTTGCCTTAGGGTTAACGGCATACCCCATGCACTTATACTGGATAGTAACGCTCTCGTTCAGGCACAAAGAGCCGCTTGTCAGGGTACAGGTTTTGACCGGCTGCCCGTAGGCAGAGGCGGTGGCATAGCCCATGTTCTGACAGGCTTTTACCGCGGTACCGTTATTAACATATTCATCGGACCAGGCGTTTTGCAGCACGGCCTGGCCATAGTCGAGGCGGACAATGCCGTTCGGCGCGTCGAGGCTGCTGATTTCCGCCTGGCGTTTAACGCTGCATCCCGCGAGCAGCAGGACTGTAGCGGCTACGATGGCTATTTTCATGGTTCGCTCTGAGTGGATGGAAATACGTTATCGTACCCGCAGATGCCCGCTGCAATGCCAGGAATAGCCGGACGATCTACCCTCACTCTTTGCAACGGACGGCGTAGATCCTCCCCTTCACAAAATTGTGAGCGTGCATTTGATTTTTAAAACTCCATTTCATTTACTTTGAAAGTCTGTTTATTTGATGCCAGAATGAACGGGAACAGGTATCCATGGCGGGGAGCGCCCGCAGCGCATTCTGGAGAGACAAGATGAAAATTGCACTGATGATGGAAAACAGCCAGGCGGCTAAAAACCCAGTCATATTAAAAGAGCTGAAAACGGTAGCCGATGAAAAAGGGTTCCCGGTTTACAACGTGGGTATGAGCGACGAAAACGATCATCACCTGACCTACATCCACCTGGGCATTATGGCGAGCATTTTGCTGAATGCGAAAGCGGTGGATTTTGTGGTCACCGGCTGCGGCACCGGGCAGGGGGCGCTGATGTCGTTAAACATCCACCCTGGCGTGATTTGCGGCTACTGCATCGATCCCGCAGACGCGTTTCTCTTCGCGCAAATCAATAACGGCAATGCGCTCTCTCTGCCTTTTGCCAAAGGGTTTGGCTGGGGAGCGGAGCTAAACGTTCGCTTTATCTTTGAAAAGGCGTTTACCGGCCGAAAAGGGGAGGGTTATCCTCCAGAGCGTAAAGAGCCGCAGGTGCGTAATGCCGGTATTCTGAACCAGGTAAAAGCGGCCGTGGTAAAAGATAACTATCTTGACTCGCTGCGCGCCATCGATCCTGAGCTGGTGAAGACCGCTGTTTCCGGCCCGCGTTTCCAGCAGTGCTTCTTTGAAAATTGCCAGGATAAGGCGATCGAGGATTTTGTTCGCAGTATCGTGGGTTAATGCGCACTGCGCAGTTTAAATTGTGATATGCGTCACAAAAATATTGATTTTTGTGACGATGGTCATATTATAGGCACATTGACTATAAAGTTGTATAACAAGTTAATGGAGCATCACAATGAAACTGCGCAAAATCCTGAAAAGTATGTGGGCCAATTACTGCCGCACTTTTAAAGACGTGCCGCCTGGCGCCATGTTCTGATAAAAAAAACCTGCTTCGGCGGGTTTTTTTGTGTCCTGCGGCAATGAAGGGCAGATGTCACGGGCCACGTTTTGATACTATGGCGGCCTTTGAATAAGGAGAAACCCCCATGTCACAAAACCTGAGCGCCGATCAGGAACTGGTCTCTGACGTTGTTGCCTGCCAGCTGGTTATCAAGCAAATTCTTGATGTTCTGGACGTTATTGCACCGGTTGAAGTGCGCGAGAAGATGTCCACGCAGCTGAAAAACATCGATTTTGCCAGCCATCCCGCGACTGCCGACCCGGTGACGCTTCGCGCGATCCAGAAAGCCATCGCGCTGATTGAACTGCGCTTTACGCCTCAGGGCGAGTCTCATTAAAACGCGAACGGGCGACCGCGCGTGTCGCCTGTTGAAAACGTTAAAAGAAGGTCTGGACCAGCAGGTAGCTCGCCGCGCAGGCGCAGCTCACGCCAATTAGCCCCGGCAGAATAAAGCTGTGGTTAATGATGAATTTGCCGATGCGGGTTGTTCCCGAGCGGTCAAAGCCGATGCAGGCTAAATCACTCGGGTAGGTCGGCAGAACAAAATAGCCGTAGGACGCCGGGAAGAAGGCGATCAGCATTTTTGGATCGATGCCCAACATCAATCCCATCGGCGCCACGGCCGTCAGGGCCGCCGCCTGGCTGTTTACCAGCTTAGACACCAGGAAAAGCACGATGGCATACGTCCACGGATGGCTTTTCACCACCCCTTCCAGCGCCAGCTTTAACTCATCGAGATGCGCCTGGAAAAAGGTATCGCTCATCCACGCCACCCCGAACACCGAGAAGATCGCCACCATACCGGCCTTAAATACCGCACCGTTTGAGATGGCTGAGGCATTGACCTTGCAGGCCATCAGCATCACGGCACCGGCGATGAGCATCATCATCTGAATGACGAGGTTCATCGACAGGGCCGTCATTTTACCTTTCAGCTCGAAGGCCGGGCGCAGTTCGGGGAAAGCCCCGAGCAGGACTACCACCGCAATGCCGGCAAAGAAAATCCATGTCGACCAGTAGGCCTGCTTCGGAAAACGCTGGTTCATTAACGTCTCCGTGCCGCCATAGATAAACTCGCGCTGTTTGGGGTCTTTCAGTTTCTCCTGAAACTCCCCGTCGTCAGCTAAATCTTTCCCCCGACGTAAACTCCACAGGGCCGCGATCGCGACGCCGAAAAGCGAAGCGGGAACCGATACGGCGAGGATTTCCAGGATCCCCCACGCGTGCCCAATCCCATGCTGTGCGGCCAGGATGGAGACCAGCGACACAACGGCGACGGAAACCGGAGACGCGGTGATCGCCATCTGGGATGCCACCGATGCCACCGCCATTGGGCGTTCCGGGCGGATCCCTTTTTTCAGGGCGATATCCGCAATGATGGGGAACATGGTGTAGACCACGTGCCCAGTGCCGCACAGAAAGGTCAGCATCCAGGTGGTAAAAGGGGCGAGAAGCGTGATGTGCTGCGGGTGTTTGCGCAGCAGGCGTTCAGCAAACTGCATCATGACGTTGAGGCCACCCGCGGTCTGCAGGGTAGCGGCACAGCCTATCACCGCGAGAATGGTTAACATGACGTCAACCGGAGGTTTGCCGGGCTGGAGCCCAAAGACAAAACACAAAATAAAAAGGCCAATACCGCTGATTAACCCAAGCCCCATGCCGCCGAAACGTGTTCCCGTCAGCAGGCAGAGGAGAATGACAACAAACTCAATGGTGATCATGCTTTTCCCTCGTCAATGATTATGTAATTAAATAAATCATTACATTTTGCAAGGTTAATCATTGAGAGCGAGATCTGATTTGTTAAATTTCAGCAAATCAGAGGGTTGGGGAGATAAGAAGGAACCTGCCTCCCTGAACCAGGGCCAAGGCAGGTTAAACGCTTAGTGGTGCTGCACCGTCACAAGATCGAGCAGGTGGCGGTCAGCTTGCTCCGGGCGTAAACCGGCCTGGCGCGCATTGTGGATCTCATCCGCCAGCGTTTTCAGCAGCATACCGTCCTGCTGCTGTTCTTTATCCATATCGCGTAAAAATTTAAGAGTGATGATGTCATGCTGTGCTCTGGCTTCATCGGCCAGCTTGTTGAGCGTCGTACAGCGCTGCTCATGCTCTTCCAGCGTTTTCTGGAACAGTTCTTCCAGAGAAGAGTAATTTTCGTTGATCCCGTCAAGGGCTTTAACAACCGGGTTAGCCCCCGCGGCCTTCAGGAAGTTAAAGACGCGCATCATATGGGTGACGTTGCTTTGTGCCTGTGAACGAAAGAACGTGGCAGAGCCCGTGAGACTTTTTTCAGAACACCATGCACTTAAGTGAAGGTGCAGGTTCGAGGCGTAGAACTCAAGGTTCATCTGCGCGTTAAGTTTTTGCATCATCGTTTGGGTAGCCATACTCATATCCTTATAGACTGTGGGACGTGATGTCCGCTGCTTAACCTGACAGCCAGGCAAATACGAAGAAAAACAGAATTGCAATTTTTGCAGTGACTAAAATCGATCGAAAATTCACTTCCTGTGTTCGATATAAATAAGCATACCTTTGTCTTATGATTAAGAAAACTCTTAATTAGGCTGTGTTTACCATACATTACAAAGTTTAATATAGTACAAAAATACAAATATATAGTCATCAAAGGGGATTTTCTCAACCTCTTGATATTAAAGGTTAAGTGTCTTTAGAGGGATACTGATTTACTTTCGTGAACATTTAGCCGGAATAATGCTCTGTAAGAAAAATAAATACAGATTATTCATTTCAAATATATGATGCGTTGTTGAATTTGCGCTAAGTCAATTTTAACGGAATAACGCCTTTTCATGATGATTTCATTTTTTTGATGAAAAGCATGGATCCCCGTCAGGGGGAGAGCCGCAGCGACATCCGCCGTAAGGCATCAGGGATTTCTTAGCTAATCTTATGGATAATTCTGCTTACTCTGCTTTCATTTGTCAGACAATTCCTGCCTTTTTTATGTCATTTTTCGCTGAATTTATGTACGCAATTACTGTAATTCTGCGGTGTGATGGGGCTCTCTTATGGATGATTAATTTCCCGCTAAAACTATCACCAGCAATAACGCTTATGACGAGGTAAGCGCTAATGCCTTGTTTTAAGTCCGATTAAATAAGAAGCACGCAAATCTTCCCTACAGAAAAGAATGCTAAAGCTGGAGTTTACCATGCACAAATTTACTAAAGCGCTGGCGGCCATCGGTCTGGCTGCCGTTATGTCACAATCCGCTATCGCTGAGAATTTAAAACTCGGTTTTTTGGTAAAACAGCCGGAAGAACCC
>OKVJ01000304.1_pt1 | contig 20230 bp, 27 predicted proteins | sample 1606921 | NCBI WGS metagenome assembly OKVJ01 (sample SAMN03281016, study PRJEB24777) | human gut metagenome | isolation source: fecal sample PR161 from 1 month old female Malay infant, caesarean...
TCGGCAAATCCACCCTGCTGAATAATCTGCTTGGGCAGAAGATTTCCATCACCTCGCGTAAGGCGCAGACCACGCGTCACCGCATTGTCGGTATCCATACTGAAGGCGCGTATCAGGCGATCTACGTCGATACCCCAGGCCTGCACATGGAAGAGAAGCGTGCCATCAACCGTCTGATGAACAAGGCGGCGAGCAGCTCAATTGGCGACGTGGAGCTGGTGATTTTCGTTGTGGAAGGCACCCGCTGGACGCCGGACGACGAAATGGTACTGAACAAGCTGCGTGACGGCAAAACGCCGGTCATCCTCGCCGTTAACAAAGTGGACAACGTGCAGGAAAAGGCCGATCTGCTGCCGCATCTGCAGTGGCTCGGTAGCCAGATGAACTTCCTCGACATCGTTCCGCTGTCTGCGGAGACGGGTCTGAACGTGGATACTATCGCGGGCATCGTGCGCAAACATCTGCCGGAAGCGATTCATCACTTCCCGGAAGAGTACATCACCGATCGCTCTCAGCGCTTTATGGCGTCTGAAATCATCCGTGAAAAGCTGATGCGTTTCCTGGGCGCTGAGCTGCCGTACTCTGTGACGGTGGAGATCGAGCGTTTCCAGAGCAACGAGCGTGGCGGCTACGACATCAACGGCCTGATCCTCGTTGAGCGTGAAGGGCAGAAGAAGATGGTGATCGGCAATAAAGGCGCCAAGATCAAAACCATCGGCATCGAAGCCCGAAAGGACATGCAGGAGATGTTCGAAGCGCCGGTTCACCTTGAACTGTGGGTGAAAGTGAAATCTGGCTGGGCCGATGATGAGCGTGCTCTGCGCAGCCTCGGTTACGGCGAAGACCAGTAACACAAGACGACGAGCATATGGATGGATGGCAGCGCGCCTTTGTCCTGCATAGTCGTCCCTGGAGCGAAACCAGCCTGATGCTGGACGTCTTCACGGAAGAGTCGGGCCGCGTGCGCCTTGTTGCAAAAGGCGCACGTTCCAAACGTTCTAACCTGAAAGGTGCCTTACAGCCTTTCACGCCGTTGCTGGTCCGCTTTGGTGGACGAGGGGAAGTTAAAACCCTGCGCAGCGCCGAAGCCGTCTCCCTGGCGCTTCCTCTCTCAGGCATCACGCTCTACAGCGGTCTGTATGTCAATGAACTCATCTCTCGCGTTCTTGAACATGAGACCCGCTTCTCTGAACTTTTCTTTGATTATCTGCACTGTATCCAGGCGCTGGCTGGCGCAACCGGTACGCCCGAGCCTGCGCTGCGGCGTTTTGAGCTGGCGCTGCTGGGCCATCTTGGGTACGGGGTCGATTTTCTGCACTGTGCGGGCAGCGGTGACGAAGTGGAAGACACCATGACCTACCGCTACCGTGAAGAAAAAGGCTTCATTGCCAGCGTCGTGATCGACAACAGCACCTTTACCGGGCGTCAGCTCAGGGCGCTTTATGAGCGCGAGTTTCCCGATCAGGATACCCTGCGCGCAGCAAAACGCTTTACCCGGATTGCCCTCAAGCCGTATCTTGGCGGCAAGCCCTTAAAGAGCCGCGAATTATTCAGGCAGTTTGTGCCGAAACGTTAGACCACAGAATCGAAAAGAAAACCGAGGATTGTCATGGCTGAATTACTGTTAGGCGTCAACATCGATCATATCGCCACGCTGCGTAATGCGCGCGGCACGGCGTATCCCGATCCGGTTCAGGCGGCGTTTATCGCTGAACAGGCTGGCGCCGACGGCATTACCGTTCACCTGCGTGAAGACCGTCGCCACATCACTGACCGCGACGTTCGCATTCTGCGTCAGACGCTGGACACCCGTATGAATCTGGAGATGGCGGTCACCGAAGAGATGCTGGCGATTGCCTGTGAGACCCAGCCGCACTTCTGCTGCCTGGTGCCGGAAAAACGCCAGGAAGTCACGACCGAAGGCGGTCTGGACGTGGCCGGCCAGCTCGACAAAATGCGCGATGCCTGCAAGCGCCTGGCTGATGCCGGTATCCTGGTTTCGCTGTTTATTGACGCCGACTTCACCCAGATTAAAGCGGCAGCCGACGTGGGCGCGCCGTATATCGAAATTCACACCGGCTGCTATGCCGATGCCAAAAACGATGCCGAGCAGGCGAAAGAGCTGGAGCGTATTGCTAAGGCGGCCACCTACGCGGCGAGCCTGGGTCTGAAGGTCAATGCCGGTCACGGCCTGACCTACCATAACGTGAAGGCCATTGCCGCCATCCCGGAAATGCACGAGCTGAACATCGGTCACGCGATCGTTGGCCGCGCGGTGATGAGCGGCCTGAAAGAGGCGGTCGCCGAGATGAAACGCCTGATGCTGGAAGCGCGTCAGTAATGGCCATTCTGGGCTTAGGCACCGATATCGTGGAAATAGCCCGTATTGAAGCGGTGATCGCCCGCAGCGGCGATCGCCTCGCAAGGCGCGTGCTGAGCGATAACGAATGGGCCATCTGGGAAGCGCATCAGCAGCCGGTGCGTTTTCTGGCGAAGCGTTTTGCGGTAAAAGAGGCGGCCGCCAAAGCCTTCGGGACCGGCATTCGTAACGGTCTGGCGTTCAACCAGTTTGAAGTGTTTAACGATGAGCTGGGTAAGCCAAGCCTGCGCTTATGGGGCGAGGCGCAAAAGCTGGCCGAGAAGCTGGGCGTGAATCACATGCACGTGACGATCGCGGATGAGCGTCACTATGCCAGCGCTACGGTGATCATCGAAAGTTAAAGTTTGTCCGCGTGGTGCATCAGGACAAACTTATCCCACAGCTGCTCTTCGCTCTCGACGTGTGCCGGATCCTTCAGGATGGTATTGGGGATCGGGCACACTTTCTGACAGGTCGGCGTCTCATAGTGGCCGATGCATTCGGTGCAGCGGTCGCTGTTAATCTCATAAATGCTGTCGCCCATCGAAATGGCCTGGTTCGGGCATTCGGGCTCGCACATATCGCAATTAATGCAGCGTTTAGTAATTAGTAAAGACATTTCAATAAATTACCATTAAAGCATTTGCAAATCAGTAAGTTATGACGAATTCGTATTCTTCACTATTATTAACTTACTGTATGTTGATCCAGTGTATTTAACGCTGGTAAACTCAATCCAGTAACACAAAACCGCAACACATTGCATTTTGTCCCGTAGAAAAAGCCTGCATGTGTGAGCTTGTTTTCTGCGCCTACGCAGATAAGGATTGAGAATGCCGCGCACTGTAACACATAAACCGGGTAGCCCCAATAATGACGATGTTTTAGCCGCATCTGAAAAATGGGATGCCTGTAAACCTCCCTATACCAGCGCACACATGAAAATCTGTGTTGCTGCCGCCAAAATCATCCTCGCCGCTTCCGGCGTGGCTCGCCGTTCCAAATACGAAAAAGAGAACTATCTCCGTATCGATTTCAGCAAAGCCGGTAAGGTTACATTTTACGCCGAGTTTCCAAAAAAGATGGGGCTCAAAGGCAAAAAGCTCGGCGAATGGCCGGAGCTTGCCATCCAGCTAGCGCGCGAAAAAGCGTTAGGTATGGCTGAAGGCGGCTTGCGAGCTGAGTCCGTACATGCAGCACTGGAAATGTACCGGGATGACCTCAAAGCCAAAGTAGCCCGGCAGAAGTTAAGCCCGGATAGTTTCACCACCTACGGGGTGCGTATTGACCGGATTAAAGCAACGTTCGGCCCACGGGAAGTATTCAGCGATGTAACGTACACTCGGCTGGTAGAAGTGCTGGACGAGTGGATCGCCACCCGTTCGAATAATAACGCCCTGGAGTTGTTTGCCGAACTCCGTCGGTTCTGGAAGTTCTGCGCACCTACGCTTTGCAATGGCCGCAATGTTGCCGCCAGCCTGCCCGACGATTATGTATCTTCTCGCGTTCAGAAACCTACCCCCACACGGCTTTTTACCGATATTGACTCAATCGCCCGCCTCTGGCTCAATGTTGCCGCCTGCACCTCTGTGCACCAGAAAAATGCTGTTCGCTTCATGATCATCACCGGCGTTCGTCCGATTAATGTCCATAACCTGCGCTGGGACTACGTTAACGAGGAGACTGGCGAAATCGTTTATCCGGAAGGGGTTATCGGTATGCGCGGGGCAATGAAAACACAAAAGGCTTTCCGCCTGCCGATAACGCCAGAGATCCGGCGGATTATCGACGAGCAGAAAGCTTGGCGTGATTCAGTTCCTGAGTGCAATAATGATTTTGTATTCCTGCAGCCGCGCGACCCAATGCAGCCATTTTCAAAACGATCGCTTGATAAGCTGGTGAAAACCTACAGCCCAGAAGGTGCGGTTAAAGGTATGAAGCATGACGGGACTATTAAAGGGAGAGAGGGGGCATTTAATACGATGTGCCGTAAATTCCTTAAGAGCAATGTTATTGCCTTGATGAAGGAAAGAGGCTATTCCCGATCAGATCGAAGGGAAATAAGCCTCTTGTGCCTTCACCACTCCAGCAAGTCAGATGACCCGATGGCAGAACATTACGACTTTTCAGATGAGATTTTGCAGGAAGAGATTGCGTTGAAGCGCGAAGCCTTCGAGGCTCACGAACGGAGCATACTTGCGCAGGCTGCGCTGTTACGGCGACGGGGTTAATACTGGCTACGGCATTTCTGGATGAAGGCGTCGACGTTACGGCGCTCATAGCGAACCACTTTTGCGCTGAAACGGATGGGGGCCAGTACGGCGCGATGCCGGTGCTTTATATTCCAGTCGCATAACGTCTTCTGGGTTATGCCCAACTTCTGGCATACCTCGTCCGGGGTGAGCAGATCGTCGGGTTGCTCGCTCATGCTATACCTCTCTTTTTCATGGCATCGAGCAGGATGTCCTGCACTGTTCGTTTGGAGTTGCGCCGCTCCATCACCATTTCGTCCATAGTGCCGGCAGCGATAATGTGGTGAATGAACACCGGGCGGTTGTGTCCGGCCTGAATCTGCCGGGTTGGCCCGATGCGTTCGATAATTTGCTGGTACTGTTCCAGGTCCCACCAGTGTGAGAAAAACACCAGTATGTTGCCGCCGTCCTGCATGTTCAGGCCGTGGCCTGCGCTGGCCGGGTGTGCGAACAGGACCGGGATTTTTCCGGCGTTCCAGTCGCGCAGCGTCTGCGGATCCTGGTCGAGGTGGCGACCGCGAGGAAACGCTTTAAGCAGGCGCTCAAGGTCGTGCTTCCAGTGATAGGCCACCAGCACCGGTGCACCAGCTGCCTCGGTCAGTATGCTGTCCAGCGCCTGCAGCTTCGCGTCGTGCAGTTCTGACCAGCTCCCGGCGTCGTCGGTGTATACCGCGCCGCTGGCGATTTGCAGACACTTCACCGTCTTTGCTGCGGCGTTCGGCGCTTCGATGCCTTCGCCGTTCAGTTCGAGGAACATTTCTTTTTCCATTTCGCGGTACTGCTGGCGAGCCTTCGGCGGCATGTCCACGCGGATCACGTTATGGATGGGCTCTTTGATATCGAACCAGTCGGCGGCGTCCAGGGAGATAGTCACGTCGGCCAGTGCACGCTGTATTTCGTCCTGCGAGTGTGCGAACGGCTCCAGCTTCGTCCAGCTCTGCCCCGGAAACTGTATTGAGTTGAACCAACGGGAGGTAAACGCGCCGTAAGTTCGCCCGAGGCGCTGCCCCTGATCCACAAACCACGCCTGCCCCCACAAATCCACCAGGCCATTCGGCGCTGGCGTACCGGTGAGATTCATCCAGCGCCGGGTGTGCTTATGCGCCACTTTGCCCAGCGCCGCCGCGCGCTTACCGCCACCGCGCAGCCGGAAAGATTTCAGCCGGGTGCTTTCGTCGGGAATGACGGTACCGAACGGCCAGCGGCCGCCCAGCTCTTCCACCAGCCAGACCAGATTGTCGTAGTTGATGGTAAACACGCTGGCGTTGCTGTTCGCCAGCGCCGCAGCACGTGCTTTGGCATTACCGACAATCGGCTGCACCTCGATATTGCGCAGATGGCCCCATTTCACAGCTTCATCCGGCCAGGTGCTGGCTGCCACGCGCAGCGGCGCGAGAACCAGCGCGGGCTGAGTCTCCGCTCCAGCCATGAAGAGATCTTCCAGTGTGGTGAGCGTTGCCACGGTTTTACCCATACCCATGCCCGCCCAGATGTTGCAGCGCAGAGTGTCGATTTCGTGGTTGATAATTAGGTCTTGGTAGGGGCGGGGGGTAAAGATTTTAGAGGGGGAATTAGCTGACACGTTTTTCCCCCCAATGTAGCCTGTAACCGCTGTGTCCTGTATACCGCCCGGTCTGTCCTTTGGCTGTAAACTCCAGTGTGCCAGCGGTAAAGAGCATCACAATAGCGCCATCGTACGGGCCGCCGATCAGGCGGAATTTACTGCGTCGTTGGACTTTTCGCACAATATCCCCTCCAGATTTTTGCTATCCAGCACCACCACGGTAAAGCCCAGCGCGCGCAGCCGTTCGTGTTCGCGCAGCTGGTCGGCGCGCGCTGGTTTACCGGGTGCTTTGCATTCGACAAAGACGAGACGGCCGCCGGGTAGCAGGACAATGCGATCCGGTACCGAGCGGCGACCAGGCGACACGAACTTAAAGGCAACCCCGCCAGCCTTTTTCACTTCGGCGACGAGGTGCTTTTCGATAAGGCTTTCACGTTCGTAAGCCATAACGCTATCTCCCGTCGAAACGACCGTAACCTTTGACCATGCAACGGCCATTGATGTATACGGCGGTGGTGTTTAGCTCTTTGGCTACGCGCTCTTCACAGTCTTTACGATCTGATTCATCGGCCCAGACAATAAGCTGTGCGAAAACAGCAATAGCGACAATCCAGACAAGAACGCGGATTACTGTTTTCACTCGCCAGGCTCCTCTTTCAGGGACTCGCGACAAGCATCACAAATTTTCTCGATCTCACGGATGTTGCTTTTAATTAATCCGTTTGGCTCGCCAACATATGAAGCGTTGTAAGACATACAGGAAGTCCAGCGGTACATCGCATTATTCAGACGTGAAATAGCTTCCAGTGAACGGAGCGTGTCCGCGCGTTCTTGCTTTAGCGCCAGAGCAAGCATCTGCTCCAGAGGTGTTTTTGGCGCAGCGATGATTTCATCGAGTACATCATCGTTCAGACTTTTATTACGCATCGTCCACCGCCTTACGCTTTTCGCGCATGTTCTGCATCAGACAAAAATCAGACCGGCGTTCGCTCCAGTCCTGATTCAGTTCGTTACGTGATTCACGGTTGGCTTTGGACCAGACCTTTGCCGCCCGGTCATACTCGCCGGACTGCTCAAGGCGCAAAGCCTCCCGCGCAGTCCGGTAATAAAGCGGACTGTCCCGATATTTAAATGACATAGGGATTACCTCAGTGGATGACGCCGACAACCTCAGGGTCGGTAGCCATATCGCTGTTAACCAGACGGAAGCGGACCAGAACTGAGCCCTGATCACCCCAGTCTCTGCGCAGATTGCGCCAGGAGGGTTGTTTATCGCCGCAGCATTCCAGAATGGCGGCGCTGTCTATATCGAACTGCGCACGACTATCCATCACCATAAAAATGAATTTCATAGCGGATCACCGTCTGAAAATGCTTCGGTGTCGGGTTGTAACTGGACCATGTCGTCGATTGGCATAAGTTTCAGAGGGCCACTATCGTTGAGCGCGCCGAGTGTTAACTTTGCGAACAAACGTTTTTGCGATGTGGTTAGTTCGACCTGTGATGTGCGGCCATTGACTAACACAATGATTGCGAAATTTTCTACGTTGCCTTGTGCCATAGCAATTAATCCTTACGGTAGTGGTACGCCTCAAAACCGCCAGCGTTCAGCGGAATATCGGGCGCCCATTCGGGGTTAGTGGAGAGCAGCGCGGAAAGCGCTTTATCGTTGAAATCTTCTGTGTCCGGCGCTTCGGTGATTACTTCATCGTGAACCGTCAGAACAATGCTGTATCCGGCATCCTCGATCAGTGGCATGTTTCCGGCCAGAACGTCGCGGGCGGCTGCCTGTGTGACGTTTTCCACCAGCTTGCCGCCGTAGGTTTTGAGCCGCTGCCATTTGCGCGAGTAGGAGTTAACGCCCTGATAGGTGATATTTCCTTTCTCGATTGAAGGGGACGGGTAGCACAGCGCGCGCCCGGACGGCAGCTGGATGCGCAGCCATGCGCCATCGCGGCGGACTTTGAGATAACCGCAGTACAGCGTTTTTTGCGGTGTGGCTATTGCGGAGCGGACGGTGCGCTCGAGCTCGTACCAGAAATCGCAGGTTGCCGGGTGGGCTCTGCGCCACAGGCGCTTGAGCGAGTCACATGCGATGAATACACGCTCTGACAGGCCGAAGGTCGACTTGCGTTTGACCGATTCGTCGTACCAGCTTTTCGCCTCACGGATTACATCGCGGGGGATATTCGGCAGCGCGGCGTTCGCCAGTTCGTCGAGGTCGAGGCCATAAACCAGGGCGAAGGTCAGGAACGCCGCCACGCCACCGCCGAAGCCGAGGCCGAGCTCCATCACCTTGCCGATCTGACGCTGATATTTATCAACATCGTCCGGTGAGATGTTGAAGGCGCGGGCGTAGGCCAGTTTATACAGGTCCGGCCCTGTACCCTCGTCGAACTCCCGGAATGCGTCCAGCTTCCACTGTTCCCCGGCAAGCCAGGCCAGCTTACGGCCTTCGATGTTCGACAGGTCGCTAACCACCAGCTTTTTGCCTGCGGGGGCCATGATGCAGCCGCGCAGCGCTGAGCTGGTCAGCTCCATGATGTTATCGAACAGCAGATCGGCGCATCCGGCTTTCAGCGCCTCGATGCCCTCGTCTATCTGGTCCTGCTCAAGCGAAGGGCGGGGCAGGTTCTGGGGCTGGAACAATCGCCCGGCCCAGCGCCCGGTACGTGATGCGCCGCAGAACTGCAGTGTGCCGCGCAGACGACCGTCACTGCTCAAGCCCTTCATCAGCGATTTGTACTTACTGGTGCTGGTGGTGCTGGCCTGCAGTCGGATAGCCAGCAGCTCTTTCACCGCCGACGGCAAATCAGGATCTGCCATACGGCGCTCCAGCGTGCTGCGCTGCATGTCCGGCAGCTCCACACCGTACGATTCAACAATGTGCTTAATCAGCGCATCGCGCTGAGTGGCCGCTTGCACTTCGCCGTCGGTCATCACCTGCGTGCGTTTCGCCAGGCGCTTTTGCTCCTGATCTACCGCCTCGATCGCCGCCTGCGCGAGCTGCACATCCATGCAGACGCCGCGGTCGTTGATCTGCTGGTCGCGGTGCCAGAGCGCCAGCTCTGCCCCCTGATAATTCCACTTCGGCAGGCGCTTATGCACTTCGCGCATGGCCTCGATATCAAGGCCAGCGTACGCTACAAAACGCCGCCACTCTTCCGGGTGCGTTTTGCTGGTCGCACGGCGCAGTTTGCTGTTTTTCGGACGTGGCTTGCAGAACAGCTGGATAAGCGCTTTACCTTCTTTGTCCTTCGCCTTGTCCTGCGGGACGCCCAGCACCTCGCAGAGCGCGCCCAGCGCGCCGGGGAGGCCGTGAGCCAGCGCCTGCACCATCGTGTCGCGCCAGCGTGTTACATCAGGGACCAGCTCCGGATGGTCATGCCGCATAACCGTACGGTCGAAATGTGAGTTGTGCGCCCACACCTCTATCGACGGATCGGCCAGAGCCTGATACAACATTGGTGGCATTACAATGCCCGTCGTTAAATCCCATACGCTGACAGGACCATCGTCAATGGCCCAGGCCATCAGCATTACCTCAACCTTTTCAGCATAGGCATGGGTGCCGTTGTTAATAGGCACCTCGCTGAAGGTTTCGAGGTCAATCCATAATTTTTCCATACTCAATCCTCGCGGGTGCTTTGCGAAAAGGGACGCTCTTTGCAAAACACCCGGCGCTTGGCCGGGTGGGGAGGGGCTATTTCACTGAGACAAACGGCGTTGCTGCACCGTTTGTCATGTACTGTGGCAGAGTGCCGTTCCATTTGTTGATAGCTTCGAGTTGCAGTACTTCGGGGTTTTCACGCAGTGCCTGTCCGCGAATAGCGATGGATTTCGCCTCTGCATTCGCAAGTTTTAATTTTGCATCTGCCTGGCCATCAGCTTCTGCGCGGAGCATATTGGCTTCCGCCTCACGCTGCTGAACCTCTTGCTGGCGTTGCAACGTTTTCTGGTTGGCGGTGACTTTTGCGTTAATGGAGGCGACGACCGTATCCGGATACTCTGGTTTTCCTACATAAGAAAGGCTAATTACCTGAATGCCAATCGGTCCCATTTCCCCTTGTATGTCGCGTAGCGCCGCATCCAGTAGCTCCGATTTTCCACCATCAATAAATTTATCCGTGCTCATCTTGCTGGCGAGTCGGTTCAGCGCATCGGCAATCTTTTGCCGGAGATCGGTATCAGTGATGTCATCCACACCTTTTCGGTACGTCTGGAATACAGAAGTTACTTTTGTCGGGTCCACCTTGTACGCAACGCCGATGTGATAGCCAATTGTTGTGCCATCACTCATCTGGAAGTTAAAAGCGTCGTCATAAGTTTTCATCTGTTTAAACGTCGGGAAAATGTAGATGGAGGTGTTCCAGCCGGTCCAGTAACGGCCCACTCCGACCACTTCACCAACGCCTTTATCATCACCGAGTTTATTGACTTTAATGCCTACGTTACCCGGTTCGACGCGATCGCAACCAGTGAGGCCAACCGCGGTAAGTGCGAGTAAGGCGGCGAAAATAATTTTCTTCATTTTTTGTCCTTGGTAGTAAAAATGCCTTTGAAGATAGCTACCAGGCAGGGTGGGGTTGTCAGCGCGACGAAAACACCCGCGAGTACCGCGGTGGTGTCTTTCATTGAAATCAGCGCGGGTACTAGAAAGCCATAAACGAGAGCTGCTATGGTCAGCGTGATGACCAGCCGCCAGTAGATCCTGTTCATTAGGGGTATCCAGTGAAACACCCGGCGCTTGGCCGGGCGTGGAAGGGTTAAACCAGATCGGAGGCGTCTGCACCTTCGCTGATATCGTCGAAGTCATCCGGCGCGGCCACACCGCCGCCAGCGAACGCGTCACCGTCGCGCAGGAACTGGACTCCACCCAGCGATGCGTTAACGCGTTTGCCGAAGTTATTGTCCTGCGCCCAGATGTCGATCACTGCGTTGACGTAGCAACCAGCATAAGGACGCCCGTCGGCCTGGATTAGTGGTGAACGGTCGCGATCGATTACTGCCGGGCGTGCTTTGTTGGCCGCGTTCAGGAAGAAGTTGCCCGGGAAGCCTTCGTATTCGGCTTTCTCGTCACCGTCATGCAGGCAGAGGTTGAGCTTTTTCTCCAGCTGGCTGTAAATGGTTTCCCACTTCTCACCCCATTTTTCCTTCGCTACCTGCTTCAGCGCTTTGCGGACTTCGTCCAGCTGCGGATGTTTCGGATCCATCAGGAAAACAGCGGAGAAGCGCGGGTCGCCTTCGCCGTTCACGGTTTTTGCTTCGAACAGAGCAGGGAAGGCCAGGCGGACGTTGTTCAGTTTAATTTTCATGGGTATTTCCTTAATCAGATGAGGTCAGCGGCGAGCGCGTCGTCGGACACGTCGTCGAAATCGTAAACAGGGTTGATATTGAGCGCCGGGCGCGGGTCGGATTCGGGGGCGACGGTAGGTTTACCGTCAGCGCGGGTGATCAGTGCTTCGACTTTCGTCCAGCGGCGAGGGCTGGCCTTTTTGATGAGCTTCTCGGCTTTGGTTGGGCTAATCAGCTTAAGGTCGAAAACCTCCTCAGTTTTATAGCGGAACTGGTCTTTCAGCAGCGCACGGGCGGCTTCTTCATCACTCCAGGCGCGATTACCCTGTTTGCCGGTAACCAGTTTAAAGCCCGGTACCGGATGCCCGGCGTTCAGCTCACTGTTCACCCGGTCGCGCACAGCCTTTAGCCACGATTCGATAAAATCGGCCTGGCTGTATACCTCCGCCAGTTGTTCGGCGGTGAGCAGTGGCACACGCTTAACTGCTTCCGCCAGCTGCTCGCCAGTAGGTTGCGTCAGGTCGACGAAATCGCCAGCGATAGTGTCGAAGTGCAACTGCTGCCGCGCGGTACAGATAGCGCTGGCTTTGCAGAACCGGCACTGTTTTTCGCCGGGTGTGAAGTTTTCCAGCGGCAGGGTTTCGACCCCTTCGCAATCGGCGATGTTGAACATCACGATCACACTGGCGGCCGCTTCCTGCGCCCGTTCGCCGAAGGCCTGGAGCTGTTCCACCGTCAGGGCCCACTCTGAAACGTGGTTAAGCCGCGGCTGGTGGATGAACAGGCGCACCGTCTCGAAGTCGTACAGCATGCTGAACTGCTCCAGCGCTCCCAGGGCATACAGCTGCAGCTGCTCGTTCTGCTCAGCATCAACGCGCACACCCTTACCGTATTTCAGGTCGTGGATCTGCAGTTCGTCGCCCGTGATGATTACGCCGTCGGCGGTGCCGAATGACTCGTCTACGCCTACGATGTGGGAGAAGTCGACACGCTGCTCGACCAGCAGCTCATTGCCCTGCGACAGCGCCCAGACGGTGTCGACGTAACGGCCAACGGCTTCGACCATTTCCTCATCTACCTGCGGACCGGAAGTATCATCCGGGTGCTCAGCAAGAGGATAGGAGCCGAGGAACATCGCGACGTTGCAACCTGCATAGTGCTCCGGGTGACTCTGGCGGTTGCGCAGCACCTTTTCGGCAAGTGCATGCGCTGCAGTACCTTCTAAAGCGAAGGACGTTTCTTTGTCTGGCTGAGTGGCCTCCAGCGCCAGGCTGCCCGCACACCTTAGCCAACGGTGCGCAGATGATGATGATAATCGTGCATGAACATCAGGCATTCATGACCTCCTGAATGTGTTTTCGCCGCGCAGCCGCTGCGAGTTGTTTGGTAGGGAAATGACCTAGAGATTTGAATTTTCCGTTTACTCGTCCGTATGCCTGCCACGGGTTTTTCTTACCTTCGCTGAACCGGACGCCAACCACCCCAGATTTATTCTTTCTGGTGTGAGAGTTAGCCCTGTTTTGTGAAAGAGAGGCCCAGCGAAGATTTACCGCCCGATTGTCATCGCGACGACCGTTAATGTGGTCAACTTCAGGGGCAGACCCGGGGATAAATGCTGCGGCAACGAGACGGTGGATTTTGACGGTTACCTTATTACCCGCTTTCCATAAGTCGGTGATTAGATAGCCGTCTGCGTCATAGCGTGGTTTTAGTGGCTTACCTTTAATAGGGTAGGTGCAGCCAGAACCTTTGTTTAATACAGTTCTGTCGAGGCTTCTCAGGTTGCCAGCGTCTGAAATCTGGTAAATGCCTTCAAAGCCTGAAATATCCTTCCAGGCTTCTGGCATGATTAACCCTCCAGTGCTTTTTCAGCCTGAGCGATCACGTCTGCGAGGTTCTCGTCAGCAACTTCGCCGAGTTTTTTGGCACCCTGTTTTTCCAGAATCGCCACCGCTTCGGCACGGTAACCACCTTTCGCCAGCTGGAGGATCATTCCTTCTGCCTGTTTACGCAGCGCCGCAAAATCGGTCTGCGCGCCAGCATTATCCCCGGCATCATCACTCGCTTCGGTACCACCTTTTGCCGCGTTTTTACGCGCGAAATCTTCCTGCAGCTGGAGGAACTCAACTTTGGTGATCTCGATATGGCCCTTTTTAAGCAGTTCGTTCAGCTTGCGTAAGGTGTGAAGCTCGCTGGCGGCGGAGCCATCGACATTTTTGCAGTAGAAAGGCCCGGTGCGTTCTTCATCCTTACCGCTGGTTTTCGGCTTCACTTCATGGCGACCGTCTGCGGGTGCGTCCAGTAAACGCTCGGCAAACTCACGGCGTGCCGCGATGGTTGGTAAGTCGTCCCAGTAGCGCAGGATGTTACGCGACAGGTCAAGTAACGCTGGCTTGTTAAGATGGCCGGCGCGTTTAACTCCCTGCAGGGCGCTGTCCAGAGCGTCGATCTGCACAACGCGCTTATCGCCTTCGGCATCGCGATAATCAACAACGCGCTGGATCATCGTTTCGCTGAGCTCCTGCGCCTCCGGGTAGAATGCAGCCAGGGCGATAATGTCGCTGAACTCCAGATCGTCCAGTGTAACCTTGCGGATAACAGTATTTTCCGCTTTGGTTTCCGGTACCGTTTCGCGGTATTCCTGCACCTGCGCCACGGTGTCCGCGCGGAGGGGTACGCCAGAGGCCAGGGCAATGATAAGGCGTTCAAGCAGGGCGTTATGCTGCGTCAGCAGCTGGTTGTTAAGTTCGAGACTGGTTTCTAAGCTCATGGATTATTCCTCAACCTTGACGAACTGGCCTTCGTCGTTAACGTAATATGGGGTGTTTGCTTCGATGCCGTTCTCGCCGACATACGCCACTGCAATGCGGGTGCGGCTACCGTCGTACCACGGCACCGATGCGCAGCCGCCTTCGCCCAGGACAATGCGCTCAATGCTGCCAGCGCAGGCCACCACTGATCCTTTACCCGATGCGGTGATTCGGGCGTTGTAGCCGGAGCTGCCGATTCGGGCGTAGTTGCCGGAGCTGCCGATTCGGGCGTAGTTGCCGGAGCTGCCGATTCGGGCGTAGTTGCCGGAGCTGCCGATTCGGGCGTAGTTGCCGGAGTTGTTCTCACCTTCAACCTGATCGGATGGGTGCTCCGTGCTGGTAAGTTCGCCGACCATCTTGTCGGTCGCAGCAGTTTCAGCCTGAATGAATTCAGGTTTATCCAGGTGAGTGCGGTACATCTTATCGACCAGCCAGCGCGCATCGTCGAAACGCTTATCGGCGATCAGCGCACCATGCACATCGGCGTACGCGCCGCCCTGCGGGAATTTATCCAGAAACCAACGGAAGCCATCAGTACAGGCGTGCCAGGCTTTTACTTGTTCTTTGGTGATTTGCATTAAGCAATCCTCGCTACAAGGAGAATGAAAGTGATAGCCAGGCCGAACGCAGTAGCGAGGGCCAGACTGGTAATAATGTCGAAATGTTTGCGGCGCCAACGGAGCACGTCGCGCCCCGTCAGCCGGTGGAGGTGTTCAGGTTTCATCGGTAGTGCTCCTTTTCATGTCGGGGAGCGCACTGCACTGAATGCGCTTTCAGGCATAAAAAAGCCCGTCATGGGAGGCGGGCAAAGACTACACACAGCAATAGATGATTCAGGGGATGGGGTTAACGTGGTACTGCGAGGTTAAAGCGGGCTCGCCAATGCGTTGCAATGACATGCAGGAACGCGTTGCATTTATGGCAGCGCTCGTAGCATTCATTAATTTTGTAACGTTCCGGTTTTGTTGCCTGAAGCGGTGTTTCGCAAACAGGACATACGCCTTTGAGTGGTTTATACGTTTTCACGTCATTTCCTCATTCAGTTCACTTTGGCGGTGCGGTGGCCGGTGCTGATCTTCGGCTTGTCTCGGTGGACTGCAATTCACCGCACCCCAAAGGGAACTAAGCGCCCCATCATCGGGGCGTTTCAACTTGCGTGACTTATCAGCTCGTCGCGGTGTGGTCCTCTACGCTTACCGTACGCATACGGACTCGGCGCTTACCTCGATCCCATCGGGTGCCATTTCGTTTTGCCAGGAGCACAGCGGCTTACCTGTCACGCGGTTCTGTTTGTTAAAGAGCGGGTATTAAAAAACGCATTAACTATGCGATATCGTATTTATATGCGTTGTGGGATTTTGTGTCAATGCGAAAATGAATTATTTTGCAAATAAGGAAACCGCCCTTGTGGAGAGCGGTTTGATTAGAAGGAAGGTGTCAGGCTGTAGGGGTTAGTACATGCGTAGCGCAGATTTGGCGATCCCTGCCACGTAATGGATTTTCTCAATGTTTTCGCGTGATACTCTGACTGGCGGATGATCTTCATTTACAGACATTAGATGGAACAGGCCATCGCGTTCGAACAGGAAGGTTTTAACCATGACTTCGCCGTCCTGGGTAACCACAAGTACTTCATCACCCGGGGCGTAGTCGTGGTTTGGTTCGACTATTACGAACTCACCCTCTTTGATTCTTGGCATCATTGAATCACCAACACATTTCAGGGCGTATGCATCTTCATCCTTTGTCGGCCAGTATATGAAGCCATCACTACTACCTACTGAATATTGGGTGTCGCTCCAAAGTCCTCCAACGCCGAGCTGAGTGTTTCCCAAAACAGGTACTTTATTAAACCTAAGAGAAATATAAGTTTTTATACCTGTGTTGTCCTCGTTTTCCATTTCTTGAAGGTTCCTTTCTGCCAGGTCTATTGGTGACACACGGAAGTAGTCGGCAATCTGCTTTAACGTAGCGTATTTCGGGTCTTTCACCTCTCCTGACACCAGCCTGTGTAACGTTGGTTGGTTCAGCTGTAACCGACGTGCCAGCTCAGTTATCGAGCTTATCTTGGCTTTGTCCATCAGGTACTTGATGTTTTGAGAAAGGATATCGGTAGTATCAATCATTTGGATTCATCCATGTTGTAGACAGGGACGGTGATTATGCGTTATCGGATATTTTAATCCAGGTTGACATAGCATTGCTGTATTGCTGAATAATCCGTTTTCGTATAGATTTGCTCTATAGATGAAAGCGGAGACTCAAATATGTCCGGACTAACACCTCAAGAGATGGTCAAAAGCCTGATTGATTCAGGATATACCCAAAGCCAAATTGCAGAAGTTGCAGGAGTGAAGCAGTCTTCTATTAGTCGGCTTCTTACCGGGGTTCATTCTGACCCTCGCTTTTCTACGGTACGTGCGATAGAGAAGCTTTTTCAGGAAGTGACAGCCAGACAAAAGGCGTAACTCATGCCAGAGAAAAAGATCTGGGGGGCAACGCCTGACGAATGGTTCCACTTCGATCTGGTGCTGGGGCGTACTGACCAGCTGCTGCCGGTCGTATGCAACCCGGGCGCGACCATATCCCCGAATAGCAAACTCAAAATGCTCGGCAAAACGCCAAGCCTGTATAACCGCGACCGACTGGCTACCGGGATCAAAGACTGGACCGAGCATGTTGTTACTGAGCATGATTTTGCCCGCTGGTCGAACGAACCGGATTACGGTATCTGCGTACGGACAGGCTACGGCTGGCTTGCGCTGGACTGTGACAGCGAAGATGAAGACATCCAGGCCGATATTCGCAAAACGCTGGTGCAGCTGTTGGGCGAGCTGCCGCCGCGTCGCTGGCGCGCCAACAGCAACAAATGCCTGTACCTGCTGGCCGTTGACGGCGATTTCCGTAAGCGCATCCACCGACTGGCGGGCGATATGGGGATTATCGAGCTGCTGGCCAACGGCCAACAATTCGTTGCCTGTGGTACGCACAGCAGCGGCGCGCGGATTGAGTGGGACGGCGGTCTGCCGGGCGAGCCGCCAGCTATTACTGCTGACCAGCTCGAAACGCTGTGGCAGCGCCTGGCGGATCAGTTGCCCGTGTCGGTCACGACCGAAGCGGGCAGCACGAAGATTCGCGACCGCTCTACCTTCACGCCAGGCGCCACGGACGATACAGCCGAATATCTCGACGCCAATGGCTGGACGCTGCTGGATGGCGCGAACGGCGAGCGATACATCCGCTGCCCGTTTGAGGACGGCCACAGCACCGGCGGCGACCCGACGAGCACGGTTTACTTCCCGGGTGGTACCGCGGGATTTGAGCAGGGGCATTTCAAGTGCCTGCACGCCAGCTGTGCGCATCGCGATGACGGCGATTTCCTTAATGCCATCGGGATCCGCAACGACGATTTCGAAGACCTGACCAGCACCGAAATGGCCGAGCCGTTACCGCTGCCGGCGTTCGAGCGAGATAAGTGGGGTCGCATCGAGGCCACCATCAGCAACGCAGCCAAAGCCGTTGTGCGTCCTGACTTCGTGGACATCGATATCCGCTTCGACCAGTTCCGCGACGAAATCATGTTCGCCCCCGCAGGCTCCGGCCAGTGGCAGGCGTTCACCGATGCGGATTATGCGCGCCTGCGCATCACGATGGAAAAGCGCGGCTTTAAGCCTGTTGGGCGTGAGCTGATACGCGACGTTGTGCTGCTGGCCGCTGACGAACAGCCTTTCGACTCGGCGACCACCTGGCTTAACGGGCTGGAGTGGGACGGCGTGCCGCGTATCGAAACTTTCTACCATACGCACTTCGGTACCGCCGATACGCCATACACCCGCGCGGTGTCAATGTACATGTGGACGGCGCTGGCGGGCAGGGTGCTGGAGCCCGGCGTTAAAGCCGATATGGTGCCGATCCTCGTCGGTCCGCAGGGTTGCGGGAAGTCCTCCGGCGTGGAAGCACTTAGCCCTGACCCGGCGTTCTTCACCGAGATTTCTTTCGCTGAGAAAGACGACGACCTTGCACGCAAGATGCGTGGGCGCCTGGTGGCGGAGATAGGCGAGCTGCGTGGCCTCAACACCAAAGAGCTGGAAAGCATTAAGGCATTCGTGACACGCACTCACGAGAACTGGATCCCTAAATACCGGGAGTTCGCCACGCAGTTCCCGCGTCGCCTGGTCTTCGTCGGTACCACCAACGAGGACGAATTCCTCGCTGACAAGACCGGTAACCGTCGCTGGCTCCCCGTGGAGGTGTCGAAAGTCGACGTGAAAGCGATAAAAACAGACCTCCTTTTGCTATGGGCTGAGGCCCGCGAGACGTTTAAGCGCCTCGGCGGCATCCAGTTCCGCGATGCTGAGCGCCTCGGTGCGAGTGTCCACGAGCAGTACACCATTAAGGACGCGTGGCTCGAAACGGTCGAGAAATGGCTCGACACGCCTGACCTGATGACTAACGACATTCCGCGAAACTGCGAATTTTTACGCGCTAGTGACGTTCTGCGCGATGCGATTGGCTTAAATCCAAGCCACATCGGTAAACGCGAAGAAATGCGAATTAGCAATGTTTTGCAAAATTGCGGATATAAGCGTGCCCAAAGGCGAATTGAGGGGAAAAAATGCAAGGTTTGGGAACCGCTGGAACCACGTGGAACCACCTAAAAGCGAAGGTGGTTCCACCTCGCAGCCCTTGCGACAAGCGGGGCGGAACTACTGGAACCACTGGAACCACCTTTCTATTAGAAACCCCATATATATATATAAGTCGATTGGGGGAAAGGTTAGAAAAAGGTGGTTCCAGGTGGGGGCAGGTGGTTCCACTCCGAATAAGTAACTTTTTGCATGTTGGGGTGTGCGATACACAAATCGGGACTGCGTTAACCACGCCCACGGAGAGGCGGACGCGGTTCCCTGAAAATTTTTTCGTAGCAAAACGTAGAGGTCAGAGCTATGCGTAATATTCAACAGGTTTTAGAGCGCTGGGGTGGCTGGGCTGCCGATAGCAACACCGCAGTGAGCTGGGCTCCAATAGCTGCGGGATTTAAGGGGCTGGTCGCTTCCGGTTCGTCTAGTCGGCTAAGTTGCTGCGATGACGACGGGCTGGTTATCGATGCCTGCGTCTGTCGCCTGCAGCAGGTGCGAAAGCCCGAAGAGCTGGAAGCCATCATGCAGTATTATGTGAAGGGGCTTTCCAAACGCGAGATAGGGCGCCGGATGAAGGTATCCGAGCGAGAGGTCAGACGAATTATCGAGACCGCTGAGGGCTTCATCGAGGGCTGTCTCTGTATGTTGGGGGTACCTCTGCAGATGGATCCCGAGGTTGAAAAACAGCGAGTTGAAAAAAGTGCTAGTGCGGGCCGCAAAAACTGCGCTACGCTGGTATGAGTTGAATTTCTGACCTCAACACAGAGCCCCAATTTATCGGGGCTTTTTCTTTTCCTCCTTCAGGGGAAAAGTTAATAAAACAGGGCTTTCGCTGCGAAAAAACGCTATGCATTTTGCACCCTGTTTTATGCACGATTTATTCACTCGTTTTTGTCCGTTTCAGGTCGCTTAATCCGCGTAAATAAGCCATTCGCCGCGAATATGGGGCGAGTGCTGTTTGGCAGGTGCGGGTAACGTACATTATGTTAAATCGGGGCGTTTTTTAACAAATTATGGGGCTGCGCTTATGTGTGGCCTTTTTCATATTCAGGGCTCGCTGACGGACGGCTCATAACCCAATCCGCCAGGCGCTTGCGCAGAGCCCGCCATATTTCAGGCTCACGGGTATCACTCACTACGTGCTTTGTTGATAAATCCAGCCCGTGAAGCCTGACCTTATCATCACACACAGCGCCATCCGAAAAATCGGAGGTGAGGCTATGACCAGAATGAGCACCATTTACAGCAGACTTTCATATGGAACAGGAACCACGCTGACCGGCTGCGGTGTATCAGCGAAGGCATATGCC
>OKVJ01000331.1_pt1 | contig 19241 bp, 31 predicted proteins | sample 1606921 | NCBI WGS metagenome assembly OKVJ01 (sample SAMN03281016, study PRJEB24777) | human gut metagenome | isolation source: fecal sample PR161 from 1 month old female Malay infant, caesarean...
ACAATCTGATAGTCTCCAATTTTAATATCCATTACTTCTCCTTCTTTCCTATCTTAAATTCTATCTGCTTATTATCATCAAGCTTAATTTCCTGCTGCTCATACTTTATTTGCTTCTTACAAAGCTTACGCCAATTTGAATTGTTTGTTTTCAAATACCTTGTCATATTAATTACCAATTAGCCATATATTCTGTTTATTACTCAAAATAAGCTTCTGGTTCTTTTTCAGGTGTTATATCATCATAATCACTTTCTTCATCAAGCTCTATTTCTATTCCAGATTGTTTCAATGACATTAAATATAATTTAAATTCATCTAAATATCTTAGTGAAGATAAATTGCACTCTCCATCTACTCTGAAATTCCACATATCTTCCTTATGAATATCACTATACCTATACATATCAATACATACATTCATTTTTTCATCGTGCTCACATTCAAATATTATTCTTCCACTTTCTTGTTTTATCCAGCTTCTTTCTTCTCCAGCTTCAAATTCATAAGTTACTTCAACAGACTGATAGGAAACTCCATCGTCATAATCAATTTCCAGTCCATCAGTCTCAATATTGTTTGCTACATACTCACACCATTTTGAAAATATTTCTGAAACTTTAACTGATTTCATACCTAGATCTACAGACATTAGTTCTTTAAAATTACCTAGTATTTTTCTATTATCCTTAGTAAGCACGTTCATTATGCTACTTAACGTATCATCCAACTTAACAATGTACTGAGAATAATCATACTTTTCCAAGTACGGTACCATAACTGATTTAACATTTTCCTCAATTGTTTTCTTACAATCTCCATTCCATCCGAATAAATCATCAAAAACTTTATCTATTCCTTTTTCAACTTTTTCTGAAATTATCTTTTCAATAGAACCATCTTTTAATTTATTTTCAATCGCCAATTTAATACTTTCTTCTAAATTCATTCTTACTACCTCATTTCTATTTTTCTTTATTTATTCTTAAATTTAATACCTTCCCATATTCAAATCATTTTTACCTTTTGTAAAGACTCCTTTAGCTGAAATATATACATCATCCATAAGCTTTAACATTTGGCTTACTCTATCTTTTAATGCAGGATCTTTAGGAATTCCTCTTTTTTCACTATTTCTTATTTGAAATAATATTGTTGACCATCTGTCATATTGTCTCATTGCATTTAAATGTAATTTATACGCTGTAGAATAGTCATTATCTGATAAATTGTATATATCATTCATTACTTCATTAAAATTATTTAGATCTTCTGTTGTTATAAATTTACACTTTAACATTGCTTGTACTTCTTCCATTTGCCTATTCCCCTTTAATTCATAAATTCACGTAATCTATAATTACATTCATTATCAAAAACATTCCCAAATCTCTTACCACAACTTTCTAATATTCTTCCTCCAAGTGCTTCATCTAAATCCATAAGCATTTGTGGTGTACATTCTGTAGAAATTAATGTTGGCATCTTATTTGAATATCTGACATTTAATATTGGATAAATATGATTCATATCTGCTGGTGTAATTTCTCCTGTAAGTCTTCCTTTTTTGACTTTATCTTTAAATAGATCGTCTATAATAAGAACTTCTGCTTTTTTATATCTGTTGCTTAACTTGTTATAGTATTCATCATCCATAGCATTAGATTTAAGCTCTCTTATAGCTTCAAGATATGGCATATATACTACTTTAATCTTTTGTTCTAATAATGCTTTTCCAACTGCTAGAACTATGTGAGTTTTTCCACCTCCTGGCTGTCCCATGAAACATAACCACTTTTCTTTATCAAGTTCATAAAACTTTGTTATATATTCAGTTGCCATTTCTTTTGCTTTTTTTGTTTGAACATTATAAGGCTTATAATCTCTAAGAAGTTTTACATCTTCAGGATTAACTCCGAAGTTTTCCCAAAGTCTTTTTAGATAATCAGTTTCATAACATTCACATCTCTTAAAGCCTTTATTGGTCTGTATAAATCCTGTATCTCTGCATTTAAAACACTTGTATTTATTTTCCATACAATGAATCGAAGTTGTATTTCGGTCCTTCTGATTCAGTATTCTTTTTAGACTTGCTGGTAGCTCCATCCTTATTCTCCTTTCTGCCTTCTGCTTTCCAATTTCTCAATATTCCTTGAACATAGTTATAATTTATCTTTCCTGCTTTTACTGAATGCTCAGCTGCATCCATTAACCATTTAGCAGAATAAACTTCTATGTCTGCAACTATTAAATCCATTTGAATAGCTGATAATAAAAATCCACATTGTTCAAAATATTTAAAGACTTCAATATTTGAGACAACGACTGACGACTTATTCTCTATCTCTTTCTCTATATCTATCTCTTTTCTCTTCTCTCTTCTCTCTATCTCTCTCTCTGTCGTAACGTTTTTGTCACCATCAGTCACAACGGTGTCACATTGTAACGTTGTTTGTCCTTTAATTTGTTTATTAACCTGATTTTCTCTAAGTTTTCTCATCCTTTTTGCACTACTACCTTCTTTTCCAATGCATTCACTAGCCTTACTTAACACAAATTCATTATCAGAAATTTCTTCTATAAGATTATTATTAAATAGAAATGCTAAAGTAACTTTTACATTATCTATATCTTCATCAATTTCTAATGACAACTGTTCTTCAAAGGTTTCTTCTGTTCCCTCGTAATATAATATTCCTTCATTCCTTAAACTTAGTAGCTGCATCTTCAAGTAAATAATAGTATACGTATCTCCACCAGCTATTTTCCTTAGCTTCTTAATCTCTTTTTGCCTGAAGAAATCTTCTTTAAGTTTCAACCAGTAAAACTTTTTCTCTGCCATCTTTCTGTCCTCCTATGTTGAATATTTTTTAATCTTCTGGATATAATATAAATAAAGTTTTTCAAAACCACATATTTCATTAGAGTTTGGGAAGGATACCTCTTGCAAGGTCCTATCCCATATAGTTTCTACCATCGCTCCCTTAATTGGGAGCTTATTTTATTTATTCATCAGCAAATGGTGTTCCTTCAAATATATCCTTTTCCTCTGATTCTGCCTTATCACTAGATTTATTATTTTCTATATTTTGCTTATCAACTTCTGTGAACTCTGTATCAACTGCATTATAATGTTCATTTGGTTGATTATCTGGATAGTTTATATTTCCATCTATATCACCATTGATTACATCCTTATTGAATGAAGCCTGATCAGATTTAATAGCAGTCTGCATTTCAATACTCATAGGTCCATATTTACTTAATAATAATTTCAAGACAGTTTTAGTAGCCATAGAATCAAAATCAGTAGTCCATAGACTTTGCTTAACTACCCAATCCTTATTACTTTTATAAGATTGACTGTATTTCTTTCCATGTATCTCCAATTCTTCTCTGGTCATATATAAAGCTTTTTCAAATCCATTTATTAATCTGAAATATCCTACATATCCAACTATCTTTGTTGAAGGTTCAGGATTGTCATTAAATTCAATCTCTCCAGTAAGCCTATTAATCTTTTTTAAGTCATTTTCGAACACTGGTGCAGCATTTATTGTCTTGTATTGGCCGCTTCTCATTGCTAGTTGAATAAAGCCTTTATATCCAATCTGAAATTGTGCAATTTTACCTTGCTTTTTATCATTGTAAGGCACTATATATGCAAATCCTAAGTTAGGATCTATAGGTAAATCTAATGTTGCTGCCACTACTGCACTTGCCATTATAGAATTTGGCTCTGCATCCGCTAAGCTTGGTGATTTAGCAACATTAATTACACTTGATATGAATCCTGGTGCTTTCTTTCCTAATATATCTTCAAATCTTTTCTTTACATCTACTTGACACATCAATCCTTTTACTGTAGTCCTCGCAGGCGCTTGTGATTGATTATTATTTATTAAGCTTCCATGAACATTTGCCATTATTAACCCTCCTATTTACACTTGCTAATTCTCATATTTACAAAACTTGTAGTACCTTTAAGAACTGTTTCATAAGTAACTGGATATTTATCTTTTAGCATCTTATTATCAAGACTATCTCTCTTAACTTCAAATCTGCTTACCTTTAAATTGCCATCTGATGCTTTTTTAGCATTTCCCATCTGCAAAAATAATTCTTGTTTAATTCTCTCCTTTTCTTTTTCAAATTCTTTGACTTTATCAGAACATTCTTGATACTGCTCCAATAGGTCATTGTCTAAATTAATTTCATCATCAATTAAATTCTGCTGCTCATTAATTTGTTCAGTTTCTTTTTTATTTCCTGTTGGATCTGGTGCAACTTTAGGAATTATATTGTTCTCCCAAAAGTTCTTTCCAATCTCTCTTAGTGCTCTAATATCATCATCATTTCTAGGTACAACTTTCCACTTAACTTCCTTACCTAATAAGTAGATTATTAAGAAAAACTTTAACCCTGTGATCCCCATATACCATTGACATTGGCAATAATAACTGTCTGGAATTTCTTCACCTACCCACATTTTTTTCATGAACTCACTACCTGTTTTAATTTCAAGTCCAAACAATTCATTTTTAGGTATATAAGCAATTTCTCCAGTATCTCTGTTTTCCCAGTAAGTATAATCATCATCAAGTATTCCAATTCCATCAATATTAGCTGAAAAGTAATCAATTTCTTTATCAAGCATCATATATGGATATTCAAACGTTGTTAGTTTAATATCTGTAGCTTTTTCAAAATCCTCCTGAATCCATTCTCTTATGTGTGGCTCCATACGTGTCCCATAAACTGTGTGAATATTACCTTTAAACTTTTCTACTAATCCAAGCTTCTCATTGAATACAGTTAATGCTGAACCGTAATTACTATATCCCGCTATGGTTCCTATTTCAGAACCACCAATTGAATTACATCTTGTACTTAACCATGTCTTTCTATCTTCAGTATCTTCTCTTGAATCAAATATTACTTTTGCTGTAGAGAACAGATCTCTATTTTCAATAAATTTAACCTTTCCTTCACCTGTAAGAATTAAATTTTCCATTATCTAAAATACCTCCTTAACCTATCTTCTCGACTTCAACATCATTACTTTCTGTCTGTGCAACTTCTGTAACAAAATATTGATAGTCATCTTCTGACATTGATTCTAATAATTTATCTTGTGCTGCTTTATCTAATGACTCCCATTTATCCATACAGATTACTTTAAGTTCTCCACATTGTGCCTTCGCTACTTTCATTGCAAGTTCAAGTTTTTCCCCATCTGATAAACCATCTATTAGAGTTTCATTTATTCTTACTCTGCTATATTCATCAACTGAAATTCCTTCAATAGGCATATTAGCTGTTTGTAATAATTCAGCAGGTAATGATCTAGCTTTACTTATCTTTGATGTCAAATTATCTGCATATTCTTCTTTTGGAGCTAACTGATTATCTCTTATTTCTGAAATTCTATCCCAATCTCTTAAGTATGAAATCATTTTTTGTGCTTCATCAGCTTCTGCTTGTAGTGGTTCAATATCAACTTCCTCATGTTCCTCTAAATACTTAGCTGCATTACCTATTGTTGCTTTTACTTTCTCTATTTCGGATTCTATTTTGCTATCAACTGCTTCTGACTCAAGCTTTTCTTTGTCGTCAAGTCCAATAAGTTCTTGATTCTTAGCTGAAATCTTATTCTGATTAATAGAAATTAAATCCTTTTGCTCTTCTAACTGTGAAACTGATTGTTTTTTAGATGATTCGATAGAAGTTATTAATTCGTTTTTAAGTGTATCTATATTAGACTCATGTACCTTCTTAAGAGTTTCTTTTCTCTCCTGGAACTCTTTTTCTAAATCTTTCAATGAGCTCTGATAATCTGAATCAGCTTCATTTATTTTTGAAGTATTATCGTTAGTTAATTCCTTAATTTTAAGTTCAAGTTCATGATCTGCATTTGCTATGAAATTATTAGCTTTTTCAATCTTTCCATTTGCTAGAGAAATAATGTCCTGAATATCTTCTCTTTCTGATTTATATTTAAGTGTTATTCTTGACTTTTCAGCTTCTCCATTAGATTTAATTGATTCAACTTTGTCATTGAAATTATCTTTAAGTGACTTAGCTTGAGATATTAACTTATTTACATTCTGTGCTTCTGTAACCCTTGCATAGTATTCTTTGATATCAACACTCTTCCACTTCTCACCATCATATTCAGCAGGTAAATCATCCACTAATGATTTAATCCTTGCCTTTAATTCCTTAATTTCTCTGTTAACCTCTTCTCTTACCTTGTAATACTTTTGTTCAATATCCTTAAGTATCAATAATATGTGTTTGTTATACTCGATATTATCTGGAAGCTCTCCAAACCAATTAATAATATCTTCTTCACTCCATCCTATTTGAAGCATACTAAGAAGTGATTCTGTTTGCTCTTTTACACTTAAGTTAACCCAGTCAAGTGGTCTAAATATATTTCCATTTACCAAACTGTTTACAAAATTTTCAGTACTGTCTGCACCTTTTCCATCCTGTCTTACTTTTAAGTAATTAGCTTTACCATCTCTTATTCTTCTATCTATGCTTAATCCATCATCTAACTCAACAAATAGTGTAGATTCATCTTCCCCATGCTTAATAACTTCTGACCTTCTATTCTTATTGGTAAAAGTCTTCTCAATAGCTTCAATTACCGAAGTTTTACCCTTTCCATTAGGTCCTTTGAATATATTAATCTTTGCTGCTTCAACTTCTCTTTCATCTATTCCCAAGAAATTGTTAACTCTTAAAAATTTTATTTTTGACATTATTAAATTCCTCCAATCTGTGTTATAATTTACTTGAATTTTTTGTTATGCTACTAGGAACGCTTTGGTCGGGGTTCTTGGTAGCTTTTTCTTTAACAATTTTTATTGCTTCACTTACACTATAGTTTTCTTTCATTACTAACCTAACTATTTCATCTGCTTGCTCTGCATAATCTAATAATTTCCCCATATCTATCTCCTCATTGGATCCCAAACTACATTAGTAACCCTGTTATAAAATGTATAACTCTCTGCATCTTCTGTTACTATAAGAAATTCATCTGGGTTACATCCTAGTTTACTCAAGAAAATCTTATGTCTCCTTTTTAATTTCTTTGGATTCTTCATCACTCTTTAACCTCATTTCTTTGATTATCTCTAAATCTAATTCCTGGCTTATACTAATTGTTTCTTCACTTTCCCGTCCATTAACTTCTATGCTTTTAACAAGCTTGTCCCTTAACTCTTCCACATTTACCTCCTATACTTCTTATTAAGAATTTTGTTGTTTGCTGCACCACTTATTTTAAAATTCACTTGTCTTTCTTCTCCTATACACATTGGACATACATAAGGCTTGCTTAAATCTGTCTTTATACTTATGTTCCAATTTGAATTGCATTTATTACATTTTGCATACATATTAAATCACCTAAGTTACATATTTAAAAATTTGAGTATTAATTTAGTAATAAACGATTTAATTGGATGTTTTTTTCTATAAATTAGATCTACCATTAAATTTTCATCTTCCATACTAAACACCTACCTTTCTTTAATATCCTTCATACATTCACTACAGATATTCTTACCTTTGTAATTACTTATATCTCTTGCTTCTCCACAAAATACACATGCTGATTGATACTTCTTTAAAATAACCTGCTCCCCATCTACATAAATTTCTAAGGCATCTTTCTCAGCTATATCTAAGCTTCTTCTTAGTTCTATTGGAAGTACTATTCTTCCAAGCTCGTCCACTTTTCTTACTACTCCTGTTGATTTCACAATTAATCATCCTTTCTTAACAATAGATAAATACTATATTATTTAATGCTTCTTTAATCAGTTGCTCTAAAACTTCCACATTAAAAATCTGATTTTATACTCACTTTCCAAGATTCCAATTATCTTAGATACATCTACATCCTTAGTTTCTTCTAACACAACTTCTGTTGCTTTCTGAACTGCTTCTCTTACATTTGCTGTTATTGGTTTCTTCATTTTTATCTCCTTATTTTTATATTTCTTTCAACTTATGGTAAAATATTGTTGAAAGGGGGTGCTTTTATGAAATGTCCTAATTGTGGATTTGAAAATCACACCGATGATGCAGAATTTTGTCAAGAATGTGGAATTTGTTTATTTAATTTCTGCACTAATGATGACTGTGATTCACTAGACAATGATATTGTATCAATTCCTTTTGATGCAAAGTTTTGCCCTAGGTGTGGATCCGAATCAACATTCAAAGAAGCTGGTTATTTTGATAAGCAATAGCTTTTCCGCACTCCATACAAAATTTAGGCTTTAGACTTTTAGGCAGACTTATTTTATTTTCTTTGCCACAATATTTACATTTACCTATATACTGCTCTTGAACTGGTACTTCTTGAGCAGTTCTTTCTAATGTCCTAATTGCTATGTCTATAGCTTCAATATCCTTTGTATAAACTTCATCTGCATCTTTTGTAAGAAAACTTTCTCTGTCTTTTTTTAAGTCTTTTAATTGCTCTATGGCCTGTTTATTATTCATGCTTGTGTCTTTTGATAAAATATTAAAAGTTTCTTTTAAGGCATCTGTAAGCATTTTAGGATAATCACATTTCCCTTGTTTGATTAATTCTTTGTATTCAGACCTATCAAACAAAAATGCTAATGCTTTATAAAATTCTTTTTGCTGATTTTGAACTTGATCTTCAAGGTCAGCAATCCTTTTTTCTAATTCTAAAATCTTATCCATGGTTGTCCTCCTTGATTTTTATTTATTATGTTAAGCTAATATCTAAGGCTATTCAGCCTGTTATCTTATGCATTTTTCTGTTTAACCATTTCTAAAACTCTTTTCATATTATCAACACCATACATATCAATATAGTCTTGAGCTAAACTTCTATGAAATTCTTCTATTGTTTCTTCATCAGGTTCGTTATCTGATATAAATTCCCAATCAGGTTCTTTTGGCTTACCCATATTAACTCCTCCAAAATAATTAAATATTGATAGAAAATAAGTCCAAAACTATATTTTCATACTTAGTTTTCCAATATTTCTAATATATATTTAAATTTTGGATAGTTTTTTTACTTTTTATTATTATGTTATGCTGTTAATATTGCCAAACTCTTTAAATTAATAGTTTGATATTCTCTCAACAAACTCTTTAACTCTTCATTCTCTTTTTTAAGAGCATTATTCTCATTCTGCATCTTTTTTCTTTCTAACTGAGTGAATTTCTCAAACTCTATTCCTTCTAACTCAGCTATATATTTAGGATGAAACATAACTCCTGGAACTCCTTTACATGCTGTAATAGTTCCATCAGCTATATATTTTCTTATTGTTCTCTCATCCTTTTGCCACTTTTTAGCTAGATCATTTACAGTTAATAATGTTTCCATGTTCTAATCCTCTTTTTTAATGCTTTTAACTATTTCAACATTATTGAAAAACCAATTAAGACAATATATTTTTAAATTTTCATATCCTTTTTCACTATCTACAAATGTTGGCATGTTTTCTTCATCTATTTGAGTTACAAATTCTTTTGATTCTCCTCCAGTTAAATACACGTCTATCCAAGGATATCTTTCATCAACCTCAAAACTGTAGTCTGCAATTTCAACCAACATTATTGATGATGTATCAACCTTAATATCTGTATTAGTTGTTTTTATCATTTTACTCATGCTACGCAACCTCTCTTTCTATAATTGGTAAGATGCCTTCTTAGATTTAAATATTAGCTTGTACACTCTACTTTCAGTCAAGAAATTTTCTCCTGTGTTGTGTACTTTTCTAAAGTCGGCTTTACCGATTTTTGAATTAGTTAATTTTCTAAAGTTGCTATCTGTCACTTTAGAATTTGTTAACTTAACTACTTGCTTTGAATTCATTCGTGTAATAATTCCTCTATAAACATTCTTCAATAAAAGCTTGTACAGCATTATATTTAGTTGCTGAAATATCTTCCCATTTATTAACATTAAATTCTTTAAATATTTTCTGTTTAGCTCTCTTATAAACTTCCATATTGGCGTTAATGTGATTTAAATTAAATTTCTTAACCAATGTATTTTTTACAATGTTTATCAAATCGCATTTATTTTTAGTTCTAATTCCTATAAGCTCTGCAATATCATCTATTTGCTTGTCCTTTGCCTGTATACTATCTTGTACATATTCTTTAATTCCTGTTATTGCTTTACTCATAAAGTTCATATTTTGAGCTATTAAATTCATATTTGAAATAACAGCTTCATCTAATACAGGAGAATTAGTATGTACAATTCTTCCATTCTCTCTAGCTTCATCAAGAGTTACAAGCCAGTTCTTAAACCTATTTGCTTTTTCGCTGTGACATTCAATTGCTAACCTCTTACTTAACCAACTACTCATATAAATAGAATTTCTATCATCTGTATTTTCTATTTCATCTAAAATGTAGGTGATTTCTTCTTTGATTTCTTGTGCCAAATCTGTGGCACGAATTTTTTCAAGCTTGCCAGTAACTCCTTCAGTTCCATTTTTCCACCTAACAACTTCATTGCCACTGTTCGCAATTCTAGTCAATCCACATACTTTAGCTGTACTTGCTAAATTTATAAGCGTTACTCCTTCATCTGTTTGTACTCTTACGTCTTGTCCTTCAAATGATTTAACTTGACTATTCATTTTTACCATCCTTTCTTAATTCCTATCGCATTTATGCGACTAATTGGTTAAAAAAAATTTTTTTTACATCATCAAATGAGAGATTAAGCTTAGTAATCATTATATTGATTTCTTTGATTGAAAAATAAGTACCATCCTCATTTAATTTCCTATAAAATGTAGACCTATCCATTTTCAAATCTCTTGATAAACTTGAAATATTCATTCCAGCTTCTACTATTTTACCTTTTAACTTTAAAATATTTATCATTTATGCCATCTCCTTCCTTGTCGCTTAAATGCGATTTATGATATTATAATACAACGCTTGTTTTATTGTGTCAACAGTTATTCGCATATTTTTCAAAAAAAATCTTTTTTTCAATCCAAAATGTTGCGTATGCGCGAAAACATTGATATAATTTTCTTGTAGGAGTGATAAATATGAATATAGGTGAAAGAATAAAAAAATTAAGAAAAGAAAAAGGATTATCTGTTGATTATATTGCTGAAAAACTTGGTAAAAATAGAGCAACGGTATATCGATATGAAAGTAGCGAAATCGAAAATCTTCCATATCCAATACTAGTACCTCTCGCTGATATCTTAGGAACTACTCCGATGTATTTAATGGGATGTGAAGTTGAAGATATCAAAGTAACAAAAGAAGAAAAGCAATTATTAGAAAACTATAACAAATTAGATACAAATGATAAAACTAAAGTTATTGATTATACAAATTTATTATCTAATCAAGATAAATATAAATCAGCAAATAAATCTGCTTCTGAAATAACAGCAACTACAGATAATGTAGTTGAACTTGACATTCAGAGTAGCAACTCAAAGAATGAATGCTATACTTTAGCTGCGCATGATGATGACCTTAACGAAGAAACAAAGAAAAGAAACTTAGAAAAAGTAAAAAACATATTTAAACAAATGGATGAAGAATAATTATACTAGGGGTTGGGGAAATGACTAAATATGAAAAACTACTATTGAAAGCTGAAAGTATAGGTATAAAAGTAAAAGAAGTAGATTTAGGCGTTTATGATGAATGTGGCTATTATAACAACAATAAAATAATAATTAATAGCCGAATGACCGATATACAAAAATATGGTGTCCTCGCTGAAGAATTAGGACACCATTTTAAAACAAGTGGTGATATAACTGACCAAAATAAAGTAGAAAATAGAAAGCAAGAATTAATTGCTCGTAGAAAAGGGTATGAATTTATATTACAACCACTAGACCTTGTATGTGCATTTAGACTAGGCTATTATACATCACAAGATATATCTAATTTTTATGGAATAACATTAAAAAAGTTTCTCGAAATTATTGAAGATTTTAAAAAACAATATGGACTTGGTACAAAAATTGACCGCTATTATGTAATGTTTGAACCACACTTAGGAGTTGCAGAAGCAAAAGATTTTTCTATAATTGAAAGCTAATAATAAAAAATAAAGGAGTTGATTTTATGAATTTAGATTACAACGTGACATATAGAGAAAGAAATAACGGGTTACAGGCCATAATAAGTTATAAAGATGGTCTAAAGTGGAAGCAGAAAAGTAAGCAGGGATTTGAAAACAGCAAAAAGGGCGAAAAGGAAGCTAAGAAATGGGTGCTTAATACATTAACAACATTAGAAGAAGACTTAAAAAAAGAAAATAATGAATATGATAATATTACATTTAAAGAGTTCTATGAAATGTATATGGAAGATAGGAAGCCTACTATAACCGACAACACATACAGAATAATAAAAACTTCGTATAATAAATTTAAAGATTTAGACAATATTTATATGAAAAATATATGTACTATGGATATACAAAGATGTATAAATAAACTTGTTGGCTATAAAAGCAATACAGTAAAATTATATTTAACTAGAATATATACTATGTTTGAATATGCTATTAATAAATACAACATTTTATCTAAAAATCCTGTTAAAAATATCGAGTATAAAAAAACAGAATGTACTAAAAAAACTGCTTTAAGCAAGAAAGAAATAGATGATTTACTAGATAAAATAAAAAATAGTAAATCAAAAAATAATTATTTAATAGTCTTAATCGCAGTTAAATGTGGTCTTAGAATAGGAGAGATAATAGGCCTTACATGGGATTGTGTAGATCTTAAAAATAATAAATTAATAGTACATAAACAATTTAATCTAAAAGATAATATATACCAATTTTGCCAATTAAAAAGTAAAAACTCATACAGAGAAGTTCCTTTTAGTAATGCTGTAAAAAAAGAAATTATAAACTATAGGAACAAATATCCTGTAAATATAGATAACAGGATATTTGATAATAAAGATACATCCGTTGTAGCAAACAATATAAGAACTACTTGCAGAATAGCCGGATACAAAATAAGTGCACACGAATTAAGACATACATACGCAACTAATCTAATAGCAAATGGAGTTGATTTTAAGACTGCCGCAATGTTGCTTGGCCATGATATAGAACAAACTATGAAAACATATTCCCATGTAACTGATGATATGATTAATAATGCAAGAAAAATAATAAACAATATTTAATTTTTGACGAATTTATTGACGTTTACTATTTTTGACGTTCTAAGCCTTGATTAATGCTATATTTTAAAGTAAATAATGTATTCATCCACAGAATACTTCATCAGCACCAGCTTGTACAAGCCTTATGTAATCATCAATACATCCTAATCCAGCTACTATTTTCATTAAATCATCCTTTTATCACATAAAATTTAAAACTATTCTGTCTATGCCCTTATTAACATACTTCTCTAACATATTGTTGTCTTTTAAAAGAGTATCATCAAAGGCAAATAAAGAGTTGCATTTTCCAACCATCTTTAAATGCTTTGGATAAGCAAATACATAATCCATGCAGTATTTAGGACATGAATTAACAAGTTTTTGACTTCCTCTATCAAGATTTTTGCACATGGCATAAAGAGTGCAATACTGGGATGTATTAGTCACATAAAAAGGCATCTGAAGACTGTGTTTACCTTCTCCGATTAAAATTTCATATCCACAGTTTTCGTATTCATAACGCTCAATTTTATTTTCTTTTAAAAAATCACTAAAAATTTTACTATTAAGATTATTCTCAGACATCATGTCTTTATTTTTCTCATAGCCCTTCTTATAAATATATCTTGGATCTTTTTTTCTTTTATTTAATAAAACTCCAAGAGATAGTGTAAAATAATCTGTTTTATCTTCAAGTAGCTTTATCATTCCCCAGTCATTTATCACAATTTCTATTTTCATTCCACTTTTTATACACCAGTCATATACAGTTCCTATAATATTCTTTGTTTCTTCTATACGATTATCTCTCATATATGTAAAGCATAGAGTAATATTAAGGTTATCATTAGCACACTTTTTAATCATATTCATTAATAATTCAGTTTGTGGAAATAAATTATGACAGAATTCATTTCCTATATATATTCTTGAAATACTCTTTTTAAACAGCATATGATTCTCTAAAAAATTTTCTTTAATGTAATCTTCTTTGAACCTATTTATATCTTTATGTAAATAATTCTTATACAGTTTATCATTATCAAGCTTTATCGCAATCTCAAGAGATTCTAAAATATCTTCACTATAATTTTCATAATTTAAGTTTGAAAGCCAGTTTTTTTTCTGCTCGGAATAATAATCATAAAATTCATAATCCATTTCTGCTGGATAACCTACCATTTCCTTTGAAAACTCATTTTCATCTCCAAAGGTTTTTAACATTATATATTTTGAATAATCTCTAAATATTCTTTCTACATTTTCTTTATATGTATTATCATCAATAGAAAACACATATTTAAAATAAAAATCTTTTTCTATTATTTCAATAAGTTTATATTCTGTCAGTTTTATTTCGGTGTATCCATATTCATTAAAATTGTAAAATGATAACATTACTTCATTTATTTTTTCTAATTTTTCACACACACGTATTGTAAAATCTTCTTTTGATACTTTTAATACACGCACTTCTGTTCCATCAACAAAACAACTTAAAAGTCCTGATGGAAATAATTCAATTTCTTCTTTTCCCAAACCAATCCCTCAAATCTCTTATCTCGTGTCTAGTTACTGTAACTCTTCCACCATGCACTAAATATATATCATATTAGATTAAAAATATTTAATATATATTATTTTTTATTTTCTTATACAACTGGTATAAAAAACATACTATTTTTACTTTTCATTTTATGTATTTCAAAATTTATACCATATACAGCCTTTAAATTTTCCTCTGTAAGTACATCTTTCACTAAACCTTCTATATAAACTTTTCCATCCTTCATTAAAAATATTTCTTTGCAGTAAGCGGAACTTAAATTCAAATCATGAAGAATTGCTATAATTGTCTTATTCTCTTCTTCATTTAATTTTTTTAATGTTTCCATAAGTTCAACCTGATATCTTATATCAAGATGTGAAATGGGCTCATCTAAAATTAAATATTTTGTATCCTGGGCTATTGCCCTTGCTACAAGCACCCTTTGTGCTTCACCTCCACTTAAATATGAAAAAGCCTTATCTTTTAAATAAGCACAGTTGGTAACTTCCATTGCATGATTTATTAAATCCCTGTCTTTTTGTGATAAATCCTGAAATCTTTTCATGTATGGATTTCTTCCCATTGCAACAATATCATACACTGTAAAACTCACATCAATATTAACATTTTGAGGTACAAATGAAATACTACATGCAAGTTCTTTTCGTGAATAATCTTTTATATCTTTATTATCAAGGCATATTAGTCCATGTTTTGCATCAATAAATCTTAAAATATGGCGTACAAGTGAAGTCTTTCCTGAACCATTAGGCCCTAAAATCCCATAAAAGCCGCCTTCTTTAAATCTTCCTGAAATATTGTTTAATATGTATTTCTCTTTATCTTCTGCCTTCCAGCATAATTTTTCAATATTTAAATTTCTATTATCCATTTTTCATCCCTCAAAAGCTTCTGTTTTTTGTATTTCTATATAAAAGATATATAAAATACGGTGCTCCAAAAAATGCTGTAATAACTCCTACAGGTATTTCTGTTGGCTGTGCTGCTGTTCTAGCTATAGTATCACATAAAATCATAAAAAATGATCCTCCCAAATATGAAAAAGGAAGAAGTATTCTATGATCTGAACCTACTAAAAGCCTCATACAATGTGGTATAATAAGGCCTACAAAACCTATTGTTCCACTTACACATACACTTCCTGCAACAAGAAATGCAGAAATGATTATTAAAATATTTTTTACTTTTCCTGTATCTATTCCTAAACTTGAAGCAGCTTCATCTCCAGTGAGCATAATATTTAGTTCTCTGCTAAACATAAAAATAATAGTTACACTTATTATAGATACTAAAAATAAAAATAAAACCTTACTCCAGTTTGATGAACTAAAGCTTCCAAGTGTCCATAAATAAACTTTCTCAAGTTGCTCTCTGTTATAAATCATAAGAAGTGATATTGCTGAGCTTAACATTGTACTTATGGCTGTACCTGTAAGTAATAAATTTGTTACAAGTACTTTTCCTCCTATTCCTCCAAGCTTATATACAAGCATAACAGTAAGAACTGCGCCAATGAATGCAAAGATGCTTACAACTCCAATACCCATAAAATTCAATGTGATTCCAGATAAAATTGCCAATGTAGCACCTAGTGCCGCTCCTGATGAAATTCCAAGTATATGAGGGTCTGCTAAAGAGTTTCTAAATATTGCTTGAAAGGTGCAGCCCACCACAGCAAGAGCTCCTCCAACTAGAGAAGACTGCAATATTCTTGGCAGACGCACCTTCCATACAATTACTTCATATACCTGTTTTACATCTTCTGTATCCACCATTCTATTTAAAAGTGGAATCTTTGATAATATTAATTTAAAACTATCAAAAATCCCTATAGATGATGATCCAATAGATGCTGAAATTACAATTAAAAGGAGCAGAAAAATAGATAGTACACTAATATAAATATAGTATTTCTTCTTTTTTGACTCCACTCTTTTACCTCCCCTATTTAAATGCATCCTTATGGAATATTTCTGCTAATTTTAATACTCCTTCTGCATTTCTATATCCCTGACGGTCAATAAGGTTGTTATCTATTTCATATACTCTTCCTTCCTTGACAGCTGTCAGTTCTTTATATCCTTCTGAGGACATGAATTTATCTTTTTCACCATCTTTTAATACGATAATCTCTGGATCAGCTTCTAATAAAGATTCCAATGAAAATGACCAATTATCTGATGCTGGAACTATATCTTTTCCACCTGCCATCTTAATCAATCCACCAACAAAAGTATTTTCTGGTGCTGAGAAATCTCCGCCTTCACCATAGCCTACAACATAATAAACAGATGGCTGACTTAAATTGCTCACTGTAGATTCAACCTTGTCTATAGTTTTTTTCATTTCATCTATCTTTTCTTTTGCTTTATCATTCTTATTTAATGCAGTTCCAAGTGTTTCTATCATAGTATAAACACCATCAACATTATTTTCTTCATATAATGAAATAACAGTAATGCCTGCATCTTCAAGCTTTTTAGAATTCTCTTCATTAAAATGTGTTGATGCTATTACAATATCTGGTTCAAGACTTATAATTTTTTCAATATCCGGTGTTCTCATTGTACCGATAGATTCTACACTTGTAACCTCTTGTGGATAATCACAATAATTAGTTCTTCCAACAAGTTTCTCACCTGCACCGAGATCAAAAATTATTTCACTTATATTAGGTGCAACTGATATTACCTTTTTAGGCTCTTTATCTAAAGTTACCTCTTTTCCATAAGAATCAGTAATTTTCACAGGATATATTGTTTCTCCTGCATTAATTGAACTTTCTGATGATTGATTTTCAGTTTGATTTTTATATGAATCTTTACATCCGTATGTTCCAAATGTAAATGCTCCAATCAATAATACCAATATAATGTTCTTAAATAATTTGTTCATATTATCTCCTTCTTGTTTTCTTCTACTACCTTCTTTATATTATCTTATCCAAATATAAGATTTAATATAAAAAATTTAATATTCTGATTGTAGTGAATTTGTCAGCCATCTCCCTCTTAGATAGTATATTATAAAACAAATTGAACAAAATATCCACGATGCTGGATAACACCAATATAAAACACGTATATCATTCATATATGAAAGCATACTTGAAAGCCATATTACTCTAAATAAACATATTCCCGTTGCAGTTAAAATCATTGTATGAAATGCAAATCCTGCTCCCCTTATTGCCCCTGCAAGAACTTCTGTAAAACAATGTGTAAATGTGAATGGTGCAATAATATACATCATCACAAGTCCCATATTCTTTACTTCTTCACTTGTTGTAAATAAATTTATAAGATAACTGCCACTTAATAAAACAAGAATACTCATCATAAAAGTTATTATAACGGCGTATCCAAGGCATACCTTTACACCTTTTTTTATTCGATCTGTTTTTCCAGCTCCTATATTCTGTCCAACAAAAGTTGATATTGCAAGTCCAAAAGCCATCATTGGAACATATAAAAATGAATCTATCTTTTCATATGCTGCACATCCAGCCATAGCAATAGAACCAAAATCATTTATCTTTATCTGTACAAGCATATTTGAAATATTAAACATTGCAGCCTGAAGTCCACATGGAATTCCAAGCCTTATTATTTCATTTGCTGTTTCTTTATCAAAATGTATTTTCTTAAGTCTAAGTCTATAGCTTTCTGGAATATTCATTAAATTAATAATTACAAGTGCTGCTGAGACATACTGTGAAATCACTGTTGCAAATGCCGCTCCTGCAACTCCCATATTAAATACTGCAACAAATAGAATATCTAAAACAAGATTAAGCACCCCACTTACAAAAAGATAATAAAGTGGATGTTTCGAATCTCCTCTTGCCCTTATTATTCCAGCTCCAACATTGTAAATCATCATTCCAACAATACCTAAAAAGTAAACTCTTAGATACATAACAGATAGATCTATAACGTCCTCTGGACAATGCATGAATTCCAATAAACTTTTTGTCCATATCATACCAACTATAGTAATTATGATACCAGCTATACTACTTAATATTATTGATGTATTCATTGTTTTAAGAAGCTTCTTTTTATCATCTGCTCCAAAGTATTTTGCAAAAATTACGCTTGTACCTGTTGAAATTCCAAGAAAAAATCCAACAAGTAGATTTATTAAAGCTCCTGATGATCCTACTGCTGCAAGAGGCATGCTTCCAGCAAATATTCCAACGATTGAGCTATCTACTGCACTATATAGCTGCTGAAGCAGATTACTTAACATTATTGGCACAGCAAAAAATAATAGGCTTTTCCAAATTACACCTTCAGTTAAACTATAATCTCTCTTTTTCATAATTCCTTCTTTCTATATTATATGCTGAAAATATATATCTTCATAATATATTAAAAACTTCTCCTCTACCAGCATGTAAAACTTCAAATTTATATTTAGCTAGTTAAACTTTTTTAAGTTAGTTTCTAACATAAATTGATCACAATGAGTAC
>OKVJ01000335.1_pt1 | contig 19172 bp, 23 predicted proteins | sample 1606921 | NCBI WGS metagenome assembly OKVJ01 (sample SAMN03281016, study PRJEB24777) | human gut metagenome | isolation source: fecal sample PR161 from 1 month old female Malay infant, caesarean...
CGTCATTATCGGCATGCGTAACGCTTATCCGGCGGCGCTCCACCTGCGCCAGCAGCTGCTGCAGGCGCGCGGTCATGTGCTGGTCCTGCCGCAGCCGGGGCAGAGCCTGAGCGAGGAGCTGGTGGACCTAACGCCGGACGATCTGGTGGTGATGATGGCCTTCCGCCGCCGCCCGCGCATCATTCGTCCGCTGATGCAGCAGCTTCAGAGTAGCGGTGTTCCGGTGCTGCTGATGTGCGAGCCGCAGGCCCACAGCCTGTTTCCGCTGGCGAGCTGGCAGCTCTGCGCCCCGCTGGACAGCGTCTCCGCCTATGACAGCTACTCCTCGGTCAACAGCCTGATCAACCTGCTGGCAAACGCCTTCCTGCATGACATTCTCGATAAAGGCCGTCCGCGCATTCACGAGATTGCCTCCCTCTACCAGCAGCTGGACGAACTCGAACAACGATAATGGGGCATCAGGCTGGTGCTTTGCATTGAAATGGTGCAAATGAACGGGGCGAAAATAGAGAGTATTTTCGCCCCGTCCGCGTTTTATCAGGCTTTAAGAGAAAATTCCCCGCTTCGCCTTATCTGGCACATTAGTTGCAAAATCACTTTCAAAGAATCTTTTGTTTCATGTTAACGTTACGGGGAAGCACCATGAAAAAACTGTTTATTGCACTGGCTGGGGCCGCCTGTCTCTTCACTCAGCTGCCGGCAAAGGCTGACCAGCTTCAGGATATCGAGAAGCGCGGCACCATTCGCATTGCCGTTCCGCAGGACTTCCCGCCGTTTGGCTCGGTGGGGACCGATCTGCAGCCGCAGGGCTACGACATCGATATGGCGCGCTATCTGGCGAAACAGATGAAGCTCAAGCTGCAGCTGGTGCCGGTGACCAGCGCCAACCGCGTGCCGTACCTGCAAACCGATAAGGTGGACCTGGTCATTTCCAGCCTCGGTAAAAACCCGGAGCGCGAGAAGGTGATCGACTTCAGCCGCGCCTACGCGCCGTTCTTCCTCGGCGTGTTTGGCCCGAAAGGGGCCGAGCTGAAGGACGCCGCCGCGCTGAGCGGAAAAACCATCGGCGTGACGCGCGGGGCGGTGGAGGACATGGTGCTGACCGGCCTGGCACCGAAAGACGCCAACGTGAAACGCTACGAAGACAACAACACCACGCTCTCGGCCTACCTCTCCGGCCAGGTGCAGTACGTGGCGACCGGCAACCTCGTGGTGGCGGCCATTTCGCGCCAGAACGCGGATAAAGCCCCGGTGCCGAGCTTTATGCTGAAAGACTCACCGTGCTTTATCGGCCTGAAGAAGAACGAACCGGCCCTGAAGGCAAAAGTGGATGCGCTGATTGAGCAGGGCATCAAGGACGGCACACTGAACGGCCTGTCCGAGCAATGGCTGAAGGCCCCGCTGCCGGCAAACCTTGGCGCCTGAGCCGATGACGGAGCAACTTGATTTTTCAGCCCTCTGGCCGCACTGGCCGGAGCTGCTGGCGGGATTGTGGGTCACCATTCAGCTGACGGTAATGGCAACCGTCGGCGGGCTGGCAATCGGGATTTTCGGCGCGGCGATCCGCAGCGGACGCACCACCTGGTACAGCCGGATCTGGGGGGCGTACGTGGAGATCATCCGCAACACGCCGTTTGTGGTGCAGCTGTTTTTCATCGTCTTCGGCCTGCCGAATCTTGGCCTGAAGATGACGGCGGGGGAGGCGGCGCTGCTGGCAATGGTAGTGAACCTGGGCGCGTACAGCACCGAAATTATCCGCGCGGGCATTCAGGTCACGCCGAAAGGACAGTGGGAGGCCGGGCGCGTGCTGGGGCTGACCCGTCTGCAGACGTTTATTCGCGTGGTGCTGCCGCCCGCGCTGCAGCGCATTTATCCGGCGCTGGTGAGCCAGTGCATCATCGTGATGCTCGGCTCGTCGGTGGTGTCGCAGGTCTCGTATGAAGAGCTGACCTTCGCCGCTAACCTGATCCAGTCCAGAACGTTTTTGAGCTTTGAGGTCTATCTGGTGACAACCGGGGTTTACTTAGCGCTGTCGATTACCCTGCGCCAGCTGATGATGGCGGCAGGACGCAAATGGCTGGGGGTGCAGGCATGATGACCACCTTTACCGACTGGGACATTATTCGCAACCTGCTGCTGGCCGGACGCTGGACGGTACTACTGTCGCTGGTGGCGTTTGTCGGCGGGGCGGTGGTAACGCTGCCGCTCCTGCTGCTGCGCCTGACGGGCGGACGCACGGTGAAGCGCATTATCCGCGGCTATATCGAGCTGTTTCAGGGCACGCCGCTGCTGATGCAGCTGTTCCTGGCCTTCTTCGGCGTGGCGCTGTTCGGCATCGACGTTTCGCCGTGGACCGCCGCCTCGCTGGCGTTAACCTTCTACACCAGCGCATTTCTGCTCGATATCTGGTACGGCAGCATTCGCGCCCTGCCGAAGGGGCAGTGGGAAGCCTCGCGCTGCCTGGGCCTGACCTTCGGCCAGACCCTGTTTCGCGTGGTCGCTCCGCAGGCGCTGCGCATCGGCATCGCCCCGACGGTGGGCTTTGCGGTGCAGGTGATCAAAGGTACCGCGCTGGCGTCGATTATCGGCTTCATCGAGCTGACCAAGGCCGGCACCATGCTGACCAACGTGACCTATCAGCCGTTTAAGGTCTTTGCGCTGGTGGCGCTCGGCTACTTTATTCTGTGTTATCCGCTGTCGCGCTACAGCCGCTATCTGGAGACCAAATTCAATGCCTCTCATCACCATTAATCAGGTGCAGAAGTACTACGGCGATAACCACGTGCTCAAGGGCGTCGATCTGGATATCGATATGGGCCAGGTGATCTCCATTATCGGGCGCAGCGGATCGGGCAAAAGCACGCTCCTGCGCTGCATCAACGGCCTGGAAGGGTATCAGGACGGAAGCATCAAGCTGGGCGGCATGACCATTACCGACCGGGATTCCCAGGCGCGCGAAATCAGCCGCTCGGTGGGGATGGTGTTCCAGAGCTTCAACCTGTTCCCGCACATGACGGCGCTGGAGAACGTCATGCTCGCCCCGCGTCGGGTGCTGAAGAAAAGCGCCGCCGAATGCCGCGAACTGGCCCAGCGCATGCTGGAGAAAGTGGGGCTTGGCGATCGTCTGGATTACTACCCGTCGAGCCTCTCCGGCGGCCAGCAGCAGCGCGTGGCGATTGCCCGCGCGCTGGCGATGTCGCCTAAAGTTTTACTCTGTGACGAGATCACCTCCGCCCTCGACCCTGAGCTGGTGGGCGAAGTGCTCAAGGTGCTGGAGCAGCTGGCGGCCGAGGGGATGACGCTCATACTGGTTACCCATGAAATGAATTTTGCCCGCGAAGTGGGCGACCGCGTGGTGTTTATGCACCAGGGGAAAGTCTGGGAGCAGGGCGACAGCAAAACGCTGTTCGCCAACCCGCAGACCACGGAACTGAAGCAGTTCATCTCCTCCGTGCGCGGCCTCAACTGATAAGGACTGAAAAATGGATATCGCACGCTTTCCGCAAATCAACCCGCCCCAGCGCCTGCTGATGGGGCCGGGGCCGATCAACGCCGACCCGCGCGTACTGCGCGCCATGTCGAGCCAGCTGATTGGCCAGTACGATCCGGCCATGACCCACTACATGAATGAGGTGATGGCGCTCTATCGCGGCGTGTTTCGCACCGAAAACCGCTGGACGATGCTGGTGGACGGCACCTCCCGCGCGGGAATTGAGGCCATTCTGGTCTCCGCCATCCGCCCCGGAGATAAAGTGCTGGTGCCGGTCTTTGGCCGCTTTGGCCACCTGCTGTGCGAAATTGCCCGCCGCTGCCGCGCGGAGGTGCATACCATCGAGGTGCCGTGGGGCGAGGTATTCACCCCGGACCAGGTGGAGGATGCGATTAAGCGTATTCGTCCGCGCCTGCTGCTGACCGTGCAGGGCGACACCTCCACCACCATGCTGCAGCCGCTCGCGGAGCTCGGCGCCATCTGCCGCCGCTACGACGTGCTGTTTTACACCGATGCCACCGCGTCGCTCGGCGGCAACGCGCTGGAGACCGACGCATGGGGGCTGGACGCCGTCTCGGCCGGGATGCAGAAGTGCCTCGGCGGCCCGTCGGGCACGTCGCCGATCACCCTGAGCGCGCGCATGGAGGAGGCGATCCGCCGCCGCAAATGCGTTGAGGAGGGCATTCGCACCGACGCCCACCGCGACGGCGACGAGGAGATGATCTACTCCAACTACTTCGATCTCGGCATGGTGATGGACTACTGGGGGCCGGAGCGCCTCAACCACCACACCGAAGCGACCACTGCGCTGTTTGGCGCCCGCGAGTGCGCGCGTTTGATCCTGCAGGAAGGGTTGGATAACGGCATCGCCCGCCACAGGCTGCACGGCGATGCGCTGCTGAAGGGCATTCAGGCGATGGGGCTGGAGACCTTTGGCGATCTGAAGCACAAGATGAACAATGTGCTGGGCGTGGTTATTCCACAGGGCATCAACGGCGACCAGGTGCGTAAGCTGATGCTGGAGGATTTCGGGATTGAAATCGGCACCTCGTTTGGCCCGCTGCACGGCAAGGTGTGGCGCATCGGCACCATGGGCTATAACGCGCGCAAGGACTGCGTGATGACCACCCTGAGCGCGCTGGAGTCGGTGCTGAACTACCTGAAATTCACCACCACGCAGGGGGCGGCGATGCAGGCCGCGTGGGACCACTATCGCCGCGAGACGCCGCAATGAGCCCGGCGGCAGAACGGGTGATGGCGCGCGCCGACGCGCTGGCCGCCATCAGCGAAACCCCGGATGCGCTGACCAGGGTCTATCTCTCGGTGCAGCATCAGCAGGCCAATCAGCTGGTGGGGCAGTGGATGAGCCAGGCGGGCATGACCGTCTGGCAGGACAGCGTGGGCAACATCTGTGGACGCTATGAGGGGGCGCAGGAAGGGGCGCAGGCGGTGCTGCTCGGATCGCATCTGGATACCGTGCGCAACGCGGGACGCTACGACGGCATGCTCGGGGTGCTCACGTCCATTGAAGTGGTGGACAGCCTGCATCAGCAGGGTGTGCATCTGGCGCAGGCCATCGAGATTGTCGGCTTTTGCGATGAAGAGGGCACCCGCTTCGGCATTACGCTGTTAGGCAGCCGGGGGCTGACGGGCACCTGGCCGCAGGGCTGGCTGGAAAAAACCGACGCCAGCGGCATCAGCGTGGCGCAGGCGATGACCCTGGCGGGGCTCGATCCTGCCCGCGTGTCGCATGCCGCAAGGCGTCAGGAAGATTTCAGCGCCTATCTCGAGCTGCATATTGAGCAGGGGCCGTGCCTTGAGCAGGAGGCGCTCGCGCTTGGCGTGGTGGAAGCCATTAACGGTGCCCGTCGCCTGAACTGTCGTTTCACCGGCGAGGCCGGACATGCGGGAACCGTGCCGATGCTCCACCGCAGAGACGCGCTGGCCGCCGCCGCCGAGTGGATGGTTATCATTGAAAACGCTACCCGACAGCAGGGCGGCAACCTGGTGGCGACGGTCGGGGAATTGCGCTGTCTGCCGGGAGCGGTGAACGTGATCCCCGGTGAGGTTCAGCTCTCGCTCGATATTCGCGGCCCGCAGGATGCACCGCTGAACAGGTTGCTCAACGACCTGCTGGAACATGCCCGGGCGATCGCATCGCGCCGCGGGCTGGCATTTAGCGCCGAGGAGTTTTACCGCATTGCCGCCACGCCGTGCGATCTGCACCTGCAGAACGTGCTGGGGGAGGCCGTCAAATCGGTACAGGGACGCTCGCTGTCCCTGCCCAGCGGCGCGGGCCACGATGCGATTGCCATCGCGGAACGCTGGCCGGTGGGCATGCTGTTCGTGCGTTGCAGGGGCGGAGTCAGCCACCACCCGGCGGAATCGGTGATGGCTGAGGATGTTGCGCTGGCGATTGAGGCGTTTTCGCGTGCGGTGATTCAGCTGGCGGATCGCGTTACTCCAGCCCCAGCGTATACTGCGCGATCTTGAAGTAGATAATCAGCCCGGTACCGTCGATAAGCGTCGCGATAAACGGCGCGGAGACGACCGCCGGGTCAATGCCGCAGCGCTTGAGCACCATCGGGATCACTGACGACACAATCGCGCTCCAGAGCGTAATGCATACCAGCGTCAGGCTGACGATAAGCGTGATTTCCAGCCCGATACCCATCATCCAGGCGCGGATGCACCCGGCAATACCGAGCGTCACGGCAATCATCAGTGAGGTGGTCATCTCTTTGCGCAGCACGCGGCCTACGTCGCGCAGATGCACTTCACCCAGCGCCATGGCGCGCACCAGCGTGGAGGTGATCTGCGTTCCGCTGTTGCCGCCCGTGCCGATCAGCAGCGGAATAAAGAACGCCAGCGCGATGGCAGACTCCAGCGCCTCTTCGAAGTGCTGAATCACCGAGCTGGTGTAGGCTTCCGCGACAAACAGCAGCAGCAGCCAGACGGAGCGTTTCTTCCACAGGCTGAAGGCGCTGGTTTCCAGATAGGGCTTCTCCAGCGGCAGCGTCGCCCCCTGAAGCTGGGCATCTTCGGTTACGTCATCTTCCAGCAGATGGGCGATTTCGCGCTCGGTCAGGCAGCCGACGAGTTTGCCGTGGGTCACCACGGGCACGACATCTGCGTCGCCGTGGGCCAGAAGTCCGGCGACATCGGCTCGTTCATCTTCCGGTTTGACCTGCAAAAACTGTGAAATCATCAGGCTTTTAATTGGCTGCACGGTATCCGTGACCTGCAATAATTTGCGTACCGCAATCATGCCCGCCAGGCGTCCATGGTCTTCAATAAAAATATGCGACGGAATATCATCGTCTTTTAATTTTTCGAAGAATTGCTCGCGCGCCAGCGCCACGCATAATGAAACGTCGAGGACAATAAAATCGGTATTCATATATTGCGCGACCGCGCGGTCATTGAATGCCAGGTTGTGATTGTGAATAGCGTAAGACATAGTGAATTCCCTTTGAATAATAAAATCTCTCAGGGGCGAGCAAGACAGGGCATGTCGGAAAGGAGATCCCCACGTCCTGGGTTCAGCACTGTACACCGTATCCCGCAAGGGAAGTTATACTGACAAAGCCTTGATTCGACAGTGCCTGTTTTACCCTGTGCCGGTTCTCTCGAACCCACCAGAGCGATAACGTGTATTTGTACAGGAGCCTCGCCATAACGAGATCGTTGTAAAGCGTGAGGAATAATACGCTTGTTTAAATTTATCGCTCAGGAAATTAAATAATGTTTAAGAAAGGTTTAGGTAAATCTTATTGATAAAATGTTGAGGGTTTATTTAAGGTTATTCCTTTTAAATGGAGGATTAATTAACGGGGGAAGGAAAATGGCGTGGTTTGATAATCTGCTGAATCATTTTGCGCTTTATCCGGCACATCTGTTCGCGCTGTTATTCGTAATGGCGCTGAGCAAGTCGACGGTGCTGATCTCCTCCGTGCTGCCGCCCGCCTCGGTGATGCTGCTGGCGGGCATCGGCGTCAGCCAGGGGAGCATGCACCCGGCGCTGGCGTGGCTCGCCGTGGTGCTGGGGGCAACGGCGGGATCGGTGCTGAACTACCATATCGGCCAGCTGATGGGGCACACCCGGCTGGTCGCGCGCTTTACGGCGAAGCATGCCGCTACGTTTTTACGGGTTCAGCATCAGCTGCAAAAAAACGGTGTCATCGTACTGTTTACGTCACGCTTTCTGGCGGTGTTGCGTTATGTCGTGCCGCTGGCGGCAGGGATGCTCAGGCTGAACGCCGTCAAAGTTTACGTCGTCAGCCTGCTTTCCGCCTGTGCATGGGCGGCGCTGTATGTCGGTGCGGTCACCGGCATCAGCGCCTTTTGAGTTACAGACTCCCCATTCCGCCGTCCACCAGCAGCTCCGTTCCTACCGTGTAGCTCGACTCGTCGGACGCCAGATAGAGCGCGGCTTTTGCCAGCTCCGTCGTCGAGCCCATTCTGCCGAGCGGCACCAGCTTGATGATCTCCGCCATCATCGCGTTAAGCGTCTCTTCGCTTAAGCCCGTCTTCGTAAATGCCGGCGTTTCCACCGGACCGGGGCTCAACCCGTTGACGCGGATCCCGCGCGGCAGCAGCTCCGCCGACAGCGTACGCGCCAGCGACAGGAGGGCGGCCTTGCTCGCGGCATACACGCTGCTGGTGGGCAGGCCGATGCGTGCGCTCACGGAGCCGCAGAGGATCACCGACGACGGGTTATTCAGCAGCGGCAGCAGCGCCTGAATTAGAAAGAACGGTCCCTTCAGGTTGATGCCCATCAGGCGGTCCCACGCATCCTCCTGCCAGGCTTCCAGCGGCGCGTGCGTCACGTCGCCAGCGTTGAGAAACACCGCGTCCAGGCGTGGCCAGCGGGCGGCGAGGGTTTCCGCCAGCGCTTTTTGCGACGCGATATCGCCTGCGTCGGTTGGGATCACCCAGGCCTTATCGCCCAGAATGCGCTCTGCTTCGGCGAGGGTGTCCGGGTTGCGTCCGGTCACGGCGACGCGCGCCCCTTCGGCGATAAACGCCTGCGCGGTGGCAAGACCAATGCCGCTGGTGCCGCCGGTAATCAGCGTATATTTATCGGTTAAACGACCCATGTTCTTCTCCTGAAATGTCACTGGAGAAAGCACTATAGAAACGTTAGTATCGAAAGGAAACCAGGTACCAAATGGATACTAACGAGGCAAGAGGTGTGCTATGGCAGAAATGCTGGAGGTGTGCTGCGAAAAAAAATCTGAGGCGTATACCTGCCCGATGACGCAGTTTGTCAACCTGATATCCGGTAAGTGGGCGATCCCCATTCTCTATCGCCTGATTGTGTTCAATACGCCCGTACGCTTTGGCGATCTGCTGCGTGCCGCTGCCCCCATCACGCAGAAAGAGCTGACGAAGCAGCTCCGCCTGTTTGAGCAGCGCGGGCTGGTGACGCGGACGGTCTACCCGGAGATCCCCCCGCGCGTGGAGTATCAAATTACCGAGCTGGGGTTAACCCTGCAGGACGCACTTTCGCCGCTGGCCGCCTGGATGAGCGAGTACGGCGACCAGCTTGAGCGTTAGGCTACTGTTTAACGTAGCGCGGTGCCGGAACCCCGGTGCGCGCGCTGTTAAACAGCTCAAGGCGCGCCGCTTCGTAGCGATCCCACAGGGCGGCGTCATGCATCGGCGGAATAGTGATCTGTTCGCCCTGATCCAGACCCGCCAGTGACGCATCGACCATATCGTCGGTAGTCATCACCGACCCTTCCGGCAGATCGTTCACCGTAACCCCTGAATGGCTCCAGATCTCCGTCGCCGTCGCGGCGGGCAGTACGGCCTGAATGCGCACGCTGCTATCGGCAAATTCTTCCTGCAGTCCGCGGGTAAAGCTCAGTACCCAGGCTTTGGTGGCGCTGTACAACGCGCTGCCCGCTCGGACATGGAGCGATAACACCGAGGCGATATTGATCAGCGTCCCGCGATTGTTCTGCGCCAGGCGGGGCAGGATGGCGTAGGTCAGACGCATCAGCGCCGTGGTGTTGAGGGTATTGATGGCCTGATGCTGCGCCACATCGCCCGCGAGGAACGGGGCCATCTGCGCGGTGCCCGCGTTGTTTACCAGCGTATCGATGGCGGTATTGTGGCGCAGTTCATTTTCCACGGCGCGGATCCCGACTTCATCGCTGAGATCGGCCACCAGTATAGCGACGGCCACGCCATAGCGCGCGCGCAGGTCGGCGGCGAGGGTTTTCAGGCGATCCTCGCGGCGGGCGACCAGGACCAGGTTAGCGCCGCGCGCGGCCAGGCGATCGGCATAGACGGCCCCGATCCCGGAAGAGGCGCCGGTAATTAAGGCGGTGGTGATTTGCGTAGTCATCGTGTGTTACCTCAAAGCAAAGTGGGTCATTTGGTTTCAATATGAAACTGAATTAACTCTCTGCTATTTGGTTTTATAATGCAACCATTTTGCCGGGCATTTTGTGCTTTTGCCGTTGGGAACGATCAGGAGGGGAGTTTAGCCACGATCTCTTCAGGCGTCAGTTCGCGCCCATCGTCGGCGATAAGCGCCAGTTTACGCAGGGGTTTGCGCTGTTCGCTATCGACGAGAACGGTGCCGCATTCGTTTTCCGCGAACAAAAATTCATTGCCCCACTGGGAGAGAGCAACCAGCACCGTCTGGAGCGCGCGTCCCTTGTCGGTCAGAACGTATTCCTGCCAGGCGCTGCCGTCGGAGGCGGGCTGAAGCCGGAGGATGCCTTCATCGACCAGCAGCTTCAGCCGCGAGGTGAGCATGTTTTTTGCGATACCGAGGCTTTTCTGAAACTCGCCGAAGCGTTTAATCCCGCGCAGCGCGTCGCGAACGATCAGCAGCGACCACCAGTCGCCAATGATATCCAGCGAACGGGCGACGGGGCAGGTGCTCTCTTCAAGGCGGGTGCGTTTCACGGTCAGGTCTCCGGTGGGGTGTGGTTTTATTATAAAACTAATTAGTGCCCACCGTAAGCACGTTAATCATCAGTTTGAGAAATGCTTCCCGAAAAAACTGTCACGAATCTGTCACACTCACTGGAACATTAAAAAAACGTGAGGAACGAGGGATGAGAAAAGCACTACTCGCAGTGGCCGTGGCAGGTACCCTTTCAATGACCTTTGGCGCACAGGCGCAGGAGACGCCGAAAGGCTATCAGCTGGAGCAGGTGTTAATCATGAGCCGTCACAACCTGCGCGCGCCGCTCGCTAACAACGGCAGCGTGCTGGAGCAGTCCACGCCGAAGCAGTGGCCGGAGTGGGACGTGCCGGGCGGTCAGCTCACCACCAAAGGCGGCGTGCTGGAAGTCTATATGGGCCATTACATGCGCGAGTGGCTGGCAGAGCAGGGGATGGTGAAGACGGGAGAGTGCCCGCCAGCAGATAGCGTGTATGCTTACGCCAATAGCCTGCAGCGTACCGTCGCCACCGCGCAGTTCTTCATTACCGGTGCGTTCCCGGGCTGCGACGTTCCTGTGCACCATCAGGAAAAAATGGGCACCATGGACCCGACCTTTAATCCGGTGATTACCGACAACTCGCCGGAATTCCGCGAAAAAGCGCTCAAGGCGATGGAGTCCGATCGGCAGAAAATGCAGCTTGGCGAAAGCTATAAGCTGCTGGAGCAGATGACAAATTACGCCGATTCCCCGTCCTGCAAAGAGAAAAAAGTCTGCTCCCTGGCGGACGCGAAAGATACCTTCAGCGCCGACTATGAAAAAGAGCCTGGCGTATCCGGGCCGCTGAAGGTGGGTAACTCGCTGGTGGACGCGTTCACGCTGCAGTATTACGAAGGTTTCCCGGCCGACCAGGTGGCCTGGGGTGAAATCAAGACCGACCAGCAGTGGCGCGTGCTGTCGAAGCTGAAGAACGGCTATCAGGACTCGCTGTTTACCTCCACCGAGGTGGCGCAAAACGTGGCGAAGCCGCTGGTGAAATATATCGATAAAACGCTGGTCACCGAACAGGCGAAAGCGCCTAAGATTACTCTGCTGGTAGGGCACGATTCGAACATCGCTTCACTGCTCACCGCGCTGGATTTCAAGCCGTATCAGCTGCATGACCAGCAGGAACGGACCCCGATTGGCGGCAAGATTGTCTTCCAGCGTTGGCACGACAAAAACAGCAATCAGGAGCTGATGAAAATTGAGTATGTCTACCAGAGCGCGGAGCAGCTGCGCAACGCCAGCGTGCTGTCATTGCAGTCGCCCGCGCAGCGCGTGACGCTGGAGCTGAAGGGCTGTCCGGTGGACGCGAACGGCTTCTGTCCGGTTGATAAATTCAATGCGGTCATGAATAACGCGGCGAAGTAAAAGAGAACCCCCCGCATGGCGGGGGGAAACGCTTAGACGTTTTTACGTTCGATGGTTTGCTCGCCCCAGAAGAGCGAGTCTTTGTCCGTTTTTTCGAAGGCGCGAATCAGCACTTCATCGTTGCCTTCTTCCCAAATCTGCTCGGCCAGCTTTTCGTCGTAGTTCGCGACTTCAAAGATGGCTTCGGCAATCTCCGGAGAGGTGTTGCGTAAACTTGCCCATTCGCCCACGTGGTGAGCTTTGGATTCCTGTGTTGGCATACTTTTCCTCCTGTTGGGTTAGCCGTTCAGTTTCTTAGCGAGACCCGCGACGTATTCACCCTGATAGCGGGCGATAGAGAGTTCTTCATTGCTTGGCTGACGTGAGCCATCCCCACCGGCAATGGTGGTTGCGCCGTACGGCGTCCCGCCGCGCACCTGGGAAACGTCAAACAGCTCCTGCGCGCCGTAGCCAATTGGCACAATCACCATCCCATGATGAGCAAGGGTAGTCCAGGTTGAGGTAATCGTCTGCTCCTGGCCGCCGCCGGTGCCGGTAGAGCTGAATACGCTGGCGAGTTTGCCGTACAGCGCACCGGATGCCCAGAGCCCGCCGGTTTGATCGAGGAAGGTACGCATCTGGCCTGACATATTGCCGAAGCGGGTCGGGGTGCCGAAGATAATGGCATCATACTCCGCCAGCTCCTGCGGGGTGGCGACCGGGGCATTTTGTGTTTTTCCCCCGGCTTTGGCGAACGCTTCCGCCTGCATGGTTTCCGGTACGCGTTTTACCACAACCTCAACGCCGTCCACTCTGTTTGCACCTTCTGCTACCGCGTGAGCCATGGTTTCAATGTGTCCATACATGGAATAATAGAGCACCAGAACTTTTGCCATTTTGCATCACTCCTCGTTGGTTTTTCTGACAGCGGATCGCTGCGTTCATTTAAAGATATGACATCACGGCCAGACTGCAAAAATGAACGGCATTTCTTTGATTTATAACAACATGGTTACAATAAGGTGCTGTAGCAAAATGAAACAACTTTCTCGTCGTCGAATTTTAAAATGATAAGAAAGACTTATGGATTTCCGTCGCGTTATCTGACCCGAAAGGCGGATATCATGTTGCAGAATATTACCCGTGGCTTGCCGGATAGCCTCAGTCCACTAAGCTTAGTTTCACGCGGCACAGATAAAGGCCCTGTCCTTTAGCCGCGAGGTGAAAGAATCCTCTTTTACTGAATGCAATATGATGTCTAATGTTTCACACTCTGGAGGTTAGAGATGGCAAACCATCGTGGTGGTTCAGGTAATTTCGCTGAAGACCGTGAAAGAGCATCAGAAGCAGGTCGTAAAGGTGGCCAGTCTAGCGGGGGTAACTTCAAGAACGACCCTCAGCGCGCATCAGAGGCTGGTAAAAAAGGGGGTAAAAATAGCCACGGCAGCAATAAGTAGTACGCCGGGTTGACTCCCTGCCGCCGGGTTTCCCGGCGGTTTTTTTATGTCTGCAACATTGAACTGTAACCAAAGGCAACGCACACTACAGAATTGATCTCACTTGTTGGTGTCGCATGTCCGTCTCACGCTTTAAATTCTCCATTAAACCGCAGGAAGCCATCCTTATTCTCATCACCATGTTCTGGGGCGGGACCTTTCTTGCCGTCCAGTACGCGGTGACCCTCAGCGATCCGTTCTTTTTTGTCGGCCTGCGCTTTGCGACGGCGGCGATAGCCGTGGGGCTGATCTCCCTTAAAACGCTGCGGGGTCTAACGCTGAAGGAACTCAAGGCCGGCGTGGCGATTGGAGTTGCGATAGCGATGGGCTACAGCCTGCAGACGTGGGGATTGCAGACCATCTCCAGCAGCAAATCCGCTTTTATTACCGCCATGTACGTGCCGCTGGTGCCGCTGCTGCAATGGTTATGCCTCGGGCGGCTACCGGGGCTGATGTCCTGCATTGGCATCGTGCTGGCGTTTATCGGCCTGATTTTATTAGCCGGGCCGGAAAATAACCTGCTGGCGCTGGGGCCGGGCGAGATCATTACCCTCGTCGGGGCCATTGCCATCGCGGCGGAAATTATTCTGATCAGCGCCTGGGCTGGGAAAGTGGACGTCAAGCGCGTGACGGTGGTGCAGCTCGCGACGGCGTCGCTGGTGGCCTTCGCGACGATGGTGCCAGCCGGGGAATCCGTGCCGCCGATGTCCACGGGGCTGGTGGTGGTCGCGCTGGGGCTTGGCATCTTCAGCGCCATTATCCAGGTGACTATGAACTGGGCGCAGCGCAGCGTATCGCCAACGCGGGCGACGGTGATCTACACCGGTGAACCGGTCTGGGCGGGGATTTTCGGACGACTGGCCGGCGAGCGTTTACCGCTGCTGGCGCTGGTGGGCGCGGCGTTTATTGTCGCCGGGGTACTGGTGAGCGAACTAAAGCTCAGAAAGCGGGGGCGTGAAGCGAGTCATTTGACTGCTGAAAAAGGTTTAGATTGAAAAAAAGCGCAACGTTACTTAGGATGTGTACGGATTAAAACCGTACACGGTGATGTAAACCATGCCAGCACTTAAAAAACAGCGTATCGATCTTCGCTTAACGGACGAAGACAAAACAATGATTGAAGAAGCGGCGGCGATGACGAATCAAACGATCACCCAGTTTATGGTGAACAGTGCGTCAGAGCGTGCTGCAGAGGTCATCGAGCAGCACCGTCGTCTCGTGTTAAACGAAGCCTCCTGGAATGCAGTGATGGATGCCATCGACAATCCGCCAGAGCCAAATGAACGCCTCAAGCGCGCGGCAAAACGTCTTCGAAACATGGAGTGAAGCGTCTTGGCAAATCTCACGATTGAAATGTTATCAGAGGGAACCGACTATGATTTCGGGGATTTTGATTGTGGTGAACCCTCGCTAAATGCCTTCCTGAGAGAACACCTGGTGCGCCAGCACAATGGACGTATTCTACGAGCCTACCTGCTTAAAGAGCGCGACCATCCGCGCGTGCTGGGCTATTACACGCTATCGGGAAGTTGCTTTGAGAGAGCGATGCTTCCTTCTAAGGCTCAGCAGCGTCGGATCCCTTATCTCAACGTACCCAGCGTGACGCTGGGACGTCTGGCTATTCATAAAGAACTACAGGGAAACGAGTGGGGAACAACGCTTGTTGCACACGCTATGCGGGTGGTTTACCTGGCGTCGCAGGCTGTGGGAGTACACGGAATATTTGTTGATGCCCTTAGCGAGCAGGCTAAACGATTTTATCTGAAGCTGGGGTTCATCCCGCTGGCAGGCGAAAACAGCCATTCTTTGTTCTTCCCGACAAAAGCTATCGAACGACTGTTTGAGCAGGCGTGATCGCTCTTAAGGAGCATGCAGGTCGGGTAAGGCGTAGCCTTCACCCGACATATCGATTTCACGAATCCTGATGCGCCGCGGCGGCCTGCGGCGCGGCGGCCATCCGGCGGCTCAGCAGGGCGTTAAGCAGGATCGCGCCGAAGGTCGCCGTACCAATCCCGCCAATCGTAAACCCGCCCAGCGTCAGGGCAAAATCGCCCGCGCCCAGCACCAGCGTGACGGCCACCATGATCAGGTTGCTGTTCTGGCTGAGGTCAACCCGATGCTGCACCCAAATGCGCGCCCCGGCCACGGCGATCAGCCCGAACACCACAATCGACGCGCCGCCGATGACCGGTGACGGAATGGTGTGGATCAGCGCGCCGAACTTCGGTGAGAAACCAAGAAGGATCGCCATTACCGCCGCCGCCACGAAGACCAGCGTTGAGTAGACCTTGGTCACCGCCATCACGCCGATGTTTTCCGCGTAGGTGGTCACGCCGCTGCCTCCCACGGAGCCTGAGAGCATGGTCGCCAGCCCGTCGCCGACGAACGCGCGGCCCATGTACGGATCCATGCTGCGCCCGGTCATTCCCGCCACCGCCTTCAGGTGCCCTAAGTTTTCCGCCACAAGGATCACCGCCACCGGGGCGATAAGCATCATCGCCTGCGTGTTAAAGGTGGGCGAGGTCACCTGCGGCAGACCGAACCAGGCGGCCTGATGAAGCAGGGTAAAATCGACCGGCTTGCCCATGCCGAACACGTTCGCCAGCAGGGCGTAGATCAGACAGGCGACAATCAGCCCGACCAGGATCAGCAGACGCTGGATCATCCCGCGCGTGAAGACTGCCACCAGGCCGATGCACAGCACCGTGATCACCGCCATCCAGCTTTCAAACGGCGAAGCGGAGACGCTTTTCACCGCAATCGGCGCGAGGTTCAGGCCTATCGCCATCACCACCGCGCCGGTGACGACGGGGGGCATCATCCGTTCGATCCAGCGCGTGCCGATCTTCATCACAACGAGACCAATCAGGGTATAGACCAGCCCGCAGGCGATGATGCCGCCGAGGGCCACGCTCAGGTTGGGGTTGATCCCCTGGCCGTTAAAACCGGTAGTGGCGATCACCACGCCGACAAAGGCGGCGCTGGAGCCCAGGTAGCTGGGTACGCGCCCGCCGGTAACAAAAAAGAACAGCAGGGTGCCGATTCCCGACATCAGAATAGACAGGTTAGGATCGAGCCCCATCAGCATCGGCATCAATACCGTCGCGCCAAACATCGCGACTGCATGCTGGACGCCCATCACCATGGTTTGCCCGAGCGGGAGGCGTTCATCCGGCGCGACCACGCCTGCTTCAGTGGAGGTCGATTTCAACTGCCAGTGGGGAAATCCGAACATGGTCTGTCTCCTTAAAGCGCCTTAGCAGGCGGGTCGCATAAGCGCGTGGTAGCTGCGGTCAAACCACACCAGACCTTGCGGGGCGGGGTGGCGAATAATCGATACGATGTCGCAAAACAGAATGTCGTGAGTACCGACGCTGACCACCTGACTGATGCGGCAGTCAAACGAGGCCAGCGCATCCTCCAGACGCGGGCAGCCCGTGTCGCCCGTCTGCCAGCGGGCGGCGGTAAAGCGTTCCGCCATCGGCGTTTTGCCGCCAAACAGATTGGATAAAGGCTCCTGTCCGGCGCTCAGGGTATTCACGCACAGGGTGCGGTTTTCGCTGAACGTGGGCCAGACCGACGCGCCGCGGTTCAGGCACACCAGCAGGGTGGGAGGGGAATCCGTGACGCTGCATACCGCGCTGGCGGTAAAGCCCGCCATCCCCGCCGGGCCGTCGGTGGTGATGATGTTGACCGCCGCGCCGACGCAGGCCATGGCGTCGCGAAAGGTTTGTTTATCCGGTGTCATCACGATCGCTCCTTACGCCAGTCCGCAGGCATCGTCGAAGGTCAGGCGCGGCAGGCGCCCGTAAAGTTTGCGCGTATCGCCATAGCCAATGTTGATCAGCAGGTTGCTTTTAAGCGTTGTGCCGGTGAAAAAGGCCTCGTCGACCTTTTGTCGGTCAAAGCCCGACATCGGGCCGGTGTCCAGGCCGAGTGCGCGGCAGGCGAAAATCAGATACGCGGCCTGCATTGAGCTGTTGCGAAAGGCCGTCTCTTCCGCCAGCGCGGGGCTTGCGGTAAACCAGCTTCTGGCATCGCCGTGCGGGAACAGCTCGGGCAGGCGCTCGTAGAATTCCCCGTCCCAGGCGACAATCGCTGTCACCGGGGCGGTAAGCGTTTTCTCGAGGTTGCCGCTGGAGAGCGCCGGGCGCAGCTTCTCTTTTCCCTCTGCGCTTCGCACAAAGACAATGCGCGCCGGTGAGCAGTTGGCAGACGTTGGGCCCCATTTCATCAGGTCATACATCTCGCGCAGCGTCTCGTCGCTGACCGGCATATCCAGCCAGCCGTTGTGGGTGCGGGCACCGGTGAACAGCGTTTCCAGCGCGGCGGGGGTAATGGCTTCGCTCATTAAAGCTCCTTATAAAGCGGGTTCAGGGCTGTGCAGCAGGCTGGCAAGCCCGTTCAGCAGCAGGGTGTTAAAGGTGTCCGGCTCGGTGACGTTGCAGGCATGTCCGCCCTGGCGCATGACCGTTTTGTGGGCGTGCGGGAGGGCGGCGTGCAGTTCAGCGGAACAGACGGACGGCACCAGCACGTCGTCGGCGGAACAGATAATGTGAACCGGGCAGCGAATGCGTGCGGACTGGCGGCGGAAGTCGGCTTTTTTCAGGGCGCTGAGCCTGCGCAGCAGGTTGGTTTTACCCTGGAAATGGGCCAGCGCCAGCGCTTCTTCGGCCTCCAGACGCGGCGCGCGGGCGGCCATCCAGTCTGCCGGGTAGAGAAACAGCGGCTGCGCCTCGACCCACGCCTGCGCGCCGCCGGAATGCAGCAGCCGCTCGCGAACGTCAAAACAGCGGCGGGTGTGGGCATTGAGGGTCAGCCAGCCGTTGACGCACACCAGCGCGGTGAGGGCGTCGGGCCTGTCGAGGGCCAGCTGCAGGCCGACCAGCGCGCCGAACGCGTGCCCGACGACGCTGTAGCGCGCAATGCCTGCGTCAGCCAGCGCCTGGGCGAGCTCGTCTGCCATCTGCGCAAGGCTGTAACCCTCCGGCAGGGTGTCGGGGTTATTGCCCGTTCCCCGCTGGTCATAGCACACCACCTGATACTCCGGCTCCAGCGCGGCCTGCTGGGGCAGCCAGTAGCTGCCGCTGCCGCCGAGACCGGAAATAAAGACCACCACGGGCGCACCCTCGTACGGCGGCGGCGAGACGGAAAGTTTCATGCCTGCCTCACTTCGCGATGTGCGCAACGGTGGCGATCTCAACCAGCGCGTCCGGTTTTACCAGCCCGCACTGAATGCAGAACCGCGCCGGTTTATCGCCGGGGAAGAACTCGGCGTAGATTTCGTTAATCGCGGCGTAGTTTTTCCAGTCGGTGATAAAGATGCTGTTGAAGGTCACGTCCTCCATGGTGCCACCCGCCGTTTCGATCACGGTTTTGATCGTCTCCAGCACGTGGCGGGTTTGCGCCTTTGGGTCGTTGATAAATACCACGTTGTTGTCTTTATCAAACGGCAGCGTGCCGGAGACATACACCACGCCGTCGGCGAGGGTGCCGGGGACGAACGGGGCGATGGGCGTGCTGGTGCCCGGCGGGATGATTACGGATTTCGGCATCGTGTGTCTCCTCAGGCGATACGGGCGAGCGGAGGATTCAGGGCGTCGCAGAAATCCGCAACGTTACTGACCCAGCCAAAAAAGGTTTCGATATTGAACAAAGCTGCCTTTTGGGCGAATTCCGGCCCGGCCTGATGGGTCGCGTCTTCCAGCACCACGCCGAAATACTCGAGGAAAAAGCCGTCGCGCAGGGTCGATTCCACGCACACGTTGGTGGCAATGCCGGTGAACACCAGGTGGCGAATGCCCCGGCTGCGCAGCAGGCTGTCGAGCGGGGTGTTGAAAAAGCCGCTGTAGCGCGGTTTCGGCAGGACGATATCGCCCGCCTGCGGGA
>OKVJ01000345.1_pt1 | contig 18829 bp, 21 predicted proteins | sample 1606921 | NCBI WGS metagenome assembly OKVJ01 (sample SAMN03281016, study PRJEB24777) | human gut metagenome | isolation source: fecal sample PR161 from 1 month old female Malay infant, caesarean...
AGATTTCGTGCGAACGACCCTGTAGCTGGCTGGATTTTCAGGCAATACGCACGCTTTCTGGCATCCCGGCCTTTGTCATCCTGTTCAACGCACGCACCATGGCCATAGCTTCCGCTACCTGACCATCTGTAGCGCGGCGATTTCTTTTGCATGAAACAGCATAAAAAAATGCACAAGCAGAAAATCAACTTATGCATAGTGCAAAAATATTCACTCGGTGTTTCGATGTTTCTGCAACCTACTATACTGTCCAGGAATCGTTATAGAACCGCCCGCCCATTGCAAAGGCTGCGTCAAAATCTTTCTTGCGTATGGCCGCCACTTCATCAGCAGTGCGCCCCGATGTTGTCAGGTCCTCCATATAACTGCCGTAAATAATGATCCCATAGCCGTTGTAGTTCCCCTCCAGAATTGAGAACGGAATCGTCGGGCGATACTGCGTCGCGTCAGCCGGATTGCAACTCATGGCGGATGCCAGCATCCGGGCCTCATTCAACTCGAAGCCGCTGTGCAGATATTTTGCCGATAATAGTTGCTCGGCCCCGGTAGGCGCCTGCGCCGCTGGCAATGCCGGGTCTGTCAGGTCGAATTTCAATGAAGCCAGTTTCGTCTTTGAGGTACTGGTATCACCGTCAATTGCAAGCGAGTGAATATTAATTTTTTTCCACGATGCCGGACCTCCCGTATTGACAACGGGTAATCGCGTAATCCTCGCCCAGAGGTCGATATAGATGTTTTTTGTAGTTGACAGAATAGCAGTCGTTGCCGCGTCTGGTAAAAGGCGAATAGCGAGGCCGATCGCTTTTGAAGAATTTAGCCCCATCGTCGGCAGGATATGCAGTCCGCCACGAGCGGTCAGTGACGCTTTAAAGTATTGCTTAAAGTCCGTTGTAGCCGTCGGAAAATTATCGGGGAGAATATTTTTTAAATAGGCGTTAACGGGGCTGCTTGTTTGTTTTGACACATATGACGTCGCCAGGTTCCCCAGGTTAGCGCCGGGAATAAGCCCTATCACTGCGGGGAAATTGCGCTTATCGAGCAGGGACAGAGAACCATCAACAAGCAAATCAGAAAATGACGGCCCGAGAGTTGGCAAATCTGACGCGGTTGGAAATACGTTTGCTGCAATTCTGAATGTCATGATATTCGTCTCACATAAAATGTCGGGTGATTGAGAGGGAAGCCACTGTATTTTGCTCACCGGCGGGACTACTGACCCAGCCCACTGTCGGGCGAGTCCCGACAGCGCTTCCCAAATCTAGATGGTCTAAAGAAAGGTACGCCGCACCCGCACCCCTGAATACACTGAGGCGCTTACCCTTGATGTCCCACTCCAGTTTTAGTGGGTACACTTTTGACCACCCTGTAAATTGAAGATATACGTTCTTCGTGGTTTCAACCCCGCCCTTGCGCAGCACCAGGTTGCAAATATCGCCACTTGTGCGTAAAAACCAGCCATCCGTATCAGAGAAAAAGCCAGCGACAAATGTCCCTTTCCCGATAGTGAATCCATTGACAACACAATCCAACGTGATGCCAGTCTCTTTACTACTGGCAATCACGTTCCCGAAAACAAGTTTGCTTCCTGTCGTGTCCGGCCTCGTCAGAGTCAGACCGCCCCATGGGGCCGTCCCTGCGTCGCTAGTAACCTCCGAACTGGTGGTCAACCAAGAGGGGATCGCCCCGCCGTCGAAGTTAGTGGCCCAGTGCTTTGAAAATAGTCCTAACATTAGTTCAGCCTCATCAGCGAAATGTTGCCCTGCTGCCCGCCGGTACGGTAGACCATATAAACATCCCCACCGGCGGCCACACAGTTGCCTGGGTAATCAATATCGTTTTGGACCTCATACGTTGCAGGATTAGGTGTTATGTCTTTAACCCGGGTCGTTAACGACGCAAAATCGTCAGCCAGGGGCGCTGTAACGAGTCTGAAATGCCTGATAAGCACACTACCTGATTGAGCTTTTCCTGAAACACCAACCCACCACGGCTTGCCGCGCCAGTTGATGACGTCCCCTTCATACATTGTCAGCAGGACGTCCTGCGGATCTGCGTTTAATGTTGCTGCCAGGTGACGACATTTATCCTGCATCCAGCCGATCAACCGCCCATCGCGCCGCCACGTATAACCGCCATCGTCGGACGTCCACAGCGCCGCGTTTGAGTAATTCGTCCCGCCGTACAGGCTATAGCCGAACAACCGCCCATTGTAGAAAAACGGTCTGAAATAACCACAGTGCCCGTCCCCCGGTTGCTCAAGAAATTCCTTATCTAGAACAACGCCTACGCGCGTCCACACGGTTAAATCGGTGGGGTCGGCTGTAGCGAGGCAGGTTTGCTGCTGCCCGATGGCTCCGGGAACGCCGGCCTGCTGATAGTACATGAGAACTTTATTGTTAACGGGGTCATAAATGACTGACGGCGTTTCTGTTTGCCAGCCCCCGGCATCGTCACGATATACTTTCCCCCTGTTAACCCATGGCCCGGTGATGTCATCTGCCTCAAACAGAAAAATACCGGACGGGTCGTGCGTCGCTGCGTGGTCGGTACTGTAGAACAGCGCGAAGCCTGTGCCGCCCCATACGGATTTATCTACTATCCACGGCCAGTAAACCGTAGGCGCTGATTGTTGAGAGAATTGAATAATCGGAGCGCTCAGACGTTTGAACGTTGGGTATTCACGGCCCGCTCCGTCAGGAGCGGTAGATAGCGGTATGGTCTTATTTTCAACCGCCGGGAGACTCCCGGATATTGCCTCTGCGATTTTCTCTGCGGCGTACCCCGTTGGGCCGCCGTCATAATCTGACTCCAGCCATGAGCGCGAACCTTCCGCGAACGTTAGCGCTATTGCGACATTATTATCAGATACCGGTGAATCACCTATTTTAATAGCCTGGCCAATCAATTTTGCAGAATGCTCAGTGGGTGCGCCGTCATAATCTGACTCCAGCCATGAGCGCGAACCTTCCGCGAACGTTAGCGCTATTGCGACACCGTTATCACTCTCGACAACCCTGCCGGGGGTAAACCCATCATCTATATATTCCTGCGACGGCATCTTTCGCCCGGTGGCTGACAGAGTACCACCGTTGTTGATGTACTCATCTGCCAGAGCAGAATCACTTAAGTTAGTCACCCAACATTTCGTACCGTCCAGGATGTTTCCTGCAACCGTATCGTTTTGAGCGAGTGTAAGAGTTGGATATTCCCTGACATTGTTAATTATCGCCCCGCGCCCAAGAAGTGCTGTGAGGGCTACAGCTATGCCTGAGTCATTCAGATAATAAATAAACGCAAGCTCATCACTCAAACCCTGAGCAACACGAAACATTTTTCCCGCCGGAGTATTTGCAAGTCCTGCGATTGTTCCATCAGGGTCCGATTCTGATTTATAAAACGTATATTCCCGGTAATCCTGAGCGGATTCTACTAATGCCCGGAGCCAGCGAGTACGATTCGCAAGTTGATTAGCCTGGATATTCAATACTCCACCCGGCCCGGCTTTAGCTCGATCGGCTTCTTCGAGCTGATGAATTCCCGATTCCCACGAGGCCTGTTCAGGTAAATTAGACATTATCACCCTCCGGGGTCGTCATAACCGGCCAAACAATATCAGGAGCAAGCGATGTATCTACCCGGTTAAGCTGCACCCGATAAGCCTGTAAAGCAGTAAGCCGGGATTTCTCATCATCCGTCGCCATGTTTAAATTAACGGCATCCTGAAGAATGGAAATATCCGCCGAAACCTGAGCAATCAGCTCTTTTTTCTGCATATCAGCGACGGAAACATCAGCCGCATGCTGAGCATCTACATCTGTGACCCAGGCAGAACCGTCCCATTTGTCGTATGGGGTTGATGGTGCAGAGGTCGTTAAAGTATCGGGTATGGGCCCTGGCTCGGTAATAACATGGCTGGCCAGCGTCTGAATGTCATAGACGGTGATGCCGCGATAATCATCGGTAACAGACCAGGACGAATTATCGTCAGAACGAACTGCAACCTGATATTCACTTTGTACCGGTGGTTCTTCCATGCATGAAAATGCAGGAAGGCCAACACCGACATGAATATAAACATCCTCGCTACCGATAAACTCACGGGAAGTCATATCAAAATGAAATACCTGAACGGTACCTGCCTGAGTTGCAATTAAATTGCTATCAAATACTGCTTTAATATCGCCAGACATTACGCCGCCCTCACAATATAATGAAATGCCATGTTTTTAACTGTGGTTTCTGCATTACCGGAAGAATCGATGGTTATCGTGTGGCCATGGGGTCCGATATAGAGTGTATGTGAATGCGGCGGTTGCACAGAGGTCCGTCCGAATCCTGTACCGCCATTGCCACCGACCTCCTGGTCGCTGCCACCATGTTTCTGCATCCCGGCCCCCCAGCCGTGATCGTGTTCGTTGTCACTGCTGGTTGTTTTTGTTCCCAGGTCGGTCTCTGTCGCTGATGCACCATGGGTATGCGCTTTATTACCGTCAGCTTCAAGACTAAGGAGCGCACGGCCAGAGGCCGGTAACCCTTTGATTGTCTGGCCTCGTAAATCGGGTAACACGCCACTGGTATAAACCGCCGCAAGATTTGGATAGGTCGCCGCGCTGAATGACGCACCGTTACAGATTAAATATCCCGTCGGTGGCGTACTGGTTGGCCATGGCAGCGGTATGCCGTAAGGTACCGACATATTTGAATCCACCATGATTTTATTGATGGCCTGCAACACCTGGTTATTGCTGTCACCATCAGGGTTGATATTTGCAGCGGCCAGAATTGACAATAATTCACGTTGTACAGACCGGATGGCATCCTGCACATTATTAAGGAAAAGTGCCCTGACAATGGTTCCCAGCGTGCCCAGTGAGGGATTCCCGTCGCTGAATTCATTATTAGGTGCATCAACCGGAGGCATCAGGCTTTGCATAAAATACTCCGTTAATCGGTGGTCTTTTCTACGTAGCCGGTCATTGGCTGTTCGCCATCCAGCGCAAATGAGCCATCCAGATAAAGCGGATAGGTCATTTCGGATTCGTAGAGGAAATAACAAAGGGTATGTGCGGGTTTTAATTCATTGAAAGTGGTTTCAAGAACTTTATCGCCCAGCGTCATGAGCCGTTCGCCAACGCGGGAAGTCCCCGCGCGGAAATAATAAAGAGGAACTTCTAACCCATAGACGTTTACCCGCCACGTAAAAATAATATCGTCGATATAGAGCGTATCACCGCAACGACTGGAGCCGACCCTGAAGGGTTGTAATTCATCAATGGTGATGGTGTAGCCAATCCTGCTGGCCATGGTGATAAAATACGGAATACTTAAACCGCCAATTTCTGACAGCTTAATCAAGACGCGATCGAGACGCTGCTGATACCCGTCATCCTCATTAGGCGTGACGTCTAAAACACGCTCCCAGTCTGTCAGCAGATTATCAGCAAAAAAGGGGGCAACAGCGTTCAGCGCATTATTTGCTGATTCATCCGTGGCATCGAATGCATTACCCTCTGCCGATAGTTCAGCAGATAGAGCTGGTTGCTGCGTATCGTAGGCAACCGGTGGCAGTAACAGGGATAAGAGGTTCTTCGCATTGCTCATAGCTGCGATACCTCGATGCTGCCGACACGGATCCATTCCACAACGGTTTCACTGACGTCAGGAAATACGTTCGACGTCGGGGAGACTATGACGCGGTCAACGACGCCGGTCACGATAGAAATCAGCATCTCGGCCTGAGAGCGAATAAACGGCTCACCCGGTGGTAATTTATTGATATAGTCCGTCAGCGTGGCAATAATATTCTCTCGCGCCACATCAATCTTCACGCCATCAAGCGAAACCTGAATATCCAGATCTACCGTTTTAATCATCGGCCCCAGTACCAGGCAGTTCTTCGCTGTTACCGGACGTACATCATCAATATATGCCTGCGTGGCGGCAATAATTTCGGCAGAGGGTAAACCGTCGGCCGAGGTAATGACCACGTCAACAGTACCCAGCCCGCGCCGCAAGGGATAAACATACGCGGCCGTGACGCCATCCACGGACATCGCCCAGCGGCGGTAATCGTACTTATTCCCGCCGGCTGGAGCGCGGCGAATAATGTCCAGCAAACGCGCCAGTAACTCAGTATCGGATTCCTGGTCAGTTCCCCCGGACATAATCCCGATAATAACAGTGCTGTCGAACCCTGTCGGCGTGCTGGTAAACGTGCCTGATGTGATAGCTGTGGTATTACCGGCAGCGCCGGCAGTGGAATAGCTTGCCGCTACCGTACCGTTACCGTCGCTATCAAGCGTCACTGCGGCCGTGGTGGTATATGTCAGGCTACCGCGCGTCACACTGTAGCCGGCCGCTGCCGTCGCGCCGGGTTCGCCGGTGACAGTCAGGATGCCGCTGGCCGTGGTGGCCGACTTGCGATATAAGCCGCGCGTACGGGCGTGCCATTCCAGAAACTCGGTATCGGCCGTGTCAGGAAATATCTGGCGAACTATCCAGCCCTGATATTGATAAATACCGGTTGCCACGCTGGCCACTGCGCTGGCACGGATATACAGGTCACTGTCGTCACCGATATCTGCGTCAGTATTCAGGTTTTTAATATCGCGCAGAATATTACTGCGGATATCATCAAACGTCGGCGTGATAAACGGCATTAAATAACCCTCACAAAATGCTTAAAGGGGACGGTAATACCATCGGCCTGAATAACGGTGATCAATAAAAGGAGCCAGCCCGGCTCCCCCTGAAAGGTTTCTACTGTGATGCTTTTTGCCCGGCCATCAGTATCAGCCGTCAGCGGTGCCAGCGCCTCTTCAGCATACTGGCGAGCGAGTTTATGTACGCGGGTTACATCTTTCTCTCTCCTCAGAAGATGAAGCTTTGAACCGACATCCGGCTGCGCCCACCATGAGCCGAGCGGGATGGTCAGACGCAGATACACTGCGTTTGCCAGAGTGCTGGTACTCGTGCCGGCGTAGTCGCCGGTTGTCGGGTCTAATAGTCTGTCCACGCTGCCATGATGACAGAGTGGACTGGTATGAATAAGTTGAAGGGCTTCAGTGGGTCTGGCGGGGGTTACATCTGCTGGTTCGGTTTATCCGTGATGCCGGCATCACTGCCATGATCGTGGTCATGGTCATCATAGGTCTCGCGCATCTGATCGAGCGTCGATTTACCATCGGATAGCTGGTCGCTGGCTTTCAGTAATGGCGTCTCAAAGGTCGCACCGGCTGACGCCGTAACGCCATAATCCTCAGTTTCAACGGTGTATTTTTTGGTTTTAACAAGGTACTCATCACAATCCACTTCGACGATTCGGCCCTTTTTGATATGCACAAAAGCACCTTCATCAGAGTAGATGGCCACTTCACCGCTGGCCACCTGCAAACGGTATGCACCGTTCTCGGTGGCGATGATGATGGCATGCGAGGTCTGGCCACCGATGGGAAGCACGATACACTGAGTGCCGGCAGGCGGGCAACTGGTAAACCCGAAGTGCTGGAACAGTTCGGCGTCCTGCAGCTGCTCGCCGGCCAGCCCTTTAAGCTGCACCTGCTGGATGGTTAAATCGCTTTTAACGCGGGTTAAACGTCCCCGGAAAGCAAGGCGAATACCGCGCAGCGCAGAGCGGATACGTAAATCAACCTGGTTCCACATCGATTATCGCTGTCTCCTGTTTTTTCTTTTTACGTCCCTTGCGGGCCTTTTTCTTCTTCGGCCACGCATCGGGGATCCAGACACCATCTTCTTTCAGACGCAGCGTGGTCACCGCGCCGCCCGGGCGTCCACCGGTAAACTCCCGCCCCATCAGAAAATAGATGGCATCGATACCGTGTGGTTCGCTGATGACGTGGATGCGCTGCCCGGGCTCCCACAGCACACCGTCACTGGTCCGGTGTCCCTGAACCCTGGCAATCAGGCTGTACCCCTCCAGCCGGGCATCAGCCATCATCTTGCGGGCACGGTAACGCACCTGCTCAAGGTCATCTGCATCATGCATGACAATGACCTGCGGCCGGTAATAGGTGACGGTCGGATCCTCAACGGTAAACTTCAGACCATGCTGGCCGGTCTCGGCTAGCCCGGTATCCAGCTCGGTTTCAGACGTATCCGCATCTTCGGTCACAGAAAACGTGGTCGGGCTGGTGACATCAATAATTCCCAGCTCTTTCTTTTTATTTGTCGAATGTGCATGGCCCTGCGCCAGTACTGTCAGACGGGAAAAGCTGCGCTCCATGCTGCTTTCATCGGTGAGACTGAGCAGGTTATTTCCCTCGCCGGAACGGCGCATCACCAGCGTGGCCACCGGCACAGCCGTATAATCCGGGCCACCGATGACCAGCGTACCGTCAGGCCGGAACCACGGCCAGAGACCACGTCCCGCACAGGCCCTCAGCAGGATATCCCATGCCCGCTCGCCCGGTTCGGTGGTGATTTTGTCATTGCGGATCGAACTCTCGGCGTGCAGCTCGATGTTTTTGATACCCAGCGGCCGCACGACCTGGGCGATAACCTCTTCCAGGCTGGCCTGACGGCTTGTCAGCAACGGGGATGCACAGTCCACCAGGATGGCCGCACCGTCACGGCCGGTGACGGACAGCGATACCTGATCCCGGCTGACGGTACGGGAAACCCGGTCTATGCGCCCGGACATTACAACATCCGGCCCGACGCGAACCTGAACAGGAACACCTCGCGCCACACCTTCTGGAAAGATGCCATCGGGCAGACCGAGACGCATCGACCAGGCATCGGCGGGGATAAGAAAGTCGCTGTCGATACCGTAGCCGGACCAGTCGGAATGCACCTTCCCACCGACGATGACCGACACTTTGTCCAGGTCATTATCCTGGGCTGTCTGTTTATTCTGCGTAGCCATTCAGGACGTCTCCCGCGATGATGTTATTGGGGTCACGAAGGGACGGATTAAGGAGCTTAAGCTCAGTGGCCCGGCTGTAATCGCCATACCACAGGTGGGCAAGCAGATGCAGATTCGCGGCACTGGCCACCGTGCGCTGAATCAGTGGAGGTCTGGCCTGAATCAGTGCCGTGGCCATCGACTGCAGGGAAAGCGCGGTATCACGAAGGCCATTAATAACCGGCTCATATTCCAGCGCGATCGACGTCGTTGAGCTGCTCACGGTCTCCATCTCAGCGGCCCAGGTACTGCGCACGCTGTCGATGGCATTCTGTACTGCCCGGCGGGCATCACCGGTGATAAGACTGATATCATCGGGGCTTAACGCAGCCGTGACGGTCTCATCGCTCAGAAGGTCAGCCGCCTGCTGCGACAACTCAAGGGCGACCGTCAGTTGTGTCATGGCAATCAGCTCACGGATATCGTTGGTGGTTACGTTTGCCGGCATTTCAACGGAAGCCGTCGCATCGCCATTGACAAGGCTTGCCGGCAGTACGGCTACCTCATTGGCCTGGGTTTTCACCGCTGACCAGTCAGCAAGGACGACCGACGGCACGGAAGCGTATACAGCAGAGTCCGAGCTGATCGAACTGGTCGCTGCCGAGCTCTGCAGGCTCAGCGCAGACTGAAGGTCAGTCATAAAGGCTGCCGGGAAATTGACAAAATCAGTCGTGCTGCTGATAAAACCTGTGATTTCACTCCTGAGAATGGCCGCCATGTTCAGCGCTGTGACACCCAGCGCTTTGGCGCGGGCCATATACTGACGCGCCGTTCTCAGCGGCTTCATGGCGTTATCCAGTAACGTGGCGGTACTGTCGAGGATCCCCTGGGCCTGGTTGAAAATGGCATCTGCCTGACTGAGTGGCCATTCGCGTACGAAGAACTTCACATCCAGACCTGACTGCAGGAACTGCAGATCAACAGTACAGTAGTCAGGCGTCTCCGCGTCGTGGTTTACCTGATAGACATAGCACAGCATATCCGGCATGGAGCCAAACACAGGATGAATAAGCTCGCCCGAGCCGCGCACGTCCAGTGCGGCAATGAACGCCTGCAGCCGGCTTTCATAGTCGTCGCCAAAGAAGACCGCCTGACACTGCAGGCTACGTGGTTTACCGCCGAGGTCGTCAATATTGGCCCCGTTGCGATACGGGTATTCATGCTGGGCGATATCACGCTGTACGCTGTCACGCGTGGTGATGATATCGAAGGCGACGCCCCGGAAGCTGGCGTCCTGCAGATCTGTTTCCCATGCCATCAGTGCGGTCCTCCCTGTGGGCCACGGGCGGCTGACTGGCCATTGACTTCATTCACAGCCTCAGCAATAACCCGGCCGTCCAGTTCAAGTTTGGTGGTGATATTGATGGGCGGCTGCTGTGACGGAGTCCGGGCGAACGGTGGCACCGGGTAGCCGTTTGCTGATTCAGGAACGCGGATGTTTGTCGGTGGCGTCCACCATGATGGCACTGTTCCGTTCGCTTCGTCTTTATCCAGACGGGATAGCCACTCTTCGTTTTCACTGGCATAGCCTTTACCAATCTGGTACCAGGGTTGATAAAGCTTTCTCGCCTTATCAATACGCTCCTGACTATAACGAGATCGCAGGGAAGACCACTTAGCCGGGCCGTTAGTAATCTCATCATCTTCATCACGGGTGGTGAATGTTGCAATTGCTGTTGCTGACATACCTGCACCGAGCAATTTCGCGCCCCATCCCCATGCGCCAGAACCGCCTGTTGGTAGTTTTCCTGGAGGTACCGGGGAGGACGAGGGAATGATTTTACCGCCCGTAAGAAAATTAAGAGTCGCAAAGGCAACCGCAGCTGCAGTCATCGCTTTAATGCCGGTAGTTGCCCCTGAGATAGCCGTGGTTAACGCGGGATATTCCTTCGCATAATCAACAAGCTTGGTTGATAAGTCCCCGTATAAATCCGCCAGGGGTTTCATAGCATCCTGCTCAGCAAAGACCTTCTCAGATTCAAGCTGTTGTGATTTGAAAGCATTCGTTGACGATTTTACTTTAAAGGATGCTGCACCAGAACCAGCTGCATCACGGGTACCATTTTGCTGTTCTTTGATGTAATCACGGTAAAGGATGCTGGTTTTTAGTCCCATCTGAGCTTGCTGATCCGCAACTATTTTCGAGATGATCGAAGCGACTACGACATCCAGCGCTGCATTAATCTCTTTTTCCCTGTCGGTGCCCTTATATTTCTTCGCATCAGCCCTTAAGGATTGAACCCGTTTATCACTCGATACAATACCTGAGACAGCATTCATAAAAGCATCTGGAGTACTGACGCCATTCATTCGTTGCTGGGCCAGATAATCGGTGTAGTTCATAACCTTACCATTCACTCGGAATTTATAGTTCTTCATAGCGTTCTGAGTGTCAGCGCTGGTAATTTTATCAAGAAATGCATTGACGTTTGTTGCTGCCTGACTGTTGTCACCTGCTGTCAGTGAGTTAGCCTGATACCACGCAGCAAGTTTATCGACGTCTGCAAGGCCTGACATACCAATGGACTTAGCCTTGGTCATTGTGGTTGGCATCGAGCGAGCCATGTCGGCCAACTCATAACTACCGTTCTCACCTGAACGAATGAGCTTGTCGAAAAGCATCGGGATTTCTTCAGGCTTGATCCCAAAGTTGGCTATAGCAGCGGATGCAATCTTAGCCAGATCTTCGGGATTGGCACCTGATGCTGTCGAATACCGCATAACATCCGGCAAAATTCCCATAGCAACTTCATTGCTTACCTGACCCCCGGCAAATATAGATTGCAAGGTACCCTGAGCCTGCTCAGGTAAACCGCCACCGTATCTGATAGCTGTCCTAATTGCCGAATTCAACACCGGTATTTTTTTTAGACGTTCTTCGGGAGGTAATTGGTTATAACCAGTATTTGCGATGTCAGCATTTTTATCTTCATAAGCCATTTGCCGCTGAATAGGGTCTTTAATAATCATGGCCGCGGCGGTGACTCCCCCGGCGATGGCTGTGACATTGCCGCCCCACATACGGGCGCGATCCAAACGCGACATTGACTGACCTGCGCCGTTAAGCTCGGTACGCAGTTGCGCAACCTGGTTCGTCATTGCCCGAAAGGCACGGGTCTGCTCGTTAGCCGTCAGGGTACCGGTACGCAGGAGACGGTTATATGCGGCCTGCGTTTGCGCTATCTCGCGCTGAATATCGCGCTCGGAACGGATGCCTAATGTTGAACGGGCACTGGCGGCCCGTTGATATTCCTGCTGCAGGGTTCGGGATGAACGGATGCCACTCTGTGCCGACTGCTCACGTACGCGTGCGGCATCTTCCTCGGCTTTTTTATTGGCATTGGTCTGCTTTAAGATATCGGCCAGAGCCTGACGTAGTGCCTTAGATCCCTGGTCTCTGGCCAGCAGGGTCATGGCAAGCTGTAGAGAACGCATTTACCTTTTCCCCTTTTTTCTTCTGCGAGATTTAACGTGAGGTACACGGGCCGCCGGCTTCCTGCCATGCAGCCCGTCGAGGTCATCAAGCCAGTGGGTCAGCTCGCTGACGGTCATTCCTTCGATACGTTCTGCGCTGATGCCAAAGCGTCCGAGGATGAGGGTGGCTCTTCTGAGCCCGGCAAGTTTTGCGGAACAGGCATCCGCTTTTTTTTAAGCCCGGCCAGTTCCGCATCCAGGATATCCAGATCATCTTCTATCAGGTTCTCCAGAAGGAAATCCGCCGTGATGTCTTCTTTACTCATCGAGCCAAGGGATTCAAGGACTTCTGCAAGCAATGCCACACGATAATGTACATATGCAGCAGGCGTATCCGTTTCGCCAAGCGCATCCATAGTCGAGGCCAGAGCCTTAACAGTATGTTTCATAACAGGCAGGGCAACGGTGTAGTCATAGTGGATAACGTCACCGATTTGCACGCCGTAGAGTAGTTTTCCTGATGCTTTCATTAGCCTTGTACCTTACGCAGTGACTGTACTGTGATATCGCGGCGGGCTTCGTTATCCACGCTGTACTGTTCGCCGGTCTGAGTGGTGAAGCAGTCCAGGTAGCTATACAGCGGGTTTCCGTCCATATCCATGGTGGTCAGTTTGGCTCCGACCATTTCATCCCAGTCCGGCTGAGCAACGTTTTTCGGGATGACGACGGTGATCTGCAATGAATGCTCTGCGATACCTTTCGAATAGCCTTTGGCGCGGCCGGTCCGGTTCATGGTTTTCACCAGCTTGCGCCCGGTGTTCGTCTGGGGACGAATATCGGTAACCTCAATCTCCTGGCCGTCCACGTACAGAACGATTGAGCCGACGTATTCTTCAAGTGCCATTTACATGCTCTCCTTACAGAAGCAAATCGATGCGACCGGCGAAGACGTGGAGACCGTTCACCACATCCGACGGAATACGGGCATTCAGGCGGTTAACATCCTTGCTGTCACGCTCGACGATCAGCGCGTCCTTATTGGCGTCAACTTCCTCAATGATTTCCAGCTCTTCCAGCTTCAGCAGCACGTCATAGAGTTCGCTGCGGACCAGTGGAGGCGTACGCGTAGAGAGCTTTTCACGCGGGAAGCGCAGCGCAATTCGCTCGCGGCAGGCTTTACGTACGTAATCCAGGGTACGGATGGTCGTCAGGTCCAGCAGGGACACATCATCGACGCCGCTGGCATTGCGGGTATAAGTCGTGATGGCCCGGACGATCTGCACCGTCTCGCCGGAACCCACTTCAAACGGAGTCAGGCCGTTATGCAGCGCGTTTTCCTGCTCGGTTCGTCCCGGGCGGCTGGCGAGGTCTGTCACATCCAGCGCGAGCGCCAGGGTGTTCAGCGGTCGGGCCGGGTCTTCTTCACTGGCAATACGTGCGCCATATGCCGCCGCAATTTCTGCCGGCAGCATAACGGAACCGTTATGCCAGCCCACCGTAATCCGCCCGCTGTTGATTTGTGATGCCAGCGTGGTACCGGCGGCAAGCGTACCCGGCCAGCCGGCGACGCCCACCGCGCCGCGTTGCTCCATCGGGCCGGAAACAAAATCCAGATGGGTACGCAGCGCCGTCAGCGTGGTCTGGGTGGAAAACGGGCTGATGATGATGTTGTGACCGGCAGCTACGACGTTCGCCAGCGCCGGTGCAATATCTGGGTCAATATCCCCGTCGGCCATTGCTGCCACCGCCGTGGTAGTCCCGCTGGCGGTGGTCTGCGCTCGCAAATGAATACCATTGCCGGCCGCACCTTTGTTCTTCGCGGTCAGTGTAAGGACACCTGCAGCCACTGCAGCGGTAACGGGCAGTTCCGGCTGATTGTCGATAGCCGTTTTCATGGCGGAGGCGATGACTGTTGCCGTATCGGCTGCGCTGACGGCCACATCCACGCGGGTATTACCGATCCACAGACTGACCACACCCTGCGAACTGGCAGGCCCGGTGATGGTCAGCGTACCAGCAGCGGCAACCCCGGCGCTGGCATCACTGACGCCGATAACGGTCAGATCGAGGTAGGAATAAGTATTGATGGCCGCTACCACCATCAGATGCGCAATTGAGCCGTAACCAAAGTACACTGCGGCTTCATCGCCGCTGAATACACTGGTGGCCACAAGCGGATCAAGGCTGCCGCTGGCGAGCATCGGGGCGACAATCAACACTTTTTGCGCATTCGCCGGCAACGTGCGGACAGCAAGTTTCGTATTGAACTCAAAATACTGCCCCGGTTTGCGGATGCTCGACGGGATGTTGTCGAAAGAAATATTCGGGCTGGACATTATTTGGTTCCTTTGCCGGTCGTTGCTGCAGCGGCCGTAACATCAACGGTCGCATCTGTCACCTTCACCAGGTCGCCCTCATTCAGACGCCGCAGATAGTAGGTGCTTTCAGGAACCTCAACCGGTTCCTGCTCGATGTACCGGCGGGCGTTATCCTCGCGCGGTACTCGGATCCCTTCACGGGCTTTCACTTTCATGATGAATAATATCCTCAGCAGCGAACGGCTCCTGGCCGTTCAGGAAATACCGTAAATCAGTGGTCAGCCAGGCCGGGTCATCCGGGCTGTGCGCTCCGCCATACTCGCCAAAAATCAGGTCAGGATGACCGGATGGCAGGTCGGCGGGAGCCAGCGGGAAGCGACCGTTCTCCAGTGATTCCGAATCAAAGCGGGTGTCGAACTCGCAGGCAAAAACAGACATTGCCGCCGCTTTTACCTGCGTGTTAAACAGGGTTCGCACCTTGCCAGGCATCAGATGCTCAATCGGTAATCCCAGGTCCTGCCGTGCCAGTAGCCGGCGGATGGCGTAAACAAGCTGGTAGGAGCCGACCTCGTTGAATGACGGTCCACCGTGGCGGGTAGCCTGATCACTGCGCACGCTTCGTGCTCCGGCGAGGACCACAAAACGCCCGGTATCCCGCCACTTATTACGGCCGGTGTTCAGCAGTTCTGAACCCTGTACACCGCCAAAAGTGACCCAGACGCCCGGAAGCTGGCGAATGACATCAGCAGGATCGCCATCGAGTTCGCCACTGTAGGAACGCACCTCGCGGACCAGTTTGCCGAGCCCCCGGGTGAGCCTGTCGATAATGGCGGATTCGATTTGCGTGATAATCAAAATGCACCCCCATCCGTTTCACTGCGCCCGAAAACCCGGCCAGCCGAGGAAAAGCGGGAAACACTCCCACCCTGAGCGACTGAACCATCCGGGAGACGGCCCAGCGTGATGCGGCCATCAGCCACACGCTCCAGATACCTGATTGCGTCTTCATAACGTTGACGTATCTCCTCTGTGTTCTGCGTCTCTGCACCGGTGAGTTCGTACCGGGCGATATCGCAACACTTACCCGTCAGGATCCCGGGCGTATCAGTCCATGGCACCGGATAACGGCCAGCGAGATAACTGTCGATGGTGGCGGTGGCCCGCTCAAGGCCACTGTTCAGCACGTCGTCATTAATCTCACCGGTAAAATCACGATCGGAAAGCGCGATACATTCCGTTTCACCAAACTGCCTGACCATATCGTCCCGGGTTGCGTACATAGCTGTCTCCGCTTACTTTTTCGGTTTTGCCGAAGACTCAGCGGCAGCGGTATCGTCAGCACCTTTTTCCTTCACCTCTGAGACGGATGCACTGCCTGCGGCTGTCAGCGCTTCCTGCAGACGATCGCGGTCAGCGGTCACCTCAGCCAGTTGACTCTTCAGACCAGCCGCGTCGTCGTTGAGCTGCAGCACGACAGCCTCCAGCTCCTGAATCCGTCCCTGAGCGATTTTTAGTTTGTCGTCATCGCCGCTGACAGTGCCGAGATGGACAACCAGCGCCGGCTCGGCACGCAGGATGGCGATCTGCTCGTCAGTAAAACTGCCATCAGGCCAGGTTACCGGCACGTCACGGTGTGCCACACCGCAGCGACGGAAACCGTCGCGCTTGGAAGTAATCGTAATTTCAGGCATTTATGCATCCACCCCGGTTGAACCAAAAGCCATCTGCCAAAAGCCATAACCGCCGTTGGAGCGGGCCTCGGCACCAAATTTGTACTTCTTCATCAGGAAGACGTCGTCGCTGTCCATATTGGTCTGCTCGACGAATACCGGCTTTTTACGCTCCTGATAGACCAGCGGTTTCACCGGCTGGGTGTTGTCAAACAGATACCACTCGGTATCGGTAGCCAGCCCCGGCCACACCAGGACTTTCGCTGTCCCTTTGTAGATGTTTGGTGTGTTATCCGGGAAACGATCGGCGGTCATCAGATAGTTGGCGGTATCTTCCAGCGCCGGCGGGACAACCAGCAGACCCGGGCGGATACGCAGGTTTTCACCTTCGTCATCCTTGAAGTCACGCATCGCTGAACGTGCTGCACCGTAAGATGCCTGGGCTGTGGCGAACGATGCTGCAGACAGCGCTTTAGTGCCTTTGTTGGATGCCACGCCACTACCGACCGGGTGATCCGTATCGAAGAAGTACTGGCCGTCATAACAGAAGTTGGTGAAACCACCGCTCAGCAACCGGCCGATAATATCGGCGGGCAGTTCTGCGGCAGACTGGCCAGCACCCTGAGCCTGCTGTGCATAACCCAGCATGGTGTCGTCTTCAATATCGTTACGATCGACCTCAATGGTCGCTTCCCAGTCTTTGTTACGGATGGTGTAGCTGAAGCCTTCCAGGGCTTTCACCACTTTTTCGCCAACCCATTCACGCATTTTCGGGAAACGCGACAACCAGGCGTAGTTCTCTTCCTTGGTGCTGGACGGCACGACCATGGCAATCTGCTGCCAGTCGTTAGGGGTCTGATCAAACGCATTTTGAAAGGTCTTCTTAAGACCGATAAAAATGGTTTTCAGGTTCTGCTTGTTAACAATCACGGCTGTTCTCCTTAAATTTCAACCCAGACGCCATCAGACTCGACGGCAATAACGGTACCGGCCACCGGTCGCGCATTGGTGTTGCTGGTTTTGGCGACGGTGATACTGTCCGCGACATAGCAGGTCTTACCGACTTCAGCCTGGGTTACAGCGTCCCCGGAGAAGTTGGCCAGTTTCCAGGCTTTACCGCGACGGACCATGACCGACGTCGCCCCGGCCGCACCGGCAGTGTTATCCGCGTACTCATCGGAAACGCCGAAAATGGTCAGGGAGGCGGTGGCTGCGGCAGGAACGGCCATGCCACTGGCATTCAGGCCAACCATGTGCCCGCCATAAATCATTGTGGCCGCAGCCACAGGCGCGGCGACAAGCTCACCATTGCGCCAGGGGGTGTTACGATCAGACATTGCTGTTTCCCTCGATAAAATCGTTCGGATTAAGGCCCATCACGCTCAGTACGGCCGGATTCAGTTCATCATCCGGGGCATCTACTGCACGGGATGGCAGGCCAGCTGGCGGACGGCCCCCGGTCTGCGTGGTGGTGAGCGCGGCGATACGCGGTTGCTTGCTCAGATGATCGCGGAGTTTGTCGGGGCTGGATTTGGCCAGCGCCTCCGCCCAGCCTTTTTGCGCCGGCAACAAACGGCCATCAGACAAGGCCGCCTGAATCAGCTCTGAGGACTGCTGCAGCGTCAGCTGGGCAATCTGCTCCTCACCTGAGGCCCGGGCCTGTTCAATCGCCTGATTCATGACATCCACGGATACCCAGAGAGCAGGATCAGGATTCTCAACCTGAGACGTCAGCGCAGCGACGCTGGCCTCAAGCCCGTTAATCCAGGCAAGACCAGCGGCAGCCTGACTGTCCGAAGCCTTAATTTTGTTAATGAGCTTCTGCAGCTCGTTGAGAATGTCGGCTTCGGTTGACGAAAGCGGCAGACCCAGGAACCAGCGGAGCTGTTCCAGCAATTCATCCATCGTTGTGTCCTCAGTTGAAGTGGCGGCGAGGAGGGAGGCAGCGGCAAGCATTGCCTCATCCATGCCGTCCAGGGCGGGCGTATTGGTCAGGGCCGCGTTGATTAACGTGGTGACCAGACCAGGCGCGTCGTAAAGAAATACGGGGGAAATAAATTTGTATTCACCGGCATCGATAGCGGCAGCAGCGGCGTCAGTCCATTCGACATCGACCGCGAACAGACCCACACCCTCGCGCCACTCCAGCTTTTTGAACCAGCCGGAAGCCGGAGCCGGCAGACCGTTCTTCGCCGATCGCAGGGTCTGGTGTTCGTAGTCGATGACATAGGGGGTCTGGCGGGCGTCAGCCGCTGCGATGAGCGCGGCTGCGATAGTGCCGTCAATAAACCAGCCGTCAGGGCATTCAGCCGGGCGACCGTCGCCGGCACGGAAGGTACCGGCCGGCAACAGCTGGATCACGCCGCGAGTGGCGGCGTTGATAACCTGTGAGAGTGACGCGATATGAGTTTTCATGACGCCGACAGTACAGGGAATATAGCGGCGTAATAAGTTGACGGGCTTCAGTGGGTATATAAAGGAAGAGAGTGCCGTTACATCATGTC